>Ga0315277_10001284_pt1 | contig 36954 bp, 30 predicted proteins | sample YL17G05_15_MG_FD_203695 | JGI IMG/M metagenome (GOLD analysis project Ga0315277, IMG submission 203695) | Sediment microbial communities from Yellowstone Lake, YNP, Wyoming, USA - YL17G05_15 | ecosystem: Environmental > Aquatic > Freshwater > Lake > Sediment | place: USA: Wyoming | collected...
GACCCAGCCAAGCGGTTCCAGGACGCCGATGAGCTCCAGACCGCGTTGGCTGCGGTCGAGCTCGATCTCGCGACCGGGGAACGCGCGGTCCCGTCCGACTTCCTGAAGACGCCGGTCCTGCCTTCGGGTAGGACCGGGGAACCCCCGGCCGCCGGAACGGGCCGGCCGGCATCGGGGACGGCTACCGCCGCAGTGGCGCCGAAGCCCGGGACGGTGCCGCCATCGCCGACTCCTCAGGTCCCGGCTCCGACGGTCACCGCGATATCGCCTTCTCCCGTCACGGACTCGTCCGCGGAGATTAGCCGCGGCCCGAGTTCGGCAGAACATGACCCCCAGGCAAAGCCTGGGGCACTCACCCGCGCTGTAAATACGCAGCTGAGTGCGGCGGAAGCTGATCCCCAGCTAAAGCCTGGGGCCCCTGCCGCCGCCCCCGCCGCCGCCAAGCCCGGATCGGGAAAGAAGCCGATCGGCTTGATCGCCGCGGGGGTGGTCGTCGTTGCCGTCGCCGCCGTCCTATTCCTCTCGCTCGGAAAGAAGAAAGCTCCCGCCGTCGATCCCGGGAGCCCGGACTCTACCACGGCCGCGGAATCCGTGCCGACCCTGGGCGACTCCCCGGAAGCTCGCGAAACCGGGCAAGCGAAGGACCGGATGATGGCTGTCAAGAATACGGCTTCGCAAGCCGGACTCGACAGCGGACTCCCCATCATCCGGGCCGCCCTCACGATCGAAGAGGAAGCCGGGAAGCTTGCTTCGCGGAAGGAGTTTCCGCAGGCCGGCCTGGCCTATGGTGTGGCGGAGCGGATGTACCGCGTCAGCGTCGAGCTCTCTTCGGACGATCTGAGGCTCGAGGGATTGAAAGTTTTTGTCGCCGAAGCCCGCGCCGGAGCCGAAGCGGCGCTATATGCCAATCCCGAGGACAAGCGCTTCCTCCAGGCCCTGGCCCTCGAACGGGAAGGGGAGGCGGCGACGATCAAGAAGAACGTCGAAGAGGCGGCACGGGTCATGGGCCGCGCCGCCCTGATTTATAAGCAGATCGAATCTTCGTTCCGCGCCGGCAAGAAATAGCGCGCGCGATGACGGGTCCGGTCCGGAGCGGACGAACGCCGGGGCTCGGAAACAAGGAGGGGCGGATTCGCGCCGGATTCATGCGATCATGAATAAGTTCCTCCATTCCCGCGGTTCCGTCTTCCTTCTCTTCGCCGCGCTGAGCCTGGCCCTGACGTTCCCCCTCGTTCTTTACCTCTCCGATCATGTCCCGGGCGATCTCGGCGATCCGCTCTACAACATGTGGGTCATGAACGACAACATGCGCAAGGCCGAGAACGGATTCCGTGCTTTCTGGGACGGCGGGATCTTCTATCCGCACCGGGACACCAAGCTCTACGCCGATACCCTGATCGCGCTTTCCGCCCTGGCCTGGCCCATCGAACGGGCGACCGGACGTCTCGTCCTGACCTATAATGTCGTCCTGATCCTGTCCTTCCTCTTCTGCGCCTGGGGCATGTTCCTCCTCGTTGAGCACCTCACCCGGTCGCGGCCGGCCGCGGTCCTGGCGGGGATCATGTTCGGCTTCTTCCCCTACCATTTCGCCCACATCTGGCATCTCGAGCTTCTCTATTATTGTTGGATCCCATTCTGCCTGGTTTTTCTGCACCGCTATTTCGAGAAGCCGAGCGGCCGCGCTCTCGCCGGCGCGGGGGCGATGTTCGTCCTGCAGGCCATCAGCTGCGCCTATTACGGGCTGTACCTCGGATTCACGCTCATCCCGGTCCTGCTCTTTTTCACGATCAAATCCGCGGCCTGGCGCCGCGCGTCATTCTGGACGCAGGGGGCGGCGGTCGCCGCTCTTTCGGCCGCGGCGCTCCTGCCGGTTTTCTTTCCTTATATCCGGACGCACGCGGTCATGGGCTTCGAGCGGTCGATCGCCGATGTCGAAGCCCACTCCGCCGAGATCCAGCACTTCCTGGCCGTTCCTCCATCCAACCTCGTCTGGGGCCGGTGGATGGGAAGCCTGGGAACCACCGAGACTCAGCTCTTTCCCGGGCTCGTCCTGCTCATCTGGGCGGCCGTCGCCGTCTTCTCCTGGAGACCGGCGAAATCGCGCCGGAAGCATCCCCTGGCCGTTCGGCTCTGGGATGGAGCGAACCTTGCGCTGGCGATCCTCGGGATCATCGTCGTCAAGACGGGCGGATTTTCCGTCCGCTGGGGCTTTATCTCTTTCTCCTCTCACCGGGTCGGCAACATCGTCTTCTTTCTCGGCCTCTCCGTCGCCCTGCGGGTCCTTCTCGTCCCTTCGTCCAGGGAGCGGCTGTTCCGTGCCTTCCGTCCCTCGCCGCTCTCCCCCCTGACGCCCGAGGGGCAGGCCCTTCACCGGAAGCTCTATGGATTCCTGGCGGTTTTCTCCATCCTGCTGGCCCTCGGGCCGCAGATGCGCGTCTTCGGCCGGGACATCTTTCCCGGGCCGTTCCTCGCCCTGCATGAATGGGTCCCCGGCTTCAAGGGCGTGCGCGTCCCCTCCCGGTTCATCATCTTCTTCGTCCTCGGGCTGGCTGTTCTTGCCGGGATGGCGATCGCGCGCTATGAGAAATGGGAAGTGTCCCCGCGCCGCCGCCGGGCCGTTCTGGTCCTCACCGCCCTCGCCCTTCTGGCCGAATCGGTTTCCCTGCCCATCCCTCTCGCCGAGGTCTCGACGCTGAAGTCTTTCCGGCCCATCTATGACGATGTCCGAAGCCTTCCCAAGGACGCCGTGCTGGTCGAGCTGCCCATGCCGCTGCCCCTGGAATCGAAGGCCAGCGAGGCCGTTTACATGTATCGGTCGCGCTATCATGGGAAGCGGCTCCTGAATGGCTACAGCGGCTATACGCCCCCCGCCGCCGTGATCGCCAACCGGGCCATGGACCGCTTTCCGACGCAGCAGTCCCTGGATTTCCTGGCCGAGCTCGGCGTCGGCTTTATTCTCGTCCATCGCCTCGGCTTCCGCCCGGAAAAGGGTCAGCTCATCGTCGAAATGTTGAAACAATTCGAGCCGCGCGTCCGGCTGATCTCCCGGCGGGGCAATGATTTCCTCTATCGCTTGTCCCCCGGGACCGTCACCCGGCTGGGAGCGCGGGGCCCTTATTCGCCGGTCGGGTCCAAAGACTTATGGGTAGGCTGGGCCGGCAGGAACGTGATCTCGACCCGCCTGGCCTTTGACGGCAACCTGGAAACCGGCTGGTCAACGGAGGGGCCTCAGCGGCCCACGGATTTCTTCCTCCTCGATCTCGGCCGGACCGAGCGGTTCAGCCGGGTCGAGCTCTTTCTGAATCGACGGCCGCTGACCTTTCCCCGGGGGTTCACGTTGAACGGCTCCCTGGACGGAGAGACCTGGACCCCGATCGGAAATTACCCTAGCTATTACCCGGTCCTGCGGGCGGAAGCGATCGACCAGTTCGAGAAATACAAGGTCGACCTGGAATTCGATCCGGTCTCCTGCCGCTATCTGAAGATCCAGCTGACGGCTACCCATCCCACGGAGTCCTGGACGATCCAGGAGATCGTCCTCTCGCTCGGCCGGAGCGGCCCGGAGGTTCAGATCCCGGCGCCGTAGAAATCGATCATCCGGGCGATAGCCTGGCGGCAGACCGCGCAGAACTCATTCTTCGGGCTCGAGATCATGATGCAATAGACCTGGGGCCGGTAGAGTCCCTTGGCCGAGTAGCCCGCCCCCTCGAAAACGCCCACCTTGTCGTTGAGGTCGGCGTACTTCTTGCGGACGGCCTCGATCTTGGCCGCGATCTCCTTGTCCGCCGTCTGGAGCCGGGCCTGGATTTTTTTGATCTCGGGGTCCCCGGCGCCCTTGGCCTTCGCGGCGGCGATCTCCTCGGCTTGGGCCTTTCGGTTCTTCTGCCGCTCGGCCTGGAGGGCCTCGATCGCGTCCTTGCCGTATTCGGTCGGGACGCCGATCCCGGGGGAGAGGAGGTCCTTCCACTTCACGTTGGCCGGGTCGAGGAGGGCGGTGATGTTCGGCTCGCGCGGCTCGGTCCCCTTGGGGTAGAAGTCGTTATAGGAAACCTCCGAGGCGTAATATTCGTCGGCCAGCCCGGCGAAGGAATGGCCGAGCTCGTGGACGAACACCTCGAGGCTCCGGGCGTTGTCCACGGTCGTGCAGCAATAGTCCATCGAGATGCTTCCCCCGCCGTAGCGCTTGCTGTTGACGAGGACGATGATCGCGTCGTAGGGGACCTGGGCGGCCATCTCGTGCATGCGGTGGTCGGCCTCGATGAGCATGTAGCGGTCGAGATCGAAGGCGTTGAACGAGGCATCGAGGACGGTATGCTTGAACGCACCCTGGCGGGGCTCGTCCATGGCCCGCTCGGGCGAGGGCCGGAAGATCCCGCTCACGTTGAACCTCGCCTCGAGCGACTTGTAGGGCTCGACGGTGAAGAGATAGGCCGTGAAGCGGTCCACGTCGGCTCTGAACTTGTCCTTGTCCTCGGCCGCGTACCCTTCGGCGAGGAAGACGAAATCGACCTTGTCGTGCGGATCGCCCGTCCGCTTCGCCTCGTAGACCCAGTCGCCGGCGGCGGCGGATTCGCGGATGATGTGGTAATCGGACGGGTCGATCGCCTGGGTGAAGATCGGGTGAAGGATGTTTTTCTTGTCGCGCGATTCGATGACGGCGAGGACGGGCCGCTTCGGCAGGGGCAGCCGCATCGAGCGCTGGAAGACGCGCTTGACCCCGGCCAGCGCTGGTGAAGTCGTCCGGTATTCGCCCAGCATCGTGTCGAACCCGCGGGAGAAGACGAGATCGTTCGTGGCGATTTCATAGATTTTCAAGGCGTAATGGCCGTACAGGAAGGGATCGAGAAGCCGTGAGCGGGACTCGGGCCAGACCGGTTCCTGGACGATGCGGTCGAGGGTGACGATCTCGTCCTTGGCGTCCCCGACCTGATAGAGGTCAAGCCGGAGGGCCTTGTCCGTGAAGTGGGCATCGAAGTCGGCCTGGCCGAAGGCGATGGTCCCGGCTATAACGATGAGGACGAGGGCGAGGATCGTTTTTTTCATGGTGCTCTCCTCTCGTGCGGCCGGCCTCATCTCAGGATGATGAGCGAGTAAGAATCGGCGACCAGGAGGCCTCCTTCGGTGCGGGCCAGGCCCTGGGCGTCGCCGGGCGTGTCGAACACGGCCGCCGTTTTCGGTCGGGCCGGATCGGAGATGTCGATCATCCGGACGCCGCCCGCGCCGTCAGCGACATAGGCGAACGCCCCGTTCAGGACCACGGCGTAGGCGAAGTCGTCGGTTTCGAGCGATCCGAGCAGTCTCGGCGAGGCCGGTTTGGAGACGTCGAGCACGAGGAATCCCGCCGGCCCGGCGGCGACGTACGCCCGCCCTTGGCTGACGGCAACGCCGTAGGGCTCTCCGTCAATCTTGAGCGTGCCGGCGAGCTTGGGCCCCGCCGGATCCCGGACGTCGACGACGTGGAATCCCGTATCGCTGTTGGCGATATAAGCGAGCCCGTTCTCAATCGTCAGGCCGTAGGAGAATCCGGGCATCCGGAGCGACCCCGCGATCACCGGCGCGCCGGCGCCGGAGATGTCGACGATATAAAGGCCGAACTTGTCGGCCGTAACGTAGGCGAACTTGCCCCCGATGGCGATCGCCCGGGGGACGCCCTCGGTGATGGTGAGGGCGGGGAGCGTCCGGATCTTCGCCGGATCGGTCACGTCGAAGACCTTCACCCCCCAGCGGTCGGTCATATAAGCTTTCGTCCCGGCCAGGGCCAGGCCGTTGACGCCGCGAAACAGTCCGACCGCCCCGATGACCCTGGGCCGGGCCGGATCGGAAATGTCCAATCCGTTGATGCCGGTGATCTCGCCGACGGCGAAGGCCGTTCGGCCGGCCGCGGCCACGGCCGAGACCGAGCTCGGCGTACCGAAGAGGACGCCCGTCCGGATCCGCTTAGGATCGGAGGCGAGGAGGCGGTGGAGCCCCGAGAAATAATCGACGACATAGAGGATGTCGCCCCGAAGCTTCACCCGCCAGGCTTCGTTGTACATGGTGTATTTCTGGGTGGCGATGAGGGCGGGCTTGAGCGGATCGGCAACGTCCACGAGCTGGGCGGCCCCGTCGTAGAGATTTCCGAGCCCGAGCCGCGTGCCGTCACGGTCCACGCTGTGGCAGTACCCCGACGTCCCGAACGCGGCGGCCCGCTTGGGAGAGGCGGGATCGACCACGTCGACGACCAGCAGCCCGGCCGCTCCGTCGGCCACGAAGGCGTATCGCCCGGACAGGGCGATCTGCTCCGAGGTCCCCTCGGTGTCGAGCGTCCCGGCGGGCTTCGGGGCGGCCGGGTTCGCGATCGAGACGACGGCGATCCCGGCATCGCCGTCGGCGAGATAGGCCAGGTCGCCCCGGACGACCACGCCGAGCCCGTCGCCGGGAGAATCCCAGCCGCCGAGGAGCTTCGGCGCGGCAGGATTTCCGACATCGAACACCTGGAGGCCCGCGTCTCCGGCGGCGATGAACGCCCGCCGGCCGTCGAGGGCGATATCCTTCGCCTCGCCCTCGACCGCCGCGCTGCCGCGGAGGACGGGGGCCGCCGGGTTGGTCACGTCCACGATCTTCAGCCCGCGGTTTCCGGCCGCGACATAGGCCAGCCCGTCGCGGACTTCGAGCGAGGATCCCCCGCCGAGGTAGATCTGGGAGAGAAGGATGGGCTTGGCGGGATCGGTCGCGTCCAGAACGGCCAATCCGTCGAGAAGCGAGCAATAGAAATATTTGCCCTCGAGACGGAGGTCGTAAGCCTTGCTCCACAGCGCCGAGCCGGAGTATTCGAGACGCGGCGCCGTTTGAGCCGTCGCTTCTGCGACGACGGCCAGGATGAGGACGGCCATCCGCCCGATGTTCTGTCTCGCGCTCATGTGCGTTCTCCCCGCCCGGGCCCGGTCAGACCAGGATGCCCTCGGTCCAGCCCAGCTTGATAAGCTCGATCCGGGCCGGGTCGCTCGTCCCGAGATGGTGCCTCGTGTCCGCGAGCTGGATGTGCTTGGGGACAGGCGGAAGCTCCTGGGCCTTGCCCAGCTCGATCCGCCGCTTGGCCATGATCAGCCTCAGGCCGATCGAATCCACCGCGACCGGGTCCTGCCCGACGATGAGGCCCTTGTAGCTCCAGACGTACCGGCGGCTGAAATGGTGCGGGCCGCGGCCGTGGAACTGCGGCGTCAGGGCGCACAGGATGTTGAGCCGGTTCTTCCCCTTGACCTGGGGAAGGAAGAAGTTCGCGGCCAGGTCGGAGCAGCTGTCGGGATGGAGCGCCTCTTGGGACGGGGCGAACATGATGTAGTTCTTGATGCATCCCGAGACGCCGGCCAGGTAGTGCGTCCGGAGGGGCCGGACATTGATGATGATCGTGGACTTCTGGAAGACGGGGTTGGTCCGGACGGTGTGGTCGTCGAAAGCGATGTTCTCTTCCTTCACCCCGGCGTCGAGGAGACGGCGCCTGATGGCCGCCTCGACCTCAGGCGGGGTCGGCAGATATGACCAAACATTGGTTTTGACGCCGACGATATCGGCGGGGCCGGCGAAGCGGGCGAAGGCTTTCACGGGGTCGGTCTCGTCGAACAGCCGCGTCACGGCGTCGTCGAGCATTCCGGCGATCACCGGGGCGTTGAAGCTCGAATCCACGCCCACGGCGTCGGCGTGGCGGATGAGGATGACGCGAGATCTGGGGGCCGCGTCCTGGGTCTGGGCGTGTCCCGGCCCTCCGACGGCCGTTCCGATGAGGGCGGCGGTCGTCCCGCGGAGGAAATCCCGGCGAGTCAGCATATTCGTCATGGCGTTCACCTTTTCGGATAGAGGATCGCGGCTTGGAGCGTTTCGGCTCGTTTGGCCGACGGGGCGTCGAAGACGACGGCGACGAATCGGCCGTTCGTCCGGACAAAGGTCCATTTCCCCTCTTCGGTTTTAGCCAGGCCGGTCGTCTTCCCTTCCGGAAGATAGGCGGCGAGGAAGGAGTCGAATGCGGTCCGCGCTCCGGCGGCATCCCGGTAGGCGACGAGGAGAAGATTCGCTTCGCCTTCCTTTCCCGTCCCATACTCCGCGAAAACGCACTCCGTCGTTTTTCCGAGCCGGAAGATATTCTCCGAGGCGACGAAGAACCGGTTGTTGAGGTTGATCTCGCTGTGGAAGTAGCTCGTCCGCCCGGTCTTCAAGCCGTCCGGCGGAAGAAGGTCGAGAAGGGGCGGGTTCGGGCCGGGCGGACCGAGGTGGGGGAGGACGGCTTTTCCAACGGCGAGAACGGCGGCATCGATGTCCTTCCCCTCGTCCGGCGACATGACGACCATGAAGTAGGGGCCTTGGCGGAGGCGGAGCAGCCCGAAGCCGTACGTCGAGTCCTGGCCGATCCCGACCGACGGATCCTCCCGGTCGCAGGAGAAGATGCCGTAGGCTTCGGCGGGCGAGCCCATGTCGTAGATGTCGAGCGAGATCTCCTTGCCGCCGGGGCCGGCGTATTTACGGACGAAGACCTGGCGGAAGTCGAAGGCCAGATAGACCTCGGCGCCTCCGTCCATGTAATCGTAAAGCGACTTGCGGTCATAGACCGCGTCTTTCCCGGCCGCGGTCCAGTCGCCGACGCGGACCGGGATAAGGCGGGAAAAATCGGGCATGGGACCTCCGGCGCAGGGAACGAGGAGCGCGCCCAGGAGGTAAGCTCCCAGGATCCGTCCGTGTCGGGTCGATCTGAATGGAGCGCGCATCGTCGCGAAATTCGTCCCTTAAGATATCGAGATTGATCCATGAAGTCAAAAATAGGCTCGGAATCGCCCAACGCTCACGGTTGGAACCCCCCGCGGGTTCCCCCCCGCTTAATCTGCGGGGACTCCCCTTCCTGATGTTCGCTTATGGGCGATCCCTTCGCTCAACGAGTTTTTCGGAATCGCCAAAGCCGGAAGAAGAATAACGGACTCGAGAAGATTTTAGCTCGCGGAGCGTGTGCCTGCTGAGCGGACGACTTGGCCGATGAGCTGGATGGGGACCCCTGGGTCGGGGGTGAGATGCAGCGAATCGGACAAGTCGGTCCGCGGCAGGATTTACGCATACCTGTGCGAAAATCTACCCGTGGACGCGTCTTAATTCTGGCGGCGGGAGGGCTCCCTTAGGCGAACATTCTTCGTGAGCCGTGGGAGTCCTTCCGCCGCCATTAGGTTTTGAGGCGCGAGGGGGAGCGCGCAGATCAGTACGTGACGAGCCCAGCCTTTTTCAGGATCTCGAGCTGGGACAGGACGGTTTCAAGGCTCGTTTCCTGGACGAGCTCCGTATCGAGGAGCTTCTTGATGTCGAGGGCGGAGTTGCGGCCGTCGCAGAGGAGCCGGATCTCTCCGGACGGGCTCCTGCCTCCGGGTAGGACGGGGGAACCCCCCGCCCGGCCTCCGCCCCGGGCCGCGGGCGGGCCCGGGGAAGCCCCGGCCGCCGCCCTGCCTTCGGGTAGGACCGGAGAAGCTCCGGGCGCTTGGCTCATCTCGCTCTGGGCTTTCTGGATGAGCGCCTGGTAGCCCTGATAACCGTTCTCCTTGACCTTGGAGGTCGGCTTGGGGACGATCGCCGCTGCCTTCTTTTCGAGCTCGCCCGGCTTGAGGGCGACCGGGGCGATCCCGGCGAGACGGGCGGCCAGGCGCATCTCATTGTCGATGGCCTTGAGCCCGGCTTGCTCGATCCCGGTCAGGGCCGCCTTCTGCCCGTCCAGGTAGGCGGCGAACGCGGCCTTGTCCGAGGCGAGTTGCCCGACCGAATCGAGCGTCGCCCGCTCGTTGATTCCCGCCGCTTCGACATAGGCGCGGACCTTTTTGCAGACGGCGGCAAAAGTCTCCGCGGGCGCCCGCTTCATCTCCTCGACGCCGCGGGCGAGCTGGTGGCCGATCCGGCCGGCCGCGTTGCTCACGATCTCGGCCGCAATTTGTCCGGCCATCCGGTCGTCGGCCGTGGCGATGATCCAGGCGGCCGCGGCGGTGACGGCCACGGCCCGCTTCAGCTGTGTCGCGTCGAGCTTGTCCGGCCGGTCCTCTGAAGTGTGGTACCACTGGTCGGGCCATGTGTTCAGGACGATCCCGGGCACGCCCACGCCCCAATCGTTGAATACCTCGTGGTCGGACGAGCCGAAGTGGGTCCCGGCGTACCAGGGCATCGGCTGTTCGCTGCCGCTCGGGGCGACGATCCGCTTGTTGAGCTGTCCGGTCATGCCGTTCGTGACGTAGGACCGGTTGGTCTCGCCGACGTAACGGAAGACGTTCTCCATGACGTCGTTGACGTAGTGGGGGTTTCCATAGGTCGTCCGCATGAAACAGAAAAAGGCCATGCTCTTGGCCAGGTCGAGGCCGACCATGTCGAGGTTGATGTCGCAGAGCGTCCGCCGCATGATGTCCGGATTGGCCTTGACCCACGTCCCCGTCCCGGAGATCTCGGGCGCCCAGAGAAACCGGATCGTCCGTTTGGGCCGGGGGAGGCGGCCGTCGGCGACGAGCGTCCGGATCGTGCGGGCCGCTTCGAGGAGCGCCGCGTCGCCCGAATAATTGTCGTTGGCGCCCTGCATCGCGTAGCCTTCGAAAAGATGCGCGGTCAGGATGATTTCGTCCGGATTGGGATCCGCACCTGGCACCGAAGCGGGCCGTGGGGCTATCGAAGCGATTGATCCCGGGACAGCCGTTTCGGCAGTGCCACGGCCCGTTTCGGTGCCAGGCAGTGTCGCCACGACGATCTGCTGCTCGTATTTCCGGGGCGCGGATTCGACCTTGGCCCGGACCGTGATCTTCTCCCCGCGCCTGAGACGGTCGCGAAGGAGGACTCCCTCGCGGGGGGGTAGATAGAAGGCGAATTTGGCCTTCGCTCCGCCGATCCCGCTCCAGGGAATGATCAGCGGATCGAACAGCGGCCGGGGCGAATTGAAGGAAATGACGCCCTCGGCCCCTTTCTGGAGGCAGGCGGTGTTGTGGACCGGCCCGGCCGGCCCGGATGTGACGGCGATCTTGCCCTTGAGGTCGGCGGTCTCGAGGTCCCTGGCCTCTCCATCGCCGACCCAGAAAAGCTCGGCCGTGACGTCGGCCGTGTTTGAACCGGTGGCCAGCATGGCCCGGAGATCGGTGTAGGAGGCGATCTTCTGCAGGCCGGGTTTCACTTCCCAGAGCTCGCCGGCGACCCCGTCCCAGCTCTCGCCGCCGGGGAACCGGACGATCGCCGCGTCGTCGTAACCAACCTCCTTGAGCCGGTCGAGGATGTATTGGGATTCGAAGAATGTCCCGGCGTATTCGGACGGCTTGCGGTCGCGGGGCATTCCGCCCATGGTGATGACATGGCCGAGGGCGGTCTCGCCCGAGGCCTCCCCGGCGATGAGGTCCATCTGGTTCTGGGGGAGGAACGTCCACTGGAACCAGGGGGTCATCTGGCCCCGGGAAGCGGCGGGCGCGAGGAGCAGAACGGCTCCGAGAGCGGCTTTCAGGACGCGATGCATGGTCGGACTCCTTGAGCGGATATGCGGGCCCAAACGCCGGTATTTTCGATCAAACCGGCCGATTGTGCAAACGGAGGAATAAAAGCGGTATGGATCTTGCAATTTGACGGATCACGATGATTCCTATAAAATCACTATTTAAAGCTGGCCGCTTCGGGCGATCCGGCTAAGGAGAACATCATGACGACGAAACCCGTGCGACTCCTGGCCCTCGGCCTCCTTATCGCCGCGGGGGCCGCCCTGGCCTTCCCGGGCGAGGCGGCGGCCCAGGTTTCCGAGCAGAACAAATACCGGGCCTCGATCCGGATCTCGGGCGGGGCCGGATTCACCCTGAACGGCGGGGGCGACCTTGAGCTCGAGCGGCTCGGGATCGCCGAATATTTCTCCGATCTCGCCACCTTGCCCGGTTACACCGTCACCCAAAACTGGAAGAAAATGTCGCTCGTCCCGGACGTCGAGGTCGACTTCATCTTCAACCTGACCGACCGCTTCCAGATCGGCCTCGGCACCGGCTACATCCGGGCCAACGGCAAGGGCGATTACTCCTACGATTACGTGGAGAACGGGACCGCGACCTGGGGGACCTATTCCTATAACGACACCGTGGGATACAACCGCAACTATCTCCTGACCGCCATCCCGATCCGGTTGACACTCTTTTACACCCTGCCCATGAACGAAAAGCTCAGTTTCTACGCTTATGCCGGAGGAGCCTACTACCTGGGCAGCCTGAAACATACCTACACGATGGACGAGACCTTTTTCTACGAGGATTTTTCCTCGGTCTATCTCGACGAGAAATACGAAGTGACGGCCGCAGCCCAGGGAACCGAGACGGCCAAGAACAACACCCTGGGGGCCCACGGCGGGCTCGGCCTGGAGCTGAAGCTTTTCCAGGGCATGAGCCTCGGCTTCGAAGTCTTCGGCCGGTATGCCAATTTCGCCAAGTGGGACAGCAAGCTCGACGAAACCGACACGACCCGAACACGGGCCTATCTCGAGGGCTCGGGGTGGTACAGCGACGTGACCGACACCCAGACCTACAGCGAAAGCGGTCCGCTCTGGTATTACAAATTTTTCGATTCCGACTTCGGAAAAAACTACGCTTACGTGCAGACGTTCACGGAGCAGCCCGCCGGCGACAACATCTCGGGCGTCCGGCGGGCCGGCCTCAACCTGAATACGTTCGGGCTCCGGGTGACCCTTAAGATCTATTTCAACGTGAACTAATCTCCCGTCCCGGGACGCACAATTCGTTGGGTCGCTTCAGCGACGGGCCCGGACGAGAAGGGCGTCGCTGACGGGACGCTCTCCCGCGGCGTCCGATGGATGATTCACGATCTTCCCTCCGGCGACCATGGTCGTCGATCCCCCTCCGTCGAGGTTGATCGCCTCCCGGCATCCCCATTCGGCCATCAGGACCGAGAGCTCGGGGATGGTCATGCCCACGCTGATGAGGGGCTGGCGGCCGTCCACGGTGACGAGAACGATCGAACCGTCCTTGCGGACGCCCAGGGCGGTCCGGGGGTGACGGCCGCGGCTGAAATCCCCGGCGAATCCTTCCGTGTCGGCCTGCTCGGTCCCCAGGGCTATTCCGTCGCGGAGGAGGAGGGGACCGCCGCCGATGATCCAATCGGGTTCGAAGGGGAGAGGAGGGATCGACGCCGTCCCGGTCTCGAGTTTGAGGCCCCGCCCCGTCTCGAGATGGGAGAGGCCGATAGATCCCCGACGTCCGGAAATATCCACCGTTGACCGCGGCTAAGGCCTCGTGGCGGCCGGCCAGTGAGCTCGTCGTCTCGGCCCCGGCGATCTCGTCCATGGCCAGGGCGGAATCGAGCCGCGATCGGCGGGGGTCGAGGACGAGAACGTTGATGATCCAGCGGTCCGCGCCCGCCGGCGCCGTGAAGTCCCCTCGGCGGATCTCGATATGCTCGACGCCCGGCGCGATCCTCTCGGACCGCCGCGTTTCGGGCGGCTGCGGGGAGGCCGGAGATAGGGCGGCCAGGGCAAGTAAAGCGGCGAATATAGCGCGGGGCAGGGGAGAGCGGGCCGGGACCACGTCCCCAAATTAGCCGCATCCTCGAAGAGTGTCAAGGGCCCGGCTTGGCGGCTCATGGGGCTCCCACGGCTCACGAAGAATGTTCGCCTTTGGGAGCCCCACCGCCGTTCCAGCAGGAGGGACACCTACATGCAGTCCTCTCCTAGTCTTGGGAGAGGCAGGAGAGAGAGATAAATAAGAACTAGAGTCTTGAAGGTGTCCCGATATCTCATGTCCGCCGTGAGATTTTTGTTCGGGTAGGCGCGAATCCTTCCGTGGACCGACTTGTCCGATTCGCTGCATCTCACCCCCAACCCAGGGGACCCCATCCAGCGAATCGGCCAAGTCGTCCGACCGGCAGGTCCGCGCTCCCTTCGCTGATTGCGAGGACCTTGGGACGAGACTCAAAACAGCTCCGGTGGGAGAGGCGAGGGCGGTCCGAGCGACATGGACGATCGCTGAGCGTCTTGACTTGAGCCGGGCCCGAGCATATCCTGAATCCTTTCTTTATTCCCTTTTCAGGAGAACGGGATGAACTCTCTTCAAGGAAAGATCGTTTTCGTCACGGGCGCGACGGCGGGCATCGGCCGGTCGTGCGTCCGGGCGTTCGCCCGGGAGGGGGCCCGGGTCCTGTTCTGCGGCCGGAGGGCCGAACGGCTCGACCAGCTGGCCGGCGAGGTGAGCGCCGAATTCGGCGTCCCAGTCCATTTCTTCACTCTCGACGTCCGCGATCTCGCCGCGGTCGACGCGGCGGTCGCCTCGCTCCCGGCGGAGTGGGCCGCCGTCGACGTCCTGGTCAACAACGCCGGCCTGAGCCGGGGTCTGAACAAGCTCCATGAAGGCAACATCTCCGACTGGGAGGAGATGATCGACACCAACGTCAAGGGGCTCCTCTATGTCAGCCGGGCGATCATCCCGGGCATGATCGCCCGCGGCCGAGGCCATGTCATCAACATCGGCTCGATCGCCGGCCACGAGCTCTACCCCGGAGGGAACGTGTATTGCGCGACGAAGTTCGCCGTGAACGCCCTGTCGCGGGGCCTGCGGCTCGACCTCAACGGTACGCCGCTCCGGGTCTCGTCCGTGGATCCCGGGATGGTCGAGACCGAGTTCAGCGTGGTGCGCTTCCACGGCGACGAGGGCCGCGCGGCGAAGGTTTATCAGGGAGTCAAGGCCCTTTCGCCCGACGACGTCGCCGAAGCCGTCGTCTTCTGCGCCGCCCAGCCGCCCCACGTCAACATCAGCGAGATGATCGTCATGCCCACGGCCCAGGCGTCGCCGACTATGGTCCATCGGACCTGAACGCGGGGTGCGAGGAGGGAACATGCGCTTATCGAAAAAACAGGCGCTGATGATGGTCCTGATCCTGCCCGGATGTCTCGTCTTGAGCTCCTGCGCGGAGCTCCAGCAACTCGCCTCCTCGCTCCTCAGCCTCCAGCAGCTCCAGTTCAGGCTGGGGACCGTCCATGACTTCAACCTGCTCGGTATCCGCTTCGGCGGGAAATCGACGCTCCGCGATTTCTCGGCCATGGACGGGCTCGCCCTCGTCCAGGGCTTCAGCTCGCAGAGGCTGCCGGCCGAGTTCGTTCTGGACATTCTGGTCAGGAACCCTAACGACGGGAGCGGCGGAACGCGGCAGACGATCTCGACCCTCACCAGCCTCGAGTCCCGGCTGCTCATCGACGGCAAGCCGACCATCACGGGCAATATCGACCGGCCCATGGAAATCCCCGGGACGGGGCAGGCGACGACGATCCCTATCCGGTTGTCGCTCGACCTCTATCAGTTCTTCGGGAACAACGGCTACGATGAGCTCATCGGGCTGGCCCTGGCGATCGGCGGACGGAGCGGAAGCTCCTCGCGTCTGACCCTCGACGCCCAGCCCCGGGTGACGACGCCGTTCGGCGAAATCGTCTATCCGGGCCGGATCACGATCGTCGACAAGGAATTCCACTAAGCGGGGTGCGGGCGGGGTCCGCCGGGATCAGAGATCGCCGTCCGTTTCGCCGTCGAGCCGGGCGAAGAACGCGACCATGAAGTCGTGCCGTCCGGCGGCGAGGCGCTTCCCCTCCTCCGTGAACATCCTGTCCTTGATGTGGCGGAGCTTGACCATGAACTCCCGGTAGGCCGTGTCCTCTTTCGAATAGGGGGCGGTCCGGGCCGGGTCCTTCTCTTTATTGTGGAGACGGGCCCCGACCTCGCCGGCGAAGAGGAAGGCCCGGCCGATCCCGACCGCGCCGATCGAGTCCAGCTTGTCGGCGTCGAAGAGGATCTTGGCCTCGAGCGAAGCGGGGGGGACATTCTTGCGGAAGCGATGGGCCTCGATGCAATGGACGACCCGTTCGATCCGGTCGGGGGCGAGCCCGTGGCGGGAGAGGATCTCCCGGGCCGCCCGCGCGCTCGCTTCGGAATGGCAGATCCGGCCGTTCGAACGGTCTTCCTCGCCCCGGCCGATATCGTGGAGCAGGGCGGCGAGCCGCAGGATCTCGAGGTCGGCCTTCTCGGCCCGGCCGATGCGGAGACAGAGGCGCAGGACGCGGGACGTGTGGTCCCAATCGTGGCTGCCCCGGGCCGTGCGAAAGAAGCGCCGGGCTTCGGCGCGGACGAGCGCGGCGAGGGAGGGTTTCGAGGGAGCCTGGCCGCGCATGGGAGAGGATGAGTATAGAGGAATCGCGGCGGACTGTCTAGAAAACCAGGCCCAAGCTGAAGGCCGTTTCGAAGCTCGAACACCGGAGCCAATTCTTCCAAGCGGGCCCGCCGTATCCGACGCGGAGCTCGGTGATGTCGCGGCCTTTGCCCTCGCCGCTCGCATAGTAGTAGCCGGCGACGCGCCAGCCGGCTCCGCCGCTGATGAAGAAGCGCTTGGTGATGTCGGCGAGGAATCCGGCCCCGGCTTGGAGGCCGATCCCGATGTAGGAAGCGCTCGTCCTCGCGCCCTGGAATTCCGAACCGTCCTTCACCGTGAGCCAGGGTACGCTGATACCGAGCGAGATGTACGGCTGGATGGGGAACTCCTTGAGAAGGAACGACTTGCCGTTGATTTCAAGGGAATGATAGACCGCTCGGGTCATCCGATCGGGGAGTCCGGCGGTGTGGCTGGACCGGACGAAGGCCAGCTCCCAGAGCCAGGCGGCGTGCTTGAATCCGATCCCGATTCCGAGGCCGGGAGCCGGTTCAAGCCGCGGGGAGAAAAAGGCCTTCTCAAAATGCCAGAGGACGAGCTTGCCGTCGAGATCTCCCTTGAAGGCGAGGGAGCGGGCGCTGAAGCTGAGGAAAAAGCCTTCGCCCTTGCCCGTTTCGGCGGGGGCCGGGACGGCCGGCTCTTCTTCCTGGGCGCCGAGCGGCGCGGGGGGGAGGATGAGGAGGCCCAGGACGGCGCTGAGAACGAGGGGGAATCGAAAGGGGAGAAGACGGGCGCGCATAAGGGCGTATTTAAGCGTCTCCGCGGCCGCGTGTCAATGATCAACTGGGGAAAAAAGAAAAGGGGGACGGAGAAGGACTCCGTCCCCCTTGAAAAACGGCTTTACTTCTTTTCCGCGGCAGCGGCCTTGATGGCGTCGATCGTCTTCTGGATCGATTCCTTGAGCTGGGGCGGCTGGGCCGGGGCCAGCGAAAGGGCCTTCTCGGCCGCTTTCAGGGCTTCCTCGTAATTCTTCATCTTCTGATAGACCGTGGCCAGCGAGACGAACGAGCTGTAGGCGGCGGGTGAGAGCTCGGTGACCTTTTTCGCCGCGCCGAGCGCGCTGTCGAGGTTCGTCCCCTGCTGAGACCAGAATTGGACGTAGCGGGTCAGCATCGGCCCGCTCTTTTCGTTCCGTTTCACGTAATCGGGGCCGTAGGCGGCTAGGGCTTTCTCTGGCCGGCCGGCGTCCATGTAGATCTGGGCGGCGCCGGGCGCTCCGGCCCCCATTCCGCCGACCATCCTCATGGCCGGAACTTCTTCGCCTTTCGCGGGCGGGGCCGCCGCGATCGCCATCATCTTGTCGGCGGCCTCGACGGCTCTGTCCTTGTCGCCTTTGAGGATATAGAGGCGGCCGAGGTTCTGCCAGGCGCCCATCGCGGCCCGGCCTTGGGACAGGGAGATGGCTTTCTGGGCCAGCTCGATACTCTTGTTGTCCAGGGGCTCTTTATCGAAGATAATGCGGGTGACCCAGCCGCTGTAGGCTTGGGCATCGTTCGGGAAGCGCTTGGTGTAATCCTCGAAGAACTTCGTCGCTTCCGTTTTCGCTCCCTGGCGTCCGTAGAACGAGCTCACCCGGCCGTAAGCGTCCTTGACGATCTGGCTGTCGGGATACTTCTTGACGAAGGCGAGGTACGGGGCGACGTCGGGCGGCCGGGCGGACATGGCATTGGAGCCGAGGTTGAACTCGGCCATCTGGGTATAGGAGACCTTGGTCTTGGCGTCGCCGCGGCCGTAGTCGGTCGTGCCCGCCGCCCCGTTCGGATCGAGGGCGATGACCTTCTTGTAGAGCTCGGCCGCTTTGGCCTGATCATAGCGATCTTCCCATTTCTCGGCCAACCGGAAGTTGGCTTCGACGCTCTGGGGATCGGCCGCGGCCTTCGCGGCGAGGCTTTTGTACGTGCCGACGCCCTCGAGGACCTTGTCGATCTGTTTCTGGAAGTCCTCGGGGGGAGGACCATAGCCGACGATCCAGTCGACCTCGGACCCGTCGGGATCGAAGAACATGATGGTCGGGGTGGCCCGGATGGCGAACTTGTCGAAGACCTTCCGTCCATCCGGCTCCTGAGAGGTGGCCTGGAAGAGAACGAAATTCTTGGTCAGGTAGTCCTGGTATTTCGCGTTTTCGAGGAACTGCTCACCGAGCAGTTTGCAGGACCCTCAGGTGTAGGAGTTGAAATCGAGGAGAAGCTTCTTGTTCTCGGCTTTGGCCTTCGCCATGGCTTCATCGAGCGTGCCCTTGAAGAAGTTGTTCTCGGCGAAGGCGGCGGAGGCGAGAAGAAGAAGCGCGCCGAAGAGAGCGGCTTTTTTCATGCGGACCTCCTGCGGGGAATCATATCCACCCCCCGCCCCCTTGTCAACAAATGGAATAGGGGGACGAGGCATCCATTTACCCTATTCCCGGGGCATGGCTGGTCGCGGATTAAGACATGAGGGACACGGAATCCTGTCCCCGATCCGCGACCGGTTCGTTTCGCCCTTCCTTTCGAAATTGGGTAAATGGATGCCTCGTCCCCCTATTAAAAGGCAAAAAAATGGGGAGACGCGGGATCGCGTCCCCCCATTTAAAAATCACTTGATGGCTTTAATCCGTTCGAGGTCCTTCTTGTAATTCTCTTTCAGCGAGTCCGGGGCCAGCTCGATGGCTTTCTCCTTGGCCTTCACCGCTTCGGGGATGTTCTTCAGCTTCTCCTGGACGAGGCTGAGCGTGTTCCAGATGTAGTAGGTCGAAGGCATGAGCGTCGTAGCCTTCTTGGCCGCGGCGAGGGCGTCGTTCAGGTTCTTGCCCTGCCGCGCCCAGAATCCGGCGTAGCTGTAAAGCGTAGACGCGTCCGCGGCGTTCTTCTTGGCGAACGCCGGGCCGTAAATAGCCAGGGCCTTCTCTTCCTTGCCCGCCTTGACGTAGGCGTTGGCGGTCTGGGAGAGGAAGTAGGAGTTGTCGGGCTGAAGCTTGAGGGCGGTCTCGGCCATGGTCACGGCGCTGTCGAGGTTCGTGTTCTGGTTGATCCAGAAGTTCGAGTAGCCGACCAGGCCGTAGCCCAGGCTGGAGATCTGCCCCTCCATGAAGCTCTTGCCGTAGAGCTCTTCGGCTTTGGCCTTGTCGCCCTTGAGGATGTAGAACTGGGCGAGGAGATTGTTATAGCTGGCGCTGGGATTGAAGTCCGTCATCTCCTCGAGCTTGGCCGCGATATCGGCGCCCTTGTCGAGCGGCTCCTTGTCCCGGACGATGCGCGACAGCCAGGAGTACTGGACCGAGGGATCGTTCGGGAATTTGCCCGCGTATTCAAGGAAGAATTTGGCTGCTTCCTCTTTCGGGGCCGAATAGGCGTAGTAATTCGACATCCGCTGGTAAGCCTGCTTGGCCAGCTTGGTCTCGGGATACTTGGCCAGGAAGGCTTTGACCGGGGCAATGTCCGGCTTCTGTGAGTTCAGCGCCGCCGTCGCGACCGAGAAGGCCGCGAATTCGGTATAGGGAACGGTGATCTTGGTGTATTCCTGGGTATAGGCGCCGGCCTTTCCCTGCGGATCGAGGGCGATGACCTCTTTGTACTTCTCGGCGGCTTTCGCCTCGTCGTACCGGTCGCTCCATTTGCGGGCGAGCTTGAAGACGGTCGGGACGTCCTTGGGGTTCTTGGCGTAGGCGGCGGAGATGGCCTTATAGGTGTTTTCGCCGCTGATCATCTTGGTCAGGCTCGCCTCGAAATTCTCGGGGGGCGCGTCATAACCGACGGACCAATCCACTTCGGCGCCGTCGCCGTCCAGGGCCATGGTCGTCGGCGTGGCGCGGATCCCGAATTTCTTGAAGATCAGGCTGCCGGCCGGCTCCTGAGTGATGGCGCGAAAGGCGACGAAATTCTTGTCGAGGAAGGCTGTGAACTTGGGATTGTCGTAGAACTGCTCACCGAGCAGTTTGCAGCCCCCTCAGGTGTAGGAGTAGAAGTCGACGAGGACCAGCTTGTGCTCGACCTTGGCCTTAGACACGGCTTCATCGAGGGTTCCCTTGAACCAGTTCGTCTGGGCCGAGGCCGCCGAGGCGAGCACGAGCACGAACGCCAGGGCGAGGAATTTTTTCATGCGGAAATTATAGGCTTCTTTTCCGGCGATTTGCAAGAAAAATAGGGGGACGAAAATGGGGGGACGAGATACTCATTCCCCGATTTCGTATTACGATTTTTGATTATTAAGGAAAGCCGTATCGTTGCGGCCGCGAATTATTGCGGGTCGAAATGAGGGAACGAGTACTTCGTCCCCCTATTTCACGGAAACGGTGTACGAGATCTTCGTCGACGGCTTGAGCATGGCCCAGACCGGGCAGTATTTCTCTTCGGACAAGCGGATGGCTTTCTCGATGAGCTCGGCCGAAAGCCCGTTCCCTTCGACCACGAAATCCATCTTGATGTCCGTGAAGACGGTCGGGTGTTCGGTCGTACGCTTCCCCGTAGCCGAAACCGTGAACTTCGTAACGTCCTGCTTCATCTTGATGAACAGCGACATGGCCGTCTGCGCCCCGCAGGCGACGAGCCCCATGAGAAGGAGGTCGAGCCCTCCGTATCCCTTGCCGTCTCCGAGCGGCGGCGAGTAATCCACGGAAACCGTCTGTCCGTACTCGCCCTTGCCCCAGAAATGCAGCTTGTCCGTCCATTCGACGCTCGCCGTTAGGATTTCTTTCATCGTGCTGTCCTCGTCGGTGTTCGTTCATTCGCCCGCTTCTTGTTCCCGCTCCCGCGCCGGCTTCAGCTCTTGACGAGCGTGATCCGGACTTTTCGCTCCTTCCCGTTCCGGGTCACGGTCAGGGTGACGACGTTGCCGATCTTTTTGTTCTCGAGGAGGGTGAACAGCTCGTCATAGGATTTGACCTTCGTTCCGTCCACGGCCGTGATCACGTCGCCCAGATAATAGCCGCGGCGGTCCCGCCCCAGGCCTTGCAGGCCCGCTTTGGCCGCTTCGCCGTTCTCGGGAACCTCCAGGATGACGACGCCCGCGTCTCCGACCCCCAATCTCTGGGCGTACTCGTCCGAGAGTAAGCTCACGGGCACGGCGGGCCAGGTGATCTTGCCGTTCCGGATGAGCTCGGGCACGATCTTGTTGATCGTGTCCACGGGCACGGCGAACCCGACCCCGCTCGACGTCCCGCTCGGCGAGATGATCATGGTGTTCATTCCGATGAGCTCTCCCGCCGAGTTGAAGAGCGGTCCGCCCGAATTCCCGGGATTGATCGAGGCGTCCGTCTGGATCATGTCGCGGATGGTCACGCCGCCGGCCCCGGGGATCGACCGGCCCAGGGCGCTGACGATTCCCGTCGTGACCGTATGGTCGAACCCGAACGGGTTGCCGATGGCGATGACCTTCTGACCGACCTGGAGCTCGGCCGACATCCCGGTCCTCAGCGGGAAGAGCCCTTTCAAGTCGCCCTGGACCTTCAGGACGGCGATGTCCTTGCTCTCCTCCTTGCCGATCAGCTTGGCCGGCCGCTGCTCCTGGTTCGGCAGCGTGACGGTATATTCGAGGCCGTCCTCGATGACGTGGAAGTTCGTGACGATGTGCCCCTGGTCGTCCCAGACGAAGCCCGAGCCGCTGCCCCGCGGCGCTTTCTCTTCGTTGAAGAAAAAGTCCCGGACCAGGCCGATGTTCGTAACGAACACGACCGAATTCTTCGTCCGCTTGACGATGTCGATCGTGTTCTTCTCGTCTTCGAGAAGCTGCCCGCGGGCGGGGATGGCGATCAGGCCGGCCAGGGCGATCGCGCCGGCCAGCGGGCCGATGATCCTGCGCATATGGTCGTTCATGGACTACCTCCTCTTCGCGAGACGCACAACTAAACCTTCTTGTCCGAGGCTCCCGGCTTGGTCAGCTCGGTCCCCCCTTGGCAGAATGGACAGGCCTCCGGCTCGAATGCCTCGACCTTGAGCGAGAGCAGGCTCCCGACCGGCTTTCCCTCGATCCGGGCCTCGCCGCCGGTGCGATCCACCAGGACGTAGATTCCGGCCACCTCGACGTTGCGCCCCTTGAGACACTCGATGACCTCGTTGACCGAGCCGCCGGTGGTCAGGATGTCCTCGACGATGATGGCTTTCGAGCCGTCGATCCCCGTGAATCCCGGGCGGAAGGTCATCTTCTCCTCGACGCGCTGGGTGAAGGCGAACCGCTTGCCGAGCTTGAGGGCGGCGAGGAACCCGATGGCGATGGCCCCGTAGGCGGGCGAAACGACGAGGTCGAAGTCCTTCCGGTCGGCCCGGATCTTTTCGACGAGAAGGTCGATGATCTTCTCGAGCGCGGAGGGCTTCTCGATAAGCCGGATCTTCTCGAAATACCACTCGGAGTGCTTGCCCGAGGTCAGCTTGAAGTGCCCCTGGAGCAGGGCGTCGGAATCCTTGAACAGGCGAAGGACCTTTTCGTCGGCGCCGAGCGACATGAATTCTCTCCTGTTGATCCCCATTGGGGAGAATTGCGGACGGAAATTATAACACAGGTTCCCGGACGTTCTTTCCGATCCAGGCCCGTTCTTTGGCCGCAACCTCGTTTTCGTGGGCCCGCGACGCTTTCTCGAGCCGGGCCAGCCCCGGATTGGCGGCCTGGAGATCGCCGTAGCGCTGGGTCTTGGAAGGGTCGAGCCCGCCGCCGGATCGCGACGCCGGCCAAACCTTATCGGGCCAGGGCTTTCATGACCCGGACGACAAGGCTGGTCGTGTTGGCCAGATACGCGAAATCGACGGTCTCAGCCGTATCCGTCGGCTTGTGGATATGGGGGGTCGTGTCCTTGTTCCGGTATTCCTCGGTGATCCCGACCGCTTTAAATCCGAGGCGCCGGAAGGCGGAATGGTCCGAGCCCGCTTCCTTGGTCGTCAAGAGCGGGACGGGCGGCGTCAGGGCCTTCGCCTGCGCTTCGTAGAGCGCGAGCGCGCCCTCGTATGGGATTTCAAGCTCGACCGCTCGGTCCTTGTCCTGGTCCCAGCCCACCTGGTCCGCCGTGTGAACGGAGTGGATCGTGAGCCCGTCGTCCTTGACCTTCTGGGCGAAGGCCCGGCTGCCGCGCATCCCGCGCTCCTCCTCGTCGAAGAGAATGAAGATGAAGCTCCGGGCCCGCGGCTCCATGCGGGCGATCTCGGCCGCCGCGGCCGTCACCAGGGCGACACCGGTCGCGTTGTCGTTCGCTCCAGGGCCGTTGCGAATCGAATCGTAGTGCGCCCCGAGGATGACGAATTCCCCGGCCCCGGCCGGCGCGGTCGATGCCGCCGGTGCCGTGGCCTTGACGATCGCGTACAGGTTCTCGCCTTCGGCGCTGTAGACCTGCTTCTGGACCTCGAGGCCGAGGCCCGTCCAGAGCGTTTCGAGATACGCCCGGGCCGCTCGCTTGTTCTCCGGGGTGAACCGGTTGGCCAGCTTGAGCCCGGGGGCGGTCTCGACCGCGCCGGCGAGCTTGGCGATGACGTCCTTTTGCAGGGCGGCGATGTCGAGCGCCGGTCGCGTCGCGGCGGCCGGCCGTCCCGGTCCGCACGCGGCGGCGATGACGAGAGAAAGAAGGAGGGGGAGACCGATCGAAACCGGCCGCGGCCGCGTCACGTGTTTGCGGAAGTCGCGCCTGCGCATGTTATCGACTCGGTCGCCGCGAAATCTCCGGCAGGCAGAAGCCGTAGGTCGCGTTCTCCCCGCAGGCGCGGCAGGCCCAGATCGCCTCGAGCTTTTCGCATTTGAGCCCGGGATCGGTCGAGAACGTCACCGCGCCGGGCCCGCCGCAGGCGGGACAAACCCGCGGGACGGCCAGCCGGACCTCGACGGCCTCGAGGCCCGCGTCGGCCGGCTGGACGCGAAGCCTCCGGATCACGAGGTCGACTCCGCCGGCTTCCTTCATTTCTTTCAGGAGCCCGAGGAAGAAGGCGAGCGAATCGCGCGACTTGCCCCGGGCGAGGCGCTTTCCGGCCGCGGTCCGCATGTTGGCCGGAAGGGCGGCCGCGTACGTCAGCTCCTTGCTGAGCGAGTGTCCGACGGCCTGGCGGAGCGACCGGCCGCGAAGGGTCGACTTGACGAAGAACTGGGCCGCTCCCAGCGCGCCGAACTTGGCCAGGAAATCGGCGTCGTGGACGATATCCGAAATCCATGTTTTTCGGGCTTGCTCGTCGTACAGGGCCCGGAGGGCGGAGGTCACGGCCCCGACCTCTTTGTCGGAGAAATCCTCCACTTTCAGGAACCGCTCGGCGAGGAGGGCCGCGGTCTCCTCTTCGGCCAAGTCATCCTCGTGGTAGCGGCCGGCGGCGAATTTCCCGGCGTCGTGAAAAAGCGCGGCCAGGACGGGGAGGAGAGGCGGGCGCTTGTCCGCGAGGGCGAGGCGCAGGCCGAGCGAGGCGACGTGGACGGTGTGCTCCCAGAGGTAGCTCTCGCCTTTCCGGGCGCGTCCGTCGAACGACCTCTCGCCGGATTCGATCTCGGCCCGGACGCGTTCGACAAGATCCGGCGCCCGGGCCTCGACGATCCGGGCGAAATCCGTTCTTTGTTTGATTTGTGCCTTCATTGCGGTCCATTGTGGCATGATTTCCGGCCGGGCACAACCCGCAAGGAATTTGGTATGATGGGCCCATGGCCGAGCCACTCTCGAGACCGTTCCCCCTGACGCTCATCCTCCTCGCCGGCGGGACGGGCCGGAGAATGAAGCGGGACAAGGCGCTCCTCCCCGCGCCCGGCGAGACCCTCATCGAGCGCGTCCTGACCCAGGTCGAAGGCTTCTTCGCCGAGGCCCTTGTCAGCGTTTCGCCCGGCCGCCGCTACGATTTTCTTTCTGTTCCGCAAATCCCTGACGCCGTCGAAGGCCTCGGACCGATGGCCGGCATCCTGGCCGGGCTGAAGGCGGCCCGGTTCGATCCGGCCTTCGTCCTTGCCTGCGACATCCCGGTCGTCGATCGCGGCTTCATCGGCCGGCTCGTCGCCGCGGCGGAGGGCTTCGATGCCGTCGTTCCCCGGACGTCCAAAGGGCTGGAGCCGCTCCTGGCGATCTACCGGAAGACGACCGTTCCCCTCATCGAACGCCTCCTGGCCGAAGGAAAGCGCTCCGTCCTCGACCTTTACCCGCTCTGCCGGACGAAGATCGTCGACATCGGCGATCCTCCCTGGCTCCACAACATCAACACGCCGGAAGAATACGAGATCTTCCTGAGAACCGTGAAAAGCCGATGATCGACGACGATCCCGGTCAGCCCCACGCCCCCGGCCCGGGCTCCGCCGCGACACCGAGCGCCTCCCCCGAGCCAATCGATCACCTCCTCACCCGTGAGTCGGGCCTGAAGCGCCAGCTCAACCGCCGTCAGCTCACGATGATCGCCATGGGCGGGGCGATCGGCACAGGCCTTTTCCTCGGAAGCGGGCTGGCCATCAGCCTGGCCGGTCCCGGCGTCATCCTGTCCTATATCCTCGGCGTGGCTGTTTGCCTGGTCATGATGAGCGCCCTGACCGAGATGGCCGTCGTCCACCCGACGGCGGGCTCGTTCGGCGTCTACGCCGAAACCTATCTCTCGCCCTGGGCGGGATTCGTCGTCCGCACGACCTATTGTATGGCCCAGGTCGTGGCCATCGGCGGGGAAGTCACGGCCGCCGCGATCTACACCCGCTTCTGGTTCCCGAACGCCCCGCTCTGGATCTGGATCACGCTCTACTCCGGCGCGCTCGTCGTCGTGAACCTCACATCCGTCAAGAACTTCGGCGAGTTCGAGTACTGGTTCGCCATGATCAAGGTCGCGGCCATCGTCTTTTTCATCGTCCTCGGCGTCGGCTACGTCTTCCACGGCTTCGGGACGCCGGCGCCGGGGCTGACACGATGGACGGCCGAGGGCGGCTTCCTGCCGCACGGTTTCGGCGGGGTGCTCAAGGCCATGCTCATCGTCATCTTTTCCTTTTACGGGATCGAGATCATCGCCGTCACGGCGGGGGAGGCCCGCGATCCGCGCCGGGAAGTCCCGCGCGCGATGCGCTCGGTCGTCTTCCGCCTGAGCCTCTTCTACATCCTGTCCATCGCCCTCGTCGTGGCCGTGGCGCCGTGGACGCGGGCCGGCCTCAGCGAGAGTCCCTTCGTCACGGTGTTCCGGTCCGTCGGAGTCCCTTACGCCGCCGGCCTGATGAACTTCGTCATCCTGACCGCGGCGCTCTCGTCCATGAACACGAACCTTTACTTGACCTCGCGGACGCTGTTCTCGCTCTCCCGCAGCGGGCTCGCCCCCCGCTCGCTCGGGCGTCTTTCGCGGCACGGGATCCCCCGCCGGGCCATCCTTGTTTCGATGGTCGGCCTGGCCGCGGCCGCCGTCCTCTCTCTCAAGTACGCGGACTCGGTCTATCTCTGGATGTTCGGGATCTCCATTTTCGGGGGCATCCTCGTATGGATCCTGATCCTTGCGACCCTCATCGCCTTCCGCGCCCGCCGGCGCCGGGCCGGCCTGCCGCCCAGCCCCCTCCAGATGCCGCTTTACCCCTGGCTCGCCTGGGCCGGCATCGCGGCCCTCGCGGCCATCCTGGCCGATGCCTTTTTCATCGACCTGGCCATCGCCTGGTACGCGGGGGTCCCGTGGCTCGTCTTCGTGTCCGTCATCTACGGGCTTTTCCTGCGCAAACGGGGGAGCGCTAAAGGTCCGGACGCGTCTGCGACCCCCGCAGGCGGTTAGGTTTAAAGGACCTCAATCCTGAGGACGACGTTGCCCGCCGGATCGGGGCAAATGAACCGGTCGTCCCGCTTGAGCCAGTCGCCGTTATCGAGCCGCCGCGCTTTCGCGGCGAGGAACGGCAAAACCGCCTGGAGCGCGTAGAGGCAGAAATGGCCGTCGGCCGGAATCGTCAGCCGGCACCCATCCAGCCGGAACTCGTCGCCTTTCCGATGCCCGGACGTGCACGTGCCGAGCACCTTGTCCACCGTGATCCGAAGGGGGCGGGTCGTCCGGGAAGAGGACGCCGGCGCCGAGGGCAGCGTGCGGTCCGCGACTCCCTCTTCTTCCGTCACCGCGCCTCCGAGCTTTTCGATCTTGAAAACGACGCGGCCTTTGGGATCGGGGCACTGGACATGGTGGACGCGCCACATCCAGTCGTCTTCGCGCTTCTCTCCGATCTTACGCTCCTTGGCCGGAATGAGGGGCAGGATGTTCTGCAGGGCCCAGGCGCAGACGAACCGTCCCGCGGGGATGCGGATATCGCCGTTGTCGACCGTGAAGGAATCGCCCTTTTCCATCGGAGGGGTCGAGGTGCATTCCCCCAGGACCTTGGTCACGGTGATCTTCAGTTTCTTCATGGCCTATCCACTCAATCCCAGTTCCTTCAGCTTCTCCGGCCGCGGCAGCCCTGTCGCCTCGTCCCAGCCGCGCGCCCGGTAGTACTCGTCGAGCATGGGCTCGAGCTCGAGGACGGCGCCGCGGCTCTCGCCCGAGGCGTTGAGGGGCTCGCGGACGAAGCGCCCCGGCAGCGCGTCGTCGCCGCGCCCGATCCCTTCGCGGGCGTTGAAGAGGCGTTCGAGATTGACGATCCGTTCCCCCGCGCGCTGGACGTCAAGGCCATCGAGGTCGAACCCGGTCACGGCCCTCAGCCATTCGGCGGTCTCGTCCCAATCCAGGATCTCCATATTGTTGTAGAGGTTCTTGCAGAAGCCGAGGGCGTCGGAGACGGCGGCCATCTCCTCGAAGTGCTTGACGACCAGTCCTTTGCCCTTGTGCTCAAGGCGGAAGGCCGTTTCGGGAAGGCCGAATCGGCGGACGCCTTCGGCCGCGTCATTCGAGAACTCGAACCAGGGCTCGGAGCGGAGATGGTCGGCGCCCCGGCTCGAAACCGCGTTTCCCAGGCCGTAGGCCTTGATGGCCCGGATGTCGGCCTGGAAGATCTCGAGCCCCTTGCCGTGGAAGGCCAGCTCCTCGGACCCCCGTCCCAGGCGCTCGGCGGCCTTTCGCACGCCGTCGGCGAGCATATCGCCGAAGCCTTCGCGGCGCGCCACCTTATGGATCAGGGCGACGATCGTCTCGCCGTTCCCCCAGGAAAGGTCGAGGCCGTCGGCTTCCCCGGGGGACAGGAGCCCGCGCTGGGCGCATTCCATGGCCCAGGCGATGACCTCGCTCAGGGCGATCGCGTCGATTCCGTAGCGGTTGGCGAGGTCGACGCACTTCAGGCCCAGGGCGAGATCGCCGTTGCCGACCCGGGCGGTGAAGCCGGCCAGAGGTTCGAACTCCGGGCCCTCCATCCGGAGGCCCGGGAAGCGCGGATCGTCGACGCGCAGGAAACGGCTGCAGTGGACGGTGCAGCCGAAGCAGGCCTTGCTTTTCGTCTTGAAGCGGGCGGCGATGGTCTCGCCGCTGACGTTGTCGGCGTGCTCGAAATGCCCGTCCTGGAAGTGGCGCGTGGGCAGGGCCCCGATCGCATTGAGCGATTTGATCAGCCGGGTCGTGCCGAGGCGCGAACGGGAGGCGAAGTCGGGATGGGCGTAGATGCGCGCATCGATGCGGGACAGGAGATCGCGCAGGCGGGCGACGTCGGCCGGAGGAATGAGCTTCGTGCCGCGGACGGCGACGGCCTTCAGGTTCTTGGCGGCCATGACCGTGCCCATTCCCGTGCGGGCCGCGGCGCGGACGAGATTGGCGAAGATCCCGGCGAAGCGGACGCCGTTCTCGGCGCCCGGGCCGACGGTCGCGATCTCGACCGAAGAGTCGCCGATCTCCTGCCGGATGCCGGCCGTGGCCTCCCACACGTCCCGGCCCCAGTGGACTCGGGCGTCGCGGATCTCGATGTGATCGTCGTCGATCCAGAGATAGACGGGGTGGGGCGCGCGGCCACGGATCACGACCTGGTCGTAGCCCGCGAATTTCAGGGCGGGACCGAATGCGCCTCCGGCATTGGAATCGCCGAGGATGCCCGTCTGGGGAGACATGCCGCTGACGTTGAAGCGCGCGCCGCCCGGAATGAGGCTTCCGGCGAGCGGTCCGACCCCGAAGATGAGAAGGTTGTCTGGGGAAAGCCCGTCAGTATGCGGGGGAACTTCTTCCCAGAGCCGTTTGACGTTCAGCCCGCGGCCCCCGAAGAACGAGCGCGCCCATTCTTCCTCGAGAGGATGCGCCGCGAACGAGCCGTGCGTGAGGTCGACCCGGAGGACCCGGCCGCCGTAGCCCTTCATAAGGCCTCCGATTCGAGCCGGAGAGCTCCCGGAGAACATCGTCCGACGCAGGCAGGATGGCCGCCGCATAGGTCGCAGATAAGCGGCCGCTGATCGCGAGGATCAATGGCCACCGAGCCGAAGGGGCAGGCGGCGGCGCAGATCCCGCAGCCGGTGCAGAGGTCCGGGTCGACCCGGATGACGCCGAGCCCGGCATCCCGGCTGAGCGCCTCCATAGGGCAGGATGGGACGCAGGAGGGCTCAGGGCAGAGCCGGCACACCCTCGGCTCGTCCACGCCCTCGGCTTCTTCCTTGAGGATCCGGACGCGGGCCGTCGAAGTCCCCAGGGCGTCATCGTGGAACAGGACGCAGGCCGCCTCGCAGGCGCGGCAACCCGTGCATACCGAGGCTTCGATCCGGATCGGTTTGGGCAACATAAACTACCATTATAGGAGTTCGTTTTTGCTTTCTCAAGGAGCCTTGACATCGCCGGCCGACGATACTATAGTAATCCTATAATAATATTATAGTTATGACGTTTCGCGAAAACCATCCCCGCGCCATTCTTTTTACCGACCTCCCGACCGATGGAGCACAAAAGGAGATGTCCGCCATGATGGGAAAAACTCTTGGACAGTACCGAATCGTTGAAAAGCTCGGTGCCGGAGGCATGGGGGTTGTCTATCGGGCCAGGGATGAGCGCCTGGAAAGAGATGTCGCCATCAAGGTCCTTCCGGCCGGGACGTTGGGCGACGAGGAGATGAGAAAGCGTTTCCGCAGGGAAGCCCTGGCGCTCTCCAAACTCAATCATCCCAATATCGCCGTCATCCACGATTTCAACACCGAGGGAGGCGTGGACTTCCTGGCCATGGAATACATCTCCGGCGTCACGCTGGCGGAGCGGACTCGGTCCGGAGCGTTGCCGGAGAGGGAGGTCGTCCAGGTCGGAAAGCAGATCGCCGAGGCGCTCGAAGCCGCCCATGAACAGGGCATGATCCATCGGGACCTCAAGCCGGCGAACATCATGGTGACGCCCAAGGGGCTGGTCAAAGTGCTCGACTTCGGGCTGGTCAAGCTTCTTCTGCCGGCGGGGACGATCGAGAAGACCTTGACGCAGGCCAGCGCTCCGAACGCCCTGACCGGCACCCTTCCCTACATGGCCCCGGAGCAGTTGGAGGGCGGCGTCGTCGACGAGCGGACCGACATCCACGCCCTGGGCGCCGTTCTCTATGAGCTGGCCTCGGGGAAAAGGCTGTTCCCCCAAGAAGTCCCCTCCGGGATCATCCATGCGATCCTCAACAAGCGGCCGGAACCCCTCCGGTTCGCGGGGATCCCGGTTTCCGAGGGGCTCGAGCGGATCATCTTCAAGTGTCTGGAGAAGGATCCGGCAGATCGTTATGCCTCGGCCAAGGCACTGATCGCGGACCTGAACCGGCTGGAATGCGGCGATATCTCGGCCCTGTCCGCAGGGAAGCCCCGGCGCGGGGCGGGGCGGCCCGCATTACTGCGGCCGCTCCCCGTCGCGGGCGTGTCGGCGCTCCTCTTGGCCGCGCTTCTGTTCGGTTTGAACATCGGAGGAGCACGGGACCTCCTGAGGGGCGGGGTGAAGCCTGATCGCGTCCAGTCCCTGGCCGTGCTCCCCCTGGAGAACCTTTCCCGGGATCCCGAGCAGGATTACTTCGCGGAAGGCATCGCCGATTCCCTCATCACGGAGCTGGGCCAGCTCAGCACTCTCCGGGTGATCTCCCACACGTCGGTCAACCGGTACAAGAAGACGGACAAATCCCTGCCCCAGATCGCCAAGGAGTTGAACGCCGACATGATGGTCGAGGGCTCCGTCCTGAAGGCGGGGGAGAAGGTCCGGATCGCGGCTAAGCTGATCCGTCCGACCGATGAGCGGCAGCTCTGGTCGAAAAGCTACGAGCGTCCGATCGGCGATATCCTCGCCCTCCAGAGCGAGATCGCCCGGGACGTCACGAGGCAGATCGGCATCCGGCTCAACGAGGAGGCGAACCTCCAGTCGACGAAGCGGAAGCCCGTGAAGCCCCAGGCCCTGGACGCATACCTCAAGGGGGTCTACTCGGACGATACGCGATATTTCGAACAGGCGATCAAGCTCGACCCGGATTTCGCCCCGGCTTACACCAAGATCGCCGCCGGATATTTCTACAGCGGCCTGTTCGGGGACATCCCGCCCCGGGAGGCCTTCTCGAAAATGAAAGCGGCCGCGCTCAAGGCCCTGGAGAAGGACGACTCCCTGGGCGAGGCCCACGGCTATCTGGCCGTGGCCTGGTTTCACAATGATCTCGATTGGGCCCAGGCCGACAAGGAATTCAAAAAAGCGTTCAAGCTCAACCCCAGCCTGGCCATGATCCACCATCTCTATGCCCATTACCTGATGGCCATGGGCCGGGACGAAGAGTCCATGGCCGAGGTCAAGCTCGCCGAGGGCCTTGATCCTTTCGCCTGGGACCGGAGCCAATGCTTCGGCTGGCACTGTCTCTTTACCAAAGGGTATGACGAGGCGATCCAGGAAGCGCAGCTCGGGATCAAGGAGGATCCCAAGAATTCCTGGGCCCACAACATCCTGGGATGGGCGTACGAGCGGAAAGGCATGGTCAAAGAGGCCATCGCCGAGTTCGAGACGACCCTGGGTCTGTGGAAGGACAACTCCCTCCCGCTGGCCAGCCTGGCCCACGCCTATGGGGAGGCCGGCCGAAAAAAGGACGCCCAGGTTATTTTGGACAAGCTCTTGCAGATGTCGAAGCGAGGGTACGTCCCGGCCTATGATATCAGCGTCGCCTATTTGGGCCTGGGAGACGAATCGAAGGCCCTGGAATGGCTGTCGAAGGCCTGCGATGAGCGGTCCGGCTTCCTGGTCTATATCAAATGCGACGAGCGCTTCGACCGGCTGCGCTCAGACCCCCGCTATAAAGCCCTGTTCGATCGGATCGGCCTGCCGGCCGGGAAGGGAATCGCGCTCTGATCTCGCCTCGGCCGGCATAGCGGGCGGCCTCTCGCCCGGCTGCGACCCTCCCGCCAAAGCGCGGGCAAGTGAATCCGTTTTGAGCGCGGGCTATGCCGCGCTACAATAAAGGGAGGAGTCCGCTTGAGGAGGAGACGATGAAACGCAGAACCTTCCTGCAAGTCGCGGCGGCAACGGCAGCGTCGCTCAAGCCTCCGTCCATGCGCGCCGCCGGGGGCATCGCCAAAAGAGAATATAAGGACGGGGTCAAGCTGAGCGTGCGCGCTTTCTGGGAGCTTCTGCGCACAATGCCGAAGCGGCTATCTCCCTCATGGACCGATTTCCGCTCGATTCGGTCATGTTCCCCGTGAACTTCATTCTTTTCCAGGAGGGGAATTTCGGGCCGCAGATCCTGGCCCATGCCAAGAAGAAGGGGATCGCGCGGATCGCTTTGAAGGCGATGGCCCGCTCGCCGTGGCCCGACAGAAATCACGAAGCGTGGCGGAAGTGCTGGTATCAACCTCTCGACGACCCGGAGATGGCGGAAAGATCGGTCCGCTTCACCCTGAGCGAAGACATTACGGCTGCTATTCCGCCTGGTGAGGATGAGCTCTTTCGGATGGCTTTAAGCTTTGCCGAGCGCTTCCGTCCCTTGAGCCCGCGGGAGCGGGAGAGCCTGTTGTCACAGGCGCGCGGGATCCCGCCTCTTTTCCGCGGCTAGCCGGGCCCCCGAATTTTTTCCGGGACGGACAGAGATCGGATTTCGTCTAAACGCCGACGCGGCTGTACATGGCGTAGAAGAGCGACCGGCCGATGATCTCGGAGGCCAGGGCCGCGACGGTTCCCCCGACGATCAATGGAAGCGTCTGGGATCCGTCGGCGGAACTGAGCAAAACGAGGAAAAAGCAAGCGGCCGCGGCGATCAGAAAAACCGCCCGGGCCGCGAGATGGCCCATGATCTTCGTCCGGGGATAGGCGAGAAGCGTTGCCGACGGCCTGGCCAGCCATCCGACCGTGGGCGTGATCAGGGCCGAGGCCATGAGGATGAGGCCCGACCCGGCCAAGGCTAGCGAGAAGAAACCCCGCCGCGCTGCCCATCCGGCGATGTCGGCCGCAGGCGTCAAGAGCGCGGCCAGGAGCGGGCCGAGGAAGACCGCCGTCAGGAAGAACGAAACGGGGGTGTGGGCGCCTTTCCAGACCGGGACCGTCCGGAGCATGTAGATGCGGGACATCGAAAAGATCAAGACAAAACCGGCCCCAGCGCAGATCACGAGGAAGATTGTCCTGGGCGTCCCTTCCCCTTTTTCGAGAGTGGCCATAAGCCACAGCGCCGCCGAGCCGCCGAAAAAAACGAGATCGGACAGGATCTCCCGGCTGAGCCAGGAAGCGCGAAGGTTGGCCAGGGCGTTGGCCGCCCGCAACGGCCTCCCCAGATGGAAGAGCGAGAGGATCATCCCCGCGCCGCCGAGGATGAGGATGATGAGGAGGATGCGTCTATCGAGGAAGATCCTTCGCTCGCCGGCGAAAAACGCCTCAGCCGCGGCGAGCGACCAGAACGCGCCGACGGCCGTCTGCGCCAGGAGAGTGAAGCCGATGAGCGGCCATTCCTTCGCCGCGCCAGGCATTTAGATTTCTTCCCAGTTGGCGACCTCGGCCGTGTCCGCGCCCGCTTTCGCCGCGTCCCGGTGGGGCTTGATGATGACCGAGGGACGCGTTTCCTTCGTGTCGGGGAGGGGAAAGACGTCGCTCGTGCCCGGATATTTCTTCCGCAGCTCTTCGAGGTCGCCGAAGTCGAGGGCCCGCATCGGGCAGGCGGCGACGCAGGCGGGCGGCCGCCCCTGCTCGAGATAATCCCAACAGAAATCGCACTTCGTGGCGAGGCGGGTGTATTCGTCGAACTGGATCGCGCCATAAGGGCAGGCCCACTCGCAGTAGCGGCAGCCGATGCAGGCTGACCCGTCGATGAAGACGATCCCGTCCTGGCGCTTGAAGATGGCTTTCGTCGGGCAGGAAGGCGCGCAGATGGGGTTTTCGCAGTGATGGCAGGACATGGAGAGATGGTAGCTGAGGATCGAGGGGAGCCAGAGCGAACCCGATTTCTTCCAGCCGCCGCCCTGGACTTCATAAACGCGCCGCCACAGGACGCCGACCTCGAGATCGTTCTTGTCCTTGCAGGCGCCCTGGCAGGCTTTGCATCCCGAGCAGAGGCTCGAATCGAAATAGAAGGCCCACTGGCGGACGGGCGTCTGGCTCGCCGGGAGGTCCATCAGACTTTCTCCACCTGGGCCATGATCGTGTGCTGGGCGTTGCCGAAGGCGAGCGGCGTCCAGCGCTCGCTCGAGAGGACATTGACCGAGCCGCGCGTGTCCTCGCCCTTTTCGTCCGGCGTCCACCAGGCCCCTTGCGGAATGGCGATGACGCCGGGCAGGATGCGGCGGGTGACGCGGCAGGCGATCCGGAGGGCGCCGCGGTCGTTGAAGACGCGGACCTGGTCGTTGTTGCGGATGTCGCGCGCCTCGGCGTCGACCGGATTGATGAAGACGCGCTGCGGCCAGGCTTCGCGGAGCCAGTCGACGTTGTCGAGCGTCGAGTGGACCGTGGCCAGATAATGGTGTCCGATGACCTGGAGGGGAAACTTTTTCGCCTCGGGGCCGAAGGGGCTCTCCCATTCGCGGATGTACTTGGGGACAGCCGGGATGACGTCGGGCTTCCCCATGTCGTGGAGGCGCTTGGAGAAGATCTCGATCTTGCCGGAGGGCGTGGGGAGGGGGTGGGCGGCCGGGTCGCGGCGGAAATCGGCGAAAGCGACGGCCGGCTTGGTCACGGGGACGCTGTAAACGCCGATGTTCGAGCGCTCGAACTCGTCGAGCGTGGGGATGCCCGGGAAGCCGTTTTTACGGTAATACTCGATCGACCAGCCGACCCAGTCGCGCTCGAAGCGGCCCTCGGTGTAGGCGTCTCCGATGCCGAGCCGGGCGGCCAGGTCGGCCATGATCCGGTAATCGCTCCGGGCTTCTCCCGGCGGCTCAACGATCTTCGGCATGAGGATGACCTCGTCGCCGTATTTCCAGCCGTCGGCCAGGCCCCACGTCTCGAACTGGGTGCAGGCGGGGAGGAGCAGGTCGGCGAAGCGGCCCGTCGGAGTGAGGAAGTTATCCTGGACGACGAGGAGCTCGACGAGGGACTCGTCGGCGAGGATCTTGGCGGTGCGGTTGACGTTGGCGTGTTGGTTGACCAGGGCGTTGCAGGCGACGGCGTAGATCATCTTGATGTTTGTATCGAGCTTGGGAACGCCGGTGACGCCGTCGGAGGCGGTCATGTCCTTGCCGCGGAGGACGGCCTCGGTCCAGAGGAAGGAGGGGATGGCCGCTTCGACCGGATTCGGACCCGTGGGGAAGACGATCCAGGCCGGTCCGCCGTCGGGCGCCTGGAGGGCGATACCGCCCGCCCATCCCCCGGGGATGCCGACGTTCCCCGTGATGGCGGCCAGGACGCAGCCGCCCCGGACAACCTGCTCTCCGTAGGCGCGGCGCTGCATCCCGTAGCCCTGGTAGAGCATGGCCGGCTTGGTCGTGGCGTATTCGCGGGCGAGGCGGGCGATCGTGTCGTGCGGGACGCCGCAGATCGGCTCGGCCCAGGCGGGTGTCTTGGGCGTGCCGTCGCGCGTGCCGAGGATGTAGTCCGAGTAGGACTCGGCGGACTCGGCGCCGGGCGGCATTTGCGAGGCGTCGAAGCCGAGACAATGGGAGCGGACGAAGGCGGCGTCGTAGAGCTTTTCCGTGATCATGACATGGGCCATGGCCGACATCATGGCCGCGTCCGTGCCGGGCCGGATGGGGATCCACTCATCGGCCAGGGCGGCGGCGGTGAGGGTGTGGCGGGGGTCGATCACGACCAGGCGCGCGCCTTTCTCCTTGGCTTTGCGGAGGAAATATTCCGAGTTCGTCCCGTCGCGCATCTCGCACGGGTTCCAGCTCCACATCAGGATGTACTTGGAGTTCACCCAGTCCTGGCGTTGATTGCCGGTGACGTTCGTCCCATAGACATAGGGTGTGGCGCAGGAGATCGCGGCCCAGGAGTAGCTGTTGTAGAAATTGAGCGAGCCGCCGTAGAGGTTCATCAGGCGCTGGGCGGTCTGGCGGCCGTTGATCTGGTTATAGCTCCCCGTGCCGTAGGGGACATAGAAAGCCTGGTTGCCGTAGGCTTTTTTGATGCGCTCCATCTCGGAGGCGATCTTTTCGAGCGCCTCGTCCCAGGAGATGCGGGTGAACTTGCCTTCGCCGCGCTTGCCGGCGCGTTTCATCGGATAGAGGAGGCGGTCGGGGTGGTACTGGCGGCGTCGATAGAGCCGGCCGCGGATGCAGGGGCGGAGTTGGGGGGCCTCGATCCCGTCGCCGGGCCGGTCATCGCCGTCGATGCGGACGATCTTGCCGTCCTGGACATAGACCTTGAGAAGGCAGCGGCCGCCGCAGTTGTGCGAGGGGCAGCCGGTGCGGACCATTTTGATCTCGGACGCGGGATCTTGGGCGAACGAGACGGGGGAGGGTGCCGGCGGCTTCCGCTCCTTGCCCCGGGCTTTCCCTTTGAAAAGCGCGGCGCCGCCGAAGAATGAGCTCCAGCCAAGAAACGAGCGGCGCTTCATCGGCTTCATCTCGAGCTTCTTGTTCAGACCGGGCAGATCGCTCATTTTTTC
>Ga0315277_10001285_pt1 | contig 36951 bp, 32 predicted proteins | sample YL17G05_15_MG_FD_203695 | JGI IMG/M metagenome (GOLD analysis project Ga0315277, IMG submission 203695) | Sediment microbial communities from Yellowstone Lake, YNP, Wyoming, USA - YL17G05_15 | ecosystem: Environmental > Aquatic > Freshwater > Lake > Sediment | place: USA: Wyoming | collected...
TGAGAAATACGCTTTTATCGTGCCTGAGAGCATCCTGCCAGAGTTCCTCGACCAAATGCGGAGCGAACGGAGCCATAAGGAGAACGAGATTATCGAGAGCTTCGGCCAGAAAATGAAAATTTATGTCTTTGTTGCCGCTTTCATCGCCGGCATAAGGCACAAGCTCATTGACCAGCTCCATTATCCTGCTCAGCGCGGTGTTAAAATGCAGCCGTTCAAGGTCTTCGGTGACTCCTTTAATGGAATTGTTCATTACTCCGGCTATTTGCCGCTCTCTTATTCCCAGAGCGTTCAAATTAGCCGCTGTAGTTACAGTGGGCTTTATCTTTACAACACTTTCCGAATTGAAATGTACCAGCCGCCACAGGCGATTAAGGAAGCGGTACATGCCCTGTATGCCTGTATCATCCCAGTCGCCTCCCAGGCGGTAGTCGCCCATGAACATGATATAGCAGCGGAAAGTGTCCGAGCCGTATTTTTCGAGATAAGTCTCAGAATTTATCACATTGCCCCGGCTTTTGCTCATCTTGGCGCCCAGATAGGTAACAGTGCCCTGGTGACTCAGCCTCTGGAAAGGCTCCGGAAAGCCGATATGGCCTAGATCGAAGAGCACCAGGTTGACAAACCGGGCATAAATGAGATGCATGGTAGCGTGGTCTACCCCGCCGACATAATGGTCCACCGGGAGCCAGGCATTCACCAGATCCTTGTCGAATGGGGCGCTGTCAAGAAACGGAGTAGGATAGCGCAGGAAATACCAGGATGAATCCACGAAAGTGTCCATAGTGTCGATTTCCCGACGGGCAGGGCCGCCGCAATCTGGACAGGTTGCGCGCACGAAATCATCATTTGTGGCCAGGGGGCTGACACCTTTTGCGGCCTTTTTGAAATCTACTTCATAAGGCAGCTTAACCGGAAGCTCGCCTTCGGGTACAGCCAGCTCACCGCACTTTTCGCAGTAGACTATCGGTATGGGGACTCCCCAGTATCTCTGGCGGCTGATCAGCCAGTCGCGGATTTTATAATTGACCCGAAAGCCGGCCAGTCCCTGGGTTTTGAGCTTCTCGACCACTTTCCGGCTGCCCTCTAAAGAAGGCAGGCCGTTGAATTCGCCGGAGTTAGTCATCACCCCCGGATCGATATAAGCTGCAGCAAGCGGCTTGCCGCTTGGGCCATTCGGCGGAGCGATGACTTCCCGCACCGGCAGGTTGAATTTTACTGCGAAATCGAAATCCCTTTCATCGTGGCCGGGAACAGCCATGACAATACCGGTTCCGTACGAAAGGAGCACATAATCAGCGATCCACACCGGCACCCGCTCGTTATTGATCGGGTTAATTGCATAGGCGCCGGTGAAAACCCCTGTCTTTTCCTTTACCGTACTGGTACGCTGGATTTCATTCTGGCTGCGGGTATATTCCACGTATTTTTCGACCTCTGCCCGGCGATCCGGTACGGTGATCTTTTCCACGAACGGGTGCTCCGGGGCCAGGACCATGTAAGTGACCCCGAACAGGGTGTCCGCCCTGGTTGTAAAAACGCTGAATTGACGGTCTTCCAGGCTCAGGCTATCGGCTCCGGGAGTATCGGAGGCAAAGCGGAAGGTGATTTCCGCGCCTTCGCTGCGTCCGATCCAGTTACGCTGCATGGTCTTGGTTTTCTCCGGCCAATCGATCGTGTCCAGGCCGGAGAGCATGCGGTCTGCATAAGCAGTTATTTTCAGGAACCACTGGATCATATCCCTTCTGGTAACCGGCGTTTCGCAGCGCTCACAGGTGCCGTCGGACATCACCTGCTCATTGGCCAGGACGGTCTGGCAGCTCGGACACCAGTTCACCGGCCCCTTGGCGCGATATGCCAGGCCAGCTTTGTAAAGCTGGAGAAAAATCCACTGCGTCCACTTGTAATATTCGGGAAGGCTCGTGTTTATTTCCCTGGACCAGTCGTACATGGCGCCTATGGATTTAAGCTGCTCGCGGATCACCCGGATATTCTCCGCGGTCGAATCCCAGGGATGGACACCATGCTTGATGGCATAATTTTCCGCCGGCAGCCCGAAAGCATCGTAGCCTATAGGCTCAAATACATTATGGCCCTGCATTTTCCGGAACCGCGCCCAGGTATCGGTCGGCCCGTAATTGTACCAGTGGCCGATATGCATCTTGTCCGCGGAGGGATAGATAAACATAACCAGACAGTAGCACTTCTTTTCCGTATCTGTCAGATCGGGCCTGTGGAGATTATTATCCTCCCAATATTTCTGCCACTTTTTCTCAATTTTTTTAAAGTCGTACTTTTCCATTAAAGCCGCCTTTTGCATCTTCTTCGTTAAAGCTCTCCAATTATGGTTCTTTCATGATTCTCAAGCCCTTAAGGTTGAAATTTAATCAGAAATTTTAATATATCCGGCTTTTAAAGTCAAAACAAAACTCTAAACCCTCATCATCCTCTCGTTGCCTTAAACATGGATTATCACTATATTAAAAATTTATGATTATCCCCTACCCCGCCTCCGGAGAAGCGAATTGGAGTTGAATGAACAGTCAGTCGGCATAAAAACTCTGCTCCAGGTTCTTCGTCTGGCCGAGAGTTACCTGAAAAAACGGGGGGTTCCATCCGCAAGATTGAGCGCGGAACACCTTCTGGCAAGTGTTTTGGGTGTGGAAAGACTGGGTCTATATCTTTCTTTCGACAGGCCGCTTGTGGAAAGAGAGCTTGCAGAGTACAGGAAACTTTTGCGCCGGAGAGCGGAGCGCGAGCCGCTCCAGTATATACTCGGCGGCACGGGTTTCCGCGAGCTAAATGTCGGTCTCGGTCCCGGTGTGATGGTACCGAGACCGGAAACCGAGCTTCTTGTCGGGCTGGTTCTGGATCGCCTCGATGACGTAGCTGAAAGTACCGGGGCAAAAGATAATTATTTGTTGAAAGTCATTGATCTGTGCACAGGGAGCGGAGTAATAGGCCTTTCGCTCGCCCGGGAAAGAACAGGACTCTGGTGCCTTCTCACTGATATTTCCCGGGAAGCTCTCGCCTGGGCAGTGAAAAATTACAGAAGACCCGGGAGCAGTTGGCAAAGCAAAGTCAGCTTCCTCTGCGGCGATCTTCTGGAACCATTGGCACAAAGGCCGCTTTTTGAAATCGCCGTGGCCAATCCCCCCTATGTGAGCACGCAGGAACTGGAACTTCTTCCGGAAGAAATAAAACGCTACGAGCCGATCCAGGCTCTAGCCGGAGGCGGAATTGACGGGACAGGAGTTATCGGGCGGATAATCAAATCGAGTCCACGGATAATGAAGAGAGGTGGACTCCTGGCACTGGAAATCGGTGAAATGCAGGAAGAAAAGGTCAGGGCTTTATTTGATGAGCGGAAAAGTGAGTACAGCGGCACTGAATTTCATCGCGACCTGGCAGGAAAGGCGCGTTTTGTGACCGCATTCAGGAATTAACAGGGAAGCCGGAAGGTTTTAATGGACAAATTTCTTATCGATAAAAGCGGTCCGCTTACAGGCAGGACTACAGCAGGCGGGGCAAAAAATTCTTGTCTGGCGCTGATGGCAGCGGCGCTTTTGACTGATGAGCCGGTGATACTCGAGAATACCCCGAACCTGGTCGATGTGCGAACCATGAGCAAAGTTCTGGAAAACCTGGGAGTCCGCGTGAGCCAGGAAACAGGATCAATCAGGCTCGATGCTTCCCGGGCCGAGGGTTATAATGCCCCCTACGATATGGTACGCACCATGCGCGCTTCTTATTATGTCCTGGGGCCTCTTACCGCCCGCAGAGGCAAGGCTGAGGTAAGCCTGCCCGGCGGCTGCGCCATAGGCCAGAGGCCGATTGACCTGCACCTCAAAGGCCTGAGTATGCTGGGTGCGGAGATCACAACCAGCCGGGGTTTTATTTTCACCAGGGCGGATAAACTGCGCGGCTCGGTGATCGACATTTCCGGCCCGCGGGGATCGAGTGTCGGAGCCACAATAAATGTGCTGCTGGCCGCGACCCTGGCCAAAGGGGTGACTGTGCTCGAAGGGGCGGCGAGAGAGCCGGAAGTGGAAGATCTGGCGGCGATGCTGGGCAAGATGGGAGCTAAAATAGAAGGGGCGGGCACGGACAGAATAATCGTGCGCGGCGTATCCGAGCTTGGCGGAGCTGCCCACCGCGTTATTCCTGACCGCATAGAAACCGGAACATTCGCCGTGGCTTCAGCCATTACCCGCGGTGATGTAACTATTCAGGATTGCTGTCCGGAACATTTAAAGACGGTCTTGGATCTCCTGGAATGCGCAGGAGTGAGGGTGGAAATAAGTGAACAAACCCTGCGGGTCAGGGCCGGAGATGGATTGTCCGCTTTCCGGTTGCGTACAGAACCTTATCCCGGGTTTCCCACAGACCTGCAGGCCCAGTTTTGCGCTTTGGCCACCCAGGCAGAGGGCAAAAGTCAGATCGAGGAAACCATTTTCGAAAACCGTTTTCTCCATGTACCGGAACTGATCCGCCTGGGCGGGGATATCAAGATACTCGGAAGCCGACTTATCGTAAGCGGCCCCACTGCTCTTTATTCCGCCCCGGTCATGGCTTCCGACCTGCGGGCCTCGGCGGCACTCGTTCTGGCGGCCCTCGTGGCTGACGGCACCTCGGAGATAAACCGCATTTATCACCTTGATCGTGGCTATGAAAATCTGGAAGTCAAACTGACCCGCCTGGGAGCCAAAATCGTCCGGGTTTCGTCCGCGGCATAAAAAAAGCCGGCTCCCCGGTCAAGGGAAGCCGGCCTGATCTTACACTACCGGCGTTTAATCTTAGCCAGTGCGCTGTCAGCTATCTCGGCCACAGAGCGGACACTTCCCTGACCGTAAGGATCTCCAGTCATCTTTTCCAATACCGGAATTGCCCGCTTATCTCCCAGAATCCCCATGGCTGTCACCGCCCTGGCTCTGATCTCTTGATCCTGGCTTCCCGCCAGGGTAACCAGATGATCAAAAACAGGCGTATACTGTCTCCCGGCCAGGATTGTCGCTGCTTCCATACGCAGAATTTCCAGGGTGATATTGCCGGATTTATCCCCCAGGGTGTTGTTTGGCTCGAAAATTCGGATGATGTAATTTGTCGATACTGTATCCTGAAATTCCGAGAGACAGTAAAGACAGAACAAACGTACGGCGTTCTGTCGATCGTTTAATAGCGCTTTTCCCAGATAAGGAATTAATGGAGAGCCGGATTCGCGTACCTTGGGCTGGGCCAGGAAATAGAATTGCTGCACAAAATCGAAACTCTTCGTGCTTTGTATTACCTGAATTTTCCAGACAGTTATAATTGAAGCGGGATCTTTGGGATTCTTGCTTAAGTTGAAACGAGCGATATTCAAGGCATTGGTGTACTGTCCCTGGTTGTACAGTTGCTCCACTTCAGAAAGCTGCTCTTTCTTCTCCACGCTAATATTGCATCCGAGAACAAGACTGAAGAACAGAACTATCACCGTGCTCCGCAAGACAATGATCTTCTTCATTTCATCTCTTGTTTTAATCTTAATTCAGCAGCTGCAGAAGGCATTATTACACATAGCGTCATATGCGAACCATATTGCATCTGCCGTTAAAGATCACTCCCTCTTCCACAGTAAGCTCGGCGGTCTCGACATCTCCGATAACCTGGCCTGGATCCTGGATGGCCAGGCGACTGTGTGCAAAGACATTGCCGATTATCCTTCCGCTGTTGATCACTGTGTCTGCATGAATATCTCCACTGACCCGGGCTTTTTCTCCGATGATTAAGGTGTTGTTCAAGCCTTCCTTCTTTTCCGAGACAACCTCCCCCTCCAAACTGCCGTCAATCCTCATTGTACCGGAAAATATCAGTTTACCGTTCAATCTGGTACTTTCCCCAAGAACACTGCTGATGCTGTCGATGACAATTTTGTTTTTTTTGTTGAACATAACTCCTCGCAAAACAAGCTAATCGTTTATACGGTCGAAGCCGACCGCCTTAAATGCACCAGTAACTGACCCATATCCGAATAGATTAGAACTTCGAGAATATCCGCCTGCTTATCCAGAGAAAATTCTCCTTTATACTGTTTGAACCGTCGTATATTAAAACGGTCTCCGCGGCGGAAGTCAACCGGCTCTCCGTTTTTGAATTCAACATCCGGGAAAGAAGCAATTTTTTTCTGATTCCGATGATTTCTTAAGACTACAAAAACATATCCATTTACAGTATACTGGTCATCAACAACTTTTTCCAGGATGAAAGTGTAATTTATCGCCCTAGCCTGGCTGTTCGTTTCTATTTTAAGAGCCTCCACATTTACCGCAGCTTCCGCTGCTGCAGAATCCTTCTCCAGGCCGCTGAGCAATTCAGTTTCGTGTTCCTGGAACAAGGATGAAGAATCCTGGCTGCTCAGCCTGTTGATATTATTCTGCAGTCTGGCAATATCCGTTTTCAGGGAACGGACAATGATCTCCAGTTTTTCATTGTCCCGATATAAAGAATAATAACCCTGGATGAAAAAAGCATAAGTGGAAACGCAACTTATCACCAGAACTACCAGAAAAACAATCAGTTTGATAGATAGCTCAAAGGTGAGAGGCTTATTGGTATCCTTCATGAAAATAATGGTTAAATGGTTCTTTTTCACGGGGCAAAATCCTCTTCTCTTGAACAATTTCTTCCTGACCAGATTCCAGGTGAAAAAGATTTCTCAAAAAGACACTTTCTAATACCGGCCTCTAAGGAAAACTTTTTAGTTTAACAATTTGCAATGGATATTCAAAAAATTAATGTACTTCGGATGGGAATTCAAGTCAAACTAAAACAAACAACCGCTTATCTTTTCTTATTTTCCTGTGTAAGGTACACGAACAGACCTTGGACACAGCTTATAATTTTCTCAAATGCTTCCTCGTACATCTTTTTATCCCCCCCATAAGGATCAATAATATCCTGCGGTTCATTTTTCCCTGGACAGAATTCGCTTAAAAGCCGTATCTCCTGGCCCCGGATCAGGCCGCAATGTTCTATTGACTTCTTATGACTGGCCTGCATGACCACTATCAGGTCGGCTTCTAATATAAGCTCATCGGTGACGGGCTTGCTTCTATGCCAGGAAAGATCGAGTCCATGTTCCCGGAAAACCTCGACAGCCAGTTCGCTTGCCGGTATGTCCCGGCAGGCCATCAATCCCGCAGAATCCACCTGTATTTTATGTCTCATTTCACTTCTCTGAAACATATCTTCCAGGATTATCTTGGCCATGGGTGAACGGCAGGTATTGCCGGTGCAGACAAAAAGAACTTTTAACTTTCGTCGACCCATGAAATCAATATCATTTTAAAGGTTCGTATCTTGTAATTATGTATAATTATAAGGTATCGACCACTTTTATGCCTGCCCGTTCAGCGATAATCTCCGCGGAAAGGGCGCCGTGCCGTATAACCTGAACAGTCTCTTCATCGACCACTCTGACAATTGTCGAAGGATAAGAACCGCTGTCCTGCAGTTTCTGGTCAATGACCGCAAGTTCGGGGATCAGTTCCGGGGTTGATTTTTTTCGCCGAGCCAGTTTCTCCAGATATTTTAATGGATCAGGCGGCACTGGGCGCCCTGATCTGTTAATGCTGGTGGAGACTATCGGCAGATCGAGTTCCCTAAGCACCCTGGAGGTAAAAGGGTGCGCAGTCCTGCGCAAAGCAACGGTCTGATTTAACCAGGGGCATTTTTCCAGTGCCTTTGCTCCAGTCCGGAAAACTATAGTCAAAGGGCCTGGCCAGAATGCTTCTGTCAATTTTCTGGCCGGATCAGGGACATCCCGGACTAGGAGGTCAACCCATGCCTGACCGGGGATAAGCAGAACCATGGGTTTGTCTTTCTCTCTTCCCTTCATTATCCGGATTCTCTCTATCGCCCTGGCAGAATCATACCGTGAGCCATAGCCGTGGATGGTCTCTGTAGGATGGACTACCACTGCCTGGGAGCGAAAATGTTCCACGGTTCTGCCGACCAATTCTTCAGGATATTTATCCCCGCTGATTATGAAAAAAGAATCATTCACTGATTAATCTCAAAATGCGCAGAGCAAGGTGAGCCGCGTTTTGGGCCCCATCGACAGCTACCGTAGCCACCGGAACGCCAGGGGGCATCTGGGCGATTGAAAGAAGGGCGTCGATCCCCGCCAGGGAACTCGAACTGATCGGAACTCCAATCACCGGCAGGGAGGTGTATGATGCGCAGAATCCCGGCAAAGCTGCGCTCATTCCTGCACCGGCGATGATTACCTTGATCCCTCTTTCTGCGGCCCCGGAAACGAGAACTCTGGTGCCGTCAGGATCACGGTGAGCGCTGGACACATAAATCTCGTAACCGGCCCCGGCCTCTTTCAGTACTTCCTCGGCTTTCGACATCACCGCCCGGTCGGATTCACTGCCCATGATTATTATTATTCTGGTTTTCATCGATCCCCTTTGATAATGAAGATTTTAGCATATTGCAGCGGCAAATGGCAAGTAATTTCACTCCGGAACGATCCATGTGTGCCAGTCATCGCCGATTACGCCGGAATGACGATAGCGGAGCATTGAAGAAGAACATGGACAATCACGCGGCAAATCTCCGGCGGAAACAATCAGCCGGGCCGTTTCGAGAAATATCTTTGCCAGTCCCTGCACTGAATTCTCGACCCTGTTCTTCAATTTCTTCTCCAGCATACCCTCAAAAAGTTCTCCTGCATGGTAAGGCGATTCTCTCACTCCTTCAGCCCAGTTGGCCACATAGCAGCAAGGGTGATAACAGATTTCAAGCTCCCGGGCAAGGAAAGCCTCAGGCGCCAGTGTCATTCCCACAAGCTCCCCACCCATCTTTTCGATCATCCGGACTTCAGCTTTTGTCTCCAGGCGCGGCCCCTCGGTGACCGCGTACACTGCCTGGTCGTGATACTTCTTCTTCAATCTCTTAAGGGCTTCTTCGATGACCGGGCGAAGCCGGGGACAGAATACAGGATTCTGGCGGATGAAACCCAATCCCCGCCCCTGGTAAAAAGTGCTTTCCCTTTTTGTGGTGAGATCGATAAGGTCATCAGGGAGAACATAATCCCCAGGCTTGAAGACCTTGTTAATTGCACCCGGGCCGCTCCAAGAAAAAATTCTCGTAGTACCGATTTCTTTCAGTGCCCAGATATTGGCCCGGTAATTGACATCCGGAGCAGTTATCCGGTAACCGGACTCACCGTGCCGGGACATGAACGCCAGAACGCCTTCCATGCCCTCCGGGCGTATAAAATGTATGGGTGATGCTTTCCCGAACGGAGTATTAGACTTGAGAATTCCGGCAGGCTTCCCGATCCGCTCCAGGACAATCGCGTATGCACCGCTTCCGCCCAGGGCGGCAAAGCCGGAATAACCGGCTGGAGCTTTTTTCAAGTTTCCGCAGGAAGGACAAGGGACTCCCGCTTTCTTTTTCTCGCTCACTGGAGCTTCTCCTCAAGGTGGCGGATTAAAGGTTTTGAATGCCGCAGGAATCCATTAAACCGGCGGATGATCCGGTAATCCTGTGTCCTTAAGGCTGGAATGAAACCGGCTTCGGCGATCAATCGGGCTATGGTTTTTTCATCCATAGCCTTAAAACTGCACCCTGCGGCTCGCACCACGTTTTCTTCGAGCATTGTGCTGCCGAAATCGTTAGCCCCGAAATAAAGCGCAAGCTGGGCGATCTCAGGGCCCTGGGTCACCCAGGATGCCTGAATGTTAGGTATGTTATCAAGCAAAATCCTGCTGGCGGCGAGTATCCGCAGGTAGAGGACTGGTGCAGTCCTGGGAATTACAAGTCTGGTATTACCAGGCTGAAAACTCCAGGGAATGAAAGCCGTGAATCCCCCGGTGCGTTCCTGGAGCGAGCGGATGCGCTGCAAATGGGCTATTATTTCACCGGGAGACTCCCCTAAGCCGTAAACCATTGTAGCCGTGGTCCTGAGGCCCAAGTTATGGGCTGTCTCGTGGACCTCCAGCCAGCGCTTCACTCCTGTTTTACGGGGGCTTATCCGGCGGCGCAAGCTGGCGGATAGAATCTCGGCGCCGCCGCCGGGAATGGAGTCAAGACCCGCTTCTATCAAAATTTCAATCACTCTTTTGACCGGCTTATCGGAAATCCGGCTCAAATGGTCGATCTCCGGCGCGGAAAAACCGTGGATATGTATCGGATGGTTCTTTTTTATGTATCGGAGAAGCGCTGTGTACCAATCAAGGGGAAGCAGGGGATGGAGCCCTCCCTGGAGCATTATCTCTACCGCCCCGTGGGCTTTCGCTTCCTCGATTTTCCGGCCTATTTCCTCATAGGAAAGAACGTAGGCCTCAGGATGATCCTCATCGCGGTGGAAAGCACAGAAACGGCAGCGGCTTATACAAATATTGGTGTAATTTATGTTCCGATTGCTGATAAAGGTAACTACTCCCTGGGGATGAAGCATGCGGCGGACGCTGTCAGCCCTGGCCCCAAGTTCGAGGAGGTCAGTACTCCCAAGGAGCGATATTCCAAGACTTGTGAAACTCGAAGACATAATCGGAAAAATGGCCTTTTGGGCCGACGGTGTGTTTTGGAGGACAGCCTTGGCCTTATACCGGTGAGCCGAACAAAAACTCAGGATCAGAAAAATAATTCGCGGCGGGGACACGGCAAGCCGCGCCCCTCCGCGAAAAAACAGAAAGAAATTTTGCCAAGGAAAATATTCTGACAGCTTCTTGTTCAGAGCCCGGGCAGCTGATTTTTCACATGAAGAAAATCAGGGAAACCAGAATAAACAAGGGGATCAGGATCCCGATCGAATAGAGCATGTAGCCGAAAAAGCTGGGCATTTGTATTCCGCTTTCCTCGGCTATCGAACGCACCATGAAGTTGGGAGCGTTGCCGATATAAGTATTGGCGCCCATGAACACCGCCCCGCAGCTTACGGCTGACAGGTAAATCTGGTGCGTGGTCATTAGATCCGGCACCGCGGTTGCTTCCGGGACACCGGGCAGAAGCTGACCGAGAGCGCTGTTAAAGAAAGTAAGATATGTGGGCGCATTGTCCAGGAAACTGGAGAGAATTCCCGCGGCCCAGAAATAATGAACCGGCTGGTTGACTGTCTTGATCAGAAAAGCCAGAGCGCCGTGTTCCCCGGCTCGAAGAATGGCCAGGGCCGGAATAATGGTCATGAATATTCCGGCGAACAGGTAGGCCACCTCTTTGATCGGGTACCAGGAAAATTCGTTTTCCCGGCGAATGTCTTGAGGAGTAAAGATCATGGAGAGAATACCCATTAATATTATGAGTACATCACGCATAAGATTCTGAATCTCGACATGCACGCCAAGGATGTTGATCTGCGGCAACGCCAACATCCCGCTCAAGAGCACTGCGCCTACAATCCCGCCGAGGAAAAGAAAGTTGTACAAGCCGACAACACTCAGCGGTTCCTCTTTAACCGCCGGCCCGGCGGCAGCTTCTTTTTCGAAAGCGGCTGGTTTCCTTTCCCGTTTATAAAGAATGGTATCGATAATAAAAAAGAGTCCGAGAAGGATTATCGAGATAAAAGACATTATTGGCCACAGCCGCATGGTCCAGAAAAAGTCGACGCCGTGAAGGAAGCCCAGGAAAAGCGGCGGGTCTCCCAGAGGAGTCAGGCTCCCGCCGATATTGGCGATCAGGAAAATGAAGAAAACGATAATATGCACCTTGTTCTGGCGGGTCTTATTCGAGCGGAGTACCGGCCGGATAAGGAGCATGGATGCCCCGGTGGTGCCGACCCAGGAAGCGAGTATTGTCCCCAGCAGGAGAAAACCGGTATTGACCAGGGGAGTCCCCTTGAGCTTTCCCCTGACCAGCAGTCCTCCGGATACGGTAAAAAGCCCCCAGAGCAGGATTATGAACGGGATATAGTCCGCTATATAGATGTGCTTAATCGCATAAAGAGCATCATTACCGTAGGCTAGCAGAAAGGGAATAGCGAAAGCTAGGGACCAGAAAGCGCTTACCTTGGGGAAATGGTGGTGCCAGAAATGAGGAGCAAATAATGGGAAAAGAGCGATGCTTAAAAGAATTCCGAGAAACGGGAACACACTCCACAGGGGAAGCAATCCTCCGAGTTCCTTTACTTCATGCTGCGCCTCGCCTGCAGCAGCTTCCACCTGCCCTGCCTGCTGGGCGAGAACCTGGGAATGAAAACAGGTTCCATCAATAAGGGAAAAGCATGCCAGGGCGAAAATCAGACTGAAAGCTGTGATTAGTGTTTTCATATTCGCTCCGCCGGGAACTTTACTGGTAAGAGTTGAAATAAGTTCCAGAAAAATCAATTTGCTTTCTTTCAGCAACTGGTCTGTAGAGCGTGTCTCTTTCTACAGGTATGCGGCCGGCTTCTTGAATGAGACGAACGAGTTTTTCTTCAGGCATATACTGCGGGGTTTCCGCTCCGGCATCGTGGGTAATATGCTCCTCCAGCACCGTGCCGTCGACATCATCAGCCCCAAAATAGAGAGAAACTTGCGTGAGAGGCAGTCCGAGCATTATCCAGAATGATTTGACATGATCAAAATTATCGAGCAGCAGCCGGCTGACGGCAATAGTTTTGAGTATTTCGATTCCTCCTGACTTCCTTAAGTTAACAAGCTGCGTGTTCTGCGGATGAAACACCAGAGGTATAAACGAATTAAACCCGCCTGTCTCATCCTGAAGAGCGCGGACAGCCAGCAGGTGGTCAACCCGGTCCTCGGGCGACTCAATGTGTCCGAAAAGCATGGTCACATTGGTCGGAATATTCAGCCTGTGAGCTTCACGCATGACCTCGAGGTATTCCCTGCCGCTTATTTTTTCCGGACAGATTTTTTTTCTCACCGATTGGGCGAATATCTCTCCCCCGCCTCCGGGCAGGGAACCCAGTCCGCATTCAGCGAGCCTGGACAGAACAGTGCGGACAGAAAGGTTTTCCTTTCGGGCGATATGCTCTATTTCTACAGCGGTAAATGCCTGAAGATGCACTCCGGGGAACTCTCTGGAAAGGAGTGAGAGCATCCGGCAGTAATAATCCAGACGCGCCTCAGGGTGGCATCCTCCGACAATATGAAACTCGCGGACTTTCTCATGCCAGCAGCCCCGGATCTTTGCCAGAATTTCTTCCGGGGAAAGGAAAAAAGCCCCTTTATTTTTCAGGCTGTCCTTCCGGTACGCACAAAAACGGCATCTGTTGGCGCAGATATTGGTGTAATTGATATGGATATTATTAATGTAATATACCTTATTACCGTTTCTGGCGCGATTAATTTCGTCAGCCATCCGGCCCAGGGCAAGAAGATCATTTGTTTCCAGGAGGATTATTCCTTCTTTCCTCTCCAGCCTCTTTCCTGCGGCCAGGCGGCCGGCTATTTTTTCCAGCCGCGGATCATTGAACACCGGAGAAGCTCTTCTAATTATATCCTACCCCCTCTTTTTACTGGCCAGCTCCCGGACCAGGTGCGAAGCGATGATCTGGCGCTGAATCTGGTTTGTACCCTCGTAGATCTGGGTGATCTTCGCATCCCGGAAATATTTTTCCGCAGGATAGTCTTTCATGTAACCGTATCCGCCCATGACCTGAATGGCATCAGTAGTCACTTTCATGGCTACATCGGATGCGAAAACCTTGACCATGGCCGATTCTTTGGCATAATCCTTGACCCCGGCATCGATCATTCTCGCCACCTGGTAAGTGAGGCTGCGCGCAGCCTCGATCTGAATGGCCATATCGGCGAGCATAAAAGAAACGGCCTGGAAATTGAGGATGGACTGCCCGAACTGCTCCCTGGAGTAAGCGTACTCGAGCGCAGTTTCATAAGCACCCTGGGCAATGCCTACAGCCTGTGCCCCGATACCTGGACGGGATTTGTCGAAGGTCTGCATGATAATACGGAATCCTCCCCCTTCCCGGCCAAGAAGGTTCTCTTTGGGTACTACACAGTCCTGGAAGATCACTTCATAAGTCGCCGAGGCCCGGATGCCCAGCTTGTCTTCTTTTTTGCCGAATGACAGCCCGGGAGTGCCCTTTTCGACTATAAAAGCGCTGATCCCGCGAGCGCCCCTGGTTTTGTCGGTCTTGGCGAACACTGTGTAAGTATGGGCTTCGCAGCCATTGGTAATCCACTGCTTTGTACCGTTCAGCACATATTCCTCGCCTGCTTTGCGGGCAGTAGTGGCGATAGCGCTGGTATCCGAGCCAGCCCCGGCCTCGGTGAGGCAGAATGCGGCATAATGTTCGCCCGAGGCGATAGGCGGCAGGTATTTGGCTTTCTGCTCCTGGGTTCCGGCGATAATGATCGGAAAGCTTCCCAGGGAACTGGCGGCATAAGTCACTCCGATTGCCCCGCAGGCGCGGCTCAATTCTTCAGTAGCCAGACATAGTTCCAGCAACCCTGCGCCTATTCCTCCGAATTCCTCGGGAATGTAAATTGCCGGAAGCCCGGCCTGGGCGATCTCCTTCATTATTGAATGGGGAAACTCCGCTTTGTGGTCTAGTTCCTCTCTTTGCGGAATGATATGTGTCTCCGCAATTCTTCGCGCCAGGCGTTTGATTTCAACCTGTTCTTCAGTGAGAAAATATTCCATGAATCCCCCGAGATTCTCAAAAAGTACCGGTAATTAACTTACTGTCTTATCCGAATTATCCATTTGTTCCAGAAATTGCAGTGCCTCTTGAGCAGCTTTTTTTTCCGCTTCCTTCTTGTTCGCTCCCATTCCCCGGCCCAGGAGGTTTCCGGCCACCGTGACCTCGCAGACAAACTTTTTAGCGTGTTCCGGACCGGTCACTTCCACAATTTTATAAGACGGCTGGCAATGATAGTTCACCTGGGAAAGATGAAGGAGCATGTTTTTGGATTCATGCAGGCTGTCATAGCCGAGTTTCGCCTTGCCGCCGCCGAGCATCTTCAGGTAAATAAATTTTCTGGCGGCTTCAAGCCCGCCGTCCATGTAAATGGCCCCGATTATAGCTTCCAGCGTATTGGCAATAATGGTTTCTTTTCCTCTTTTACCGTCGGTAAAACTCTCTCTCGCATAAAGGATATAGTCTTCGAGGTTGATTTGAGCTGCTTGTCTGGCCAGAGCGGATCTGGAGACAATAGAAGACTTGATCCGGGTCAGTTCCCCTTCGCGGGCAGCGAGGAAACGGTTATAAAGGTACTCGGAAACGGCAAGATCGAGCACGGCATCGCCGAGAAATTCAAGACGTTCGTTACTCTCCGTATCCTTACGACCGTTCTCGTTAATGAAAGATAAATGTGACAGAGCCGTCTCGAGCAGCTTCAAGTTTTGAAAATCATACCCGAGACTTTGCTCAAGACGGCTTAGCAATTTTTTCCGTTTATCTTCGGGCCGGCTAATGCCGAAGATTCCCGCAATTAACCTGAACAGCCTAGCCCGCATGTAAAGGTCCTGTTTACTTACACTTTTTTCATAGCGATCGAGACATTGTGGCCGCCGAACCCGAAAGAGTTGCTTAAAGCTGTTCTCACCGGTTTTTCGCGGGCCTGGTTGGTACAGTAGTCCAGATCGCATTCGGGGTCCGGATATCGGTAATTAATAGTGGGCGGAATTATCCCGTAATAAATAGTGAGTGCGGTAATAATCGCCTCGATACCACCGGCAGCGCCAAGCAAATGACCGATCATTGATTTGGTGGAGCTGATTATCAGGCCATTTTTGGCATGGGCGCCGAAGACTTTTTTAACCGCCTGAGTTTCGGTAAGGTCGTTAAGCTCCGTGGAGGTGCCGTGGGCATTGATATAATCAAGATCAGAGGGATCGAGGCAAGCCTCTTTAAGAGCCAGTCTCATTGCCCGTTGAGCACCCTCGCCTTCACACGCCGGGGCGGTAATATGGTACGCATCGGCGGTCATTCCTATTCCAATAATTTCCGCATAAATATGCGCCCCCCGGGCGCGGGCATGTTCATATTCTTCGAGGACAAGAATCCCGGACCCATCGGACAGAATAAAACCATCCCGGGTCTTGTCAAAGGGACGGGAAGCACCCTGGGGATCATCATTGCGGGTAGACAAAGCTTTACAGGCGCAGAATCCTCCCAGGCCCATCTGGGTTATGGAAGCCTCTGTTCCTCCGGTCAGCATGATATCCGCCTCATCGTATTTTATGGAACGGAAAGCGATACCTATAGCATGGCCAGAGGAGGCACAGGCTGATACCGTACAGAAATTAGGCCCTTTTGCCCCAAAATGGATGGATACGTATCCCGCAGCCATATCGGAAATCATCATCGGCACATAAAAAGGGCTTATTCTGCCGGGACCGCCTTTCAAATAACGGTCGTGCTGGATTTCATGAGTCTCCATGCCGCCTATACCCGAACCGATTATCACTCCGAAACGTTCCTGTTCCTCGGGATCGGTTATTTTCAGCCCCGCATCCTCAAAAGCCATTGTACTTGCGGCCACTGCTAACTGGACAAAACGATCTGTCCGTTTTGTCTCTTTCTTGTCCATGTATTTCTGCGGATCAAAATCTTTGATCTCTCCAGCAAACTGTGTCTCAAACTGGCTGGGATCAAAAGATTTGATCGTGTTGATTCCGCTTCGGCCTTCGATAAGACCTTTCCATGTAACATTCATGTCGTTACCAAGGGGAGTCACTGCTCCGACCCCGGTTATCACGACTCTTCTGGCCATTAATCTGTCCTTATGGTGAGTAGGGCAGCCAGCTTAAAACCTCTGTGAGCACGCACAAGACTCGGGCAAAGAGGCTTGTACAGCCGCAGACCATTCTTTTTCAAGCTGAAGCTTGAGGAGATAAAATTTTCCGGGAAATGTACAGCAAAAAAGACCGGCCCACTCGATAAATGGGCCGCCTTGAGAAAACTTTCATTATGCTTCTTTAGCTTTCATTTTTTCTTCCAGATATGTTATCGCTGCGCCAACAGTAGTGAGTTTTTCCGCTTCTTCATCCGGTATTTCCAGATCGAATTCCTCTTCGAAGTCCATAACTAGTTCGACTGTGTCCAGGCTGTCTGCACCGAGATCTTCGACAAAGGAAGCGTCATCAGTAACTTTTTCCGCATCCACTCCAAGTTTTTCAATGATAATTTCTTTAACCTTCTGGGCATGGTCGGACATACAACTCCCTCCTGATTAAATGATTAAACATCTAAGTGTGGAGAATTTAGTTTGGTTCTTACATGATCATCCCGCCGTCAACCTGTAACACCTGACCGGTAACGTATTGCGAATCATGTCCTACAAGGAATAGAACGGCGGAGGCTACATCCTCGATGCTTCCCGCACGGCCCAGGGGAATCATATCCAGCCAGCTTTTCTTTACCTCTTCAGCCAGGCGGGCTGTCATCTCTGTTTCAATAAAACCCGGGGCTACCGCATTGACCCGGATTCCGCGAGAAGCGAATTCCTTGGCCGCTGATTTTGTCAGACCGATAAGTCCTGCTTTGCTGGCTGCATAGTTGGCCTGACCGGCATTGCCCATCAAACCGACCACCGAAGCCATGTTGACAATTTTGCCCGACCGCTGTTTAAACATCTGACGGCAGGCGCAATGAATGAAATTGAAAGCTCCCTTAAGGTTGATGCGGATAACCAGGTCCCAATCCTCGGGTTTCATTCTCATCAGAAGGTTATCCCGGGTGATGCCCGCATTGTTCACCAGGATATCCAGCCTGCCGAACTCCGCGATCACCTTATCTACAACTTCGCTGACCTCGTCGAATTGACTCACATCGCAGCCGTAAGCGACACTCTTCGTTAATTCGCTTTTCAGGCCTGCGGCTGTTTCCCGGGCTGCGTCGCTGTCAATGTCCACTATCACTACAGAGGCGCCTTCTTTGGCCAGACGGGAGGCTACGGCCTTCCCTATGCCCCGGGCGCCCCCGGTCACTACCGCTACCTGATCTTTTAGAACCATTTTAATATTAACTTTAGAAGAAGTAAAGAGTTAACCATTCAAACTTTAAATAAATCCACTTGTTCCGCTCCACCTACATTGGCCACATCCACTGACTTGTTAATTCTGCGGCATAAACCGGAGAGTACAGAGCCCGGCCCTACTTCCACAAAGCGAATCACTCCGCTGGAGATCATTCTCTCTATCGATTCAGTCCAGCGCACTGGATGGGTAATCTGACGGACAAGCAGATCTCGCAACTTTTCAGAGTCATTTTCGATCTCCCCGGTGACATTGGCCGCGACCGGGATTCTGCCTTTGGCCATTTTTACCGCTGCCAGACGGGTTTTCATATCCGGAACCGCATACTCCATGAGCGGAGAATGAAACGCTCCGCTGACATTGAGCTTCTTGACCAGTTTAGCCCCTGCCGCTTTGGCTCTTTCCATGACTTTTTCAATCCCGGCATGGGTTCCGCTGATCACCACCTGGCCCGGAGCATTGAAATTGGCCGGGACCACTACTTCGCCGGACTCCCGGCAGAGTTTCTCCACTGTCTGGTCCTCGAGGCCGATCAGTGCGGCCATTGTGCCGGGCGCTCTATCACCTGCTTTCTGCATTAACTGTCCCCGCAAGGTTACCAGAGATATACCTTCCGAGAATGAAAGGTACCCGGCGGCGACCAGGGCGCTGTATTCTCCCAGACTATGGCCGGCAGCCATGACCGGGGCGAAACCTTTTTCCTGGAGAAGACGGAAGGCGGCAATACTGTGCACAAAAATGGCCGGCTGGGTGATCCTGGTCTGGCTCAGTTCTTCTTCAGGGCCCTGGAAACAGACAGCAGCCAGATCAAAGCCGAGAACATCACCCGCCTCCTCAAACAATTCACGAACCGATGAGTACTTCTCGTGGAGGTCTTTTCCCATCCCCACTATTTGCGATCCCTGGCCCGGGAAAATAACCGCTGTCTTACAGTTTTCCGCCACCTATGTATTCTCCCCAGGCGATCAAACCCGGATTTCAACCTTTTAACAGCACTCCGCCCCAGGTGATTCCCCCGCCAAAGGCAACCATTAGAATAACCGAGTTTTCATTGAACAGCTTTTTTTCCCGCGCTTCGTGGTAAGCGATCGGAATCGAAGCAGCGGATGTATTACCGTAACGTTCGATATTTACGTAGACTTTTTTCTTCTCGATGCCCAGCCTTTTTATTAAAGAATTAATGATGCGGATATTAGCCTGGTGCGGGATAAGCAAATCCAAGGCCTCAGGGGGTATTTCAGCTTTTTTCAGAGTAAGCAGAGCCGCTTCTTCCATAGAGCGGACAGCCACTTTGAACAGCTCGTTACCGTTCATTTTTATATAGTGCTGGTGTAATTTTACTGTTTCGACACTGGCCGGCAGGCGGCTTCCGCCGGCCGGCAAATTTAAGAGCGACGCGAAACTGCCGTCACTGCCGAGATGACTGGCGAAAATCCCTTTACCGTCGACACCCAGGGTGACCAGCATAGCCCCCGCACCGTCGCCGAAAATCACACAGGTCGAGCGATCCGTATAGTCGGTTATTTTACTCAAAGTTTCGGCTCCGATAATGAGGGCATTACGGAAAGTACCGGTATTAAGCAGGCTGTAAGCTATTGTCAGGCAATAAAGGAACCCGCTGCAAGCCGCTGAGATATCGAAGGCAGTAGCCCGTTTGGCTCCCAGCTGGTCCTGGATAATACAGGCTGTGGATGGGAAGAGATGGTCCCCGGAAGCTGTGGCCACCATGATCAGGTCAAGATCCAGAGCATTCATTCCGGCATTTTCCAGGGCCATCTTGCCGGCTATGGCCCCCAGGTCTCCCGAAGATATTCCATCCTCGCTTATTCTTCTTTCCCTGATTCCGGTTCTGGTCCAAATCCAGTCATCGGATGTATCAACCATCTTTTCCAGGTCGGCATTGCTCAATACCTTATCCGGAACCGCAATCCCCGTAGAAAGGATTTTAAGATATGTTCTCATTAACTCCGCTTTCTGTCTGATAATTTTTTACAGCTTCGCGGATAATCTCGTTGATATTGTTGAGGACAGCAAGCCGCGCGGATTTGATGGCATTGCGGATTGCGCGCGTCGAGGAACCGCCGTGACATATAATTATCGTCCCTTCGATACCTAGTAGCGGCGCTCCGCCGTACTCCTCATAATCGAACGTTTTTTTCATATCCTCAAACACCGGCTTGAGGAGCAGGAAACCTAGTGCCGCCAGCGGATTGGACTTGATCTGTTTTTTCAGTCTGGTGACCAGAAGGTTTAAAATTTTTTCGCTTACTTTCAGTACCACGTTGCCGACAAAACCATCGCAGACAACTACATCCGCCGCCCCTTCAAAAATATCCCGACCCTCCACATTGCCGATAAAGTTGAGCGGGCTGGCGGAAAGGAGTTTGTAAGTAGCTATGGAAAGTTCATCGCCTTTGGATGGTTCTTCGCCGATATTCAAAAGACCTATGCGCGGCTGGTGGGTGCCGAGTACTTTTTCCGAATAAATCGCCCCCATCATAGCGAAATGGAGCAGATGGACAGGCCTGGAATCGACATTCGCCCCTACGTCGAGCACTACGCAGGATTTACCCATTGTCGGGAAAACACTGCAGATACCCGGCCGGCTGATCCCTTTTATACCTCCGAGACCGCGCAGGCTGGAAGCCATCACTGCACCTGTATTCCCGGCACTGATAAAGGCTTGCGCCTTTCCCTCGGCGATAAGGTTCACTCCCACAGCTATCGAGGAATGCTTCTTTTTTCTTACAGCGACAGTAGGACTCTCGCCCATCTCCACGATTTCCGGAGCATGGGCCACTAATATCCGGCTTAGATCCACCTCCTGATACCTGGCGAGATGTTCCTTAATGACTTTCTCATCCCCCACCAAAACAAGCTCGAAATCAGGATCGAGCTGTTCTATCGCCTCCACCGCACCTTTTATAGGAACGGAGGGAAAATGATCCCCTCCCATCGCATCCAAAGCAATTTTCATACTCTCATCATTCCCGGCACATGGCTGAAACAATAACAAAGAACGACCAGAGGACAATCAGGGGAAATTAAAAAGCCAGTTGATCCGTTTCCATCTGATCTGTACTCCGGGATGATTATCTTTTAATTCCCCCGGTGCACTGATGGATTATTTTTTATCTGTTTTTTTCTCTTTAAATCGCTGTTTAGTACGGAATTACTCCTCGATTTCAATGACCTCGCGGCCGTCATAGTAGCCGCAATGCGGGCAGGCATGGTGCGGCAGTTTTTTTTGCCCGCAATTAGAGCATACACCCACACCGGGCGCACCGAGCTTGAAATGAGTCCTTCTTTTTCTTTTCGCCGTCTTGGAAGTCCTTCTTCTGGGTACTGCCATTTTTCCTCCTGGAAAGGATAACCGGAAGGCAATCTTTCAACCTTCCGGAAATAAAGCCATCATTATCTGATGATGATTACTTTTTTTCATTCTTTTCCAAAAGCTTGGCCCAGCGCGGATCAATAAATGACTTCTGGCAAATGCATTGTTCGCGGTTCAGATCAGCGCCGCAATAAGGGCACAGGCCTTTACAATCCTCGGAACACTGTAAATAAAGAGGATAATCGAGCAAAATAAATTCCCGAATCAGGCTGGTCAAATCAATGGTTTTTGCCCCATACTTCAGAGAAAAAATACCCTCGTTTTCCCGTTCCTCCTCCGTAAGGTTCATTTTCTCCAGGGCTACTGGAAAAGCAAAGACACCATTGATTGTGATTGATTCCTTCAGCTGAACCTCTTTCAGGCAGCGGCGGCATTCGCCGACCGCCTGAAACAGGACTATGCCGGAAACATAAAAGGTCAATTTATCGGTGGTGCTGATTCGGGCTTCCAACTGGAGAGGGCCGGAAAAATGAAAATCGGATTCTTTTTCCAGATCGAGATCAGATACACTCAGCGCACCGTTAATCCGGCAAGAGCCGGACTGTAAATTCTCCAAATCTATTAAAAGAATAGACATTAAAAATATCCTTATTTATGGAATTTGTCAAGAAATACAGATTTTTTGAATAAACGCTGAGCGCAGATTCTTTATTCAAGCCCACCCCGAACCTCCTGTATTGCCGGCGGCAGGAAAGCGGTAATATCCGAAGCCAGGACGCTGTATTCACCCAGGCTCTCGGCAGCCATATCACCGGCCCGGCCGTGCAGGTAAGCTCCGCAGAACGCCGCGTCGAACGCCCCCATACCCTGAGCCAGCAAGGCGGCTATCGCCCCGGTCAGGACATCCCCGCTCCCGCCCTTAGCCAGAGCCGGACCGCCCGTAGGATTGAGTATTACGCGGCCACCTGGTTCGGCCACTACTGAAGGCGCTCCTTTGAGAAGCACCACCACTCCAAGGCGCGCGGAGAAATCTCGAGCCGTCTCAACCGGCGAAGCTTTGATTTGAGGGATAGTCAAGCCGCTGAGCCGGGACATTTCCCCCGGATGAGGAGTGATGACCACGGGCCCTGAGAAAAGACTCAATTTCGAAAGATCCCGAGCCAGAGCGTTAAGCCCGTCAGCATCAATCACCGCCGGTATTTTGACCTTTGAGGCCAGCTCAAGTACAAGCCTCACCGTGCCTTCATCCCTCCCCAAGCCGGGCCCGAGAGCTAAAACGTCAATATTTCCCAGAAATTCCTCAATTTCCGGTAAAGACTCAGGCTGAAGGTATCCAGTGCCGTTATCAAAGAACGGCCGCGACATGGCCTCGGTCAGTTTCATTTCGAAAATGGGATTCAGCGATGCCGGAACGCCGGCAGTGACCAGTCCGGCACCGCAGGCCAGAGCTGTCTCACAGGCCATGACCGGTGCTCCGGTGAGACCAGTAGAGCCGCCGAGCACTAACAGCCTGCCGTAATCTCCTTTATGGCTGTCTTTTTCCCGCAGCGGAAGCCTATGGCTGATATCAGAGGACTCACTGACAAAGACCTGGCAATTCACTTTGGCCAAAGCCAGCTCAGGAAACCCGATATCGGCGACAATTATCTTTCCGCAATGGGAGCGCCCAGGATAAAGCCTGTGGCCTATTTTCTCAAAACCGAAAGTAACTGTTACCGCGGAATATACGGTTGCTCCCGGAACAGCGCCGGTGTCCATATCGACTCCGCTGGGGCAGTCGACAGCCACCACCGGCGCCTGATATTCGCCGAGCATCTCGATCACTCTGGCAATAAGGCCGCGGGGAGCTCCGCTCGATCCTGAGCCTAAAAGCGCATCGACTACCAGATCAGCCTCACTCAATGCCGGAGCCAGTAAATGAAGCTTCTCTTCGTCCAGTTCGATAACCCGCACACCGCATTTAACCGCTACCCGGGCCATAGTTAAGGCATCGCCCTGGAGTTCCTGAAGGGTTCCGCAGAGAAAGACCTCCGGAAAGTTATGCCGTGAAAAAGGCAACAAATACCGGGCGACAACAAACCCATCGCCTCCGTTATTCCCTTTGCCGCAGAGAATTACTGGCCGGCGGCATCCACTTGTATCGGGGCAGTCCCGGATAGCCTGAACTACGGCCCTGCCGGCAGATTCCATCAGTACCGCTCCAGGCAACCCGAGACCATCTATGGTCTCGCGATCAACCTGCTGCATTTGCGCACGTGTCAGAACAGGGAGCATTGAAGATCTCCAGGAATGTTTCCAGGGAACAATAAAGTTCTATCTTTTTACAGCGCATGATCCCGGCCGCAAGGCGGCAATTTTTATTTAAAGGATTGTCCGATGTCTTTACCGATAGACACTTCACCATTGTCTATCCGCAAATGGAATCCGCAATCAGGATTAGTGCAAACCCACGCCTTGTACATTATCGAGGCACCGTCGCGGCCATAGTCACTTAACGGGATCAGCACGCCTGTGTTACATTTCAGACATTTCGGAAATTGATATTCACTCATTGTTCTTTTCCCCATCCCTAAAAGTTAGGTTCCCTTTGCAGGTGGAATCGAATCGGATAAGTAGTAGTGCTTAAGATTGAAATCTCCTCTTAATGTGTTAAGACGTAACAAGTTGCCGAAATTGACAATATACCAGCGCTTTTTCTCACGATAAAACATCAGCCTTATAGAAAATTTTCCTTCCCGCTGTTTGAGGTCTTTCGGCGGTTCCGGCGGAAAGGTGACTTTGACCGGAACATCCGCAAGGCTTCTGGCGATATAAAGGGCCGTGATTTCGTAACTGGCTTTTTTCAACAAAGGCATTTTGTCATTGAAGAAAATCTCTTTGTAACTCTGGATGATCTCCTTTTTCTTTTCTGCTGATTGTTCTTCGAAATAATTTTGCGGAGTATAGGAATCCTCGATTAAGACTTTGTCCCAGGCCACGAGGGTATCGATAGCGGCATTCGAACCTCTGCTGATTCCTTCCAGGAACATTAGGGCCACCCCTTTCGGGTCGTTAAGCCTCCGATTGCAGCCGGATAAGGAAACCAGCGCTATCAAGAGCAGGCAACAGCGAAGCATTATTACCCCTTCTTTAGCTGCCTTTCTGTTCAAGCAGGCTCGATCCATTTATTTATCATATCCAGGATTTTTGTCGGGATTAGCGGTTTGAGAAGAAAATCGTTACAGCCTTTCTCTATAGCTTTCTTGGCACTGAAAACGGAATGGGCTGTTACCGCGATTACCGGAATATGGTAAAGTGAGGCGTGTTTACGCAACATTTCGATAAATTCAAATCCGCCCATCCCCGGCATGGAGACATCCAGGAAAATCAGGTCAGGAATCTCTTTTTCGATAATCTCCAGCCCTTCCCTTCCATCCCTGGCTTCCAGAACCTGATATTTGCCCTCGAGGAGGCTGGAAAAGAGATGACGGTATTCAGGGACATCGTCGATTATAGCAATTTTCTTCATGGCTTATTTATATAATTCCTGAAGGGAGGATACGGTTATCCGCTCTGTTTTCAAGGCTTCGATGCCTTCCACGGCAGCCATGGCGGCAGAAGTAGTAGTGACATAAGGAATACCGTCAGTTAATGCGGCCCGGCGCATAGCTGCCGCATCGTACCGGCTTTTCTCCCCGCCCAGCGGAGTATTTATCAGCAGATTTATTTTTTTCTGGTGGATCAAGTCCACAATATTCGGCTTGCCTTCCCCGACTTTAAAAACTTTTTTCGATACTATTCCATTGCTTTTCAGGAATTTATGCGTCCCTTCAGTGGCGTACAACTTGAATCCCATTTTCGAAAGTTTTTTGATCGTCGGCATAAGGCTTTTTTTATCTTTGTCAGCCAGGCTGATAACCACCGAGCCTTCTGTGGGCAGGGTATTGCCGGCTGACATCTGTGCCTTGGCGTAACTGATACCGTAATTGCGATCAAGGCCGATAACCTCCCCCGTGGATTTCATTTCCGGTCCGAGTAAAGTATCTACATCGGGAAATTTGATAAAGGGCAGGACACACTCTTTTATGGATATATAGTCAATCCGCGGCTCTTTCGTAAAACCGAGTTCCTGGAGAGATTTGCCCAGCATGACTTTGGTTGCCAGCTTGGCTAAAGATATTCCGATTGTTTTGGAAACATAAGGCACTGTGCGGCTGGCTCTCGGATTGACTTCGAGAACATAAAGTTTTTTGGCTTTGATAGCGTATTGAATGTTGATCAGTCCTTTAACTTCAAGAGCGAGGGCCAATTTTCGCGTTGCTTCACGCATCTGCTCCACCATATCCGAAGGCAGCCTCAGCGGGGGCATGACACAGGCCGAATCTCCTGAATGAATTCCCGCTTCCTCGATATGCTGCATAATTCCCCCGATTACCACCAGTTTCCCGTCGCTGATCGCATCGACATCCACTTCAATTGCATTCTGAAGATACCGGTCGACCAGGATCGATTTACCGAGTGAGGCGTCAAGCGCCCTTTTCATATAACTTACAAGCGATTCCTCTTCATAAACAATAGCCATGGACTGGCCGCCGAGGACATAAGAAGGGCGCACTAATACAGGATAGCCGATATTCCGGGCAATTTCAAGAGCTTCTTCTTTATTGTAAGCTATGCCGAAATCCGGATGGTCGATCTTGAGTTCCTTAAGCAATTTTCCGAAACTTTCACGATCCTCGGCCAGGTCAATGTTTTTGGGAGATGTGCCGATAATCGGCACGCCCTGTTCACAGAGCGGGATAGCCAGCTTAAGCGGGGTTTGCCCGCCGAACTGGACTATGACCCCATCCGGCTTCTCGATATCCACGATATTGAGAATGTCTTCCAGGGTAAGCGGCTCGAAATAAAGCCTGTTCGAAATGTCGTAATCGGTACTTACTGTCTCCGGATTGGAGTTAACCATGATCGATTCGTAGCCTTCCTCACGCAAAGCGAAGGCTGCCTGGACACAGCAATAATCAAATTCGATACCTTGTCCGATACGGTTAGGGCCTCCGCCGAGAATCATTATCTTAGGTCTGCGGGTAGGATAAGATTCATCTTCGCTTTCATAGGTGCTGTAAAGGTAAGGAGTATGGGCTTCAAATTCTCCGGCGCAGGTGTCTACACGCTTGAAAACGACCTGTACGCCTTTGCTTTTGCGCATGCGGCGGACCTCAATCTCATTTATGCCGCAGAGATAGCCTATCTGCCTGTCGGAAAAGCCGAGGCGCTTGGCCTGACGGAGAATATCCACATTGAGTCCGGCAGCGGATTTGATTTTAGCGAGCCGGTCCTCAGTTTCGACAATTTCTTTCATCTGGTGGATGAACCAGGGATCGATAGCGCTGAGTCGGCTTATTTCTTCAGGGGGCATACCATTGAGCAGAGCATGACGGATATAGAAAACACGCCCGGAGTTAGGAGTTTTGAGTTTTTCCTCCAGGTTCTCTGGGTCTTCTATCTCCCGGCCATCGGCTCCCAGACCGTAGCGGTTTGTCTCCAGTCCCCGCAGAGCCTTCTGCAGGGCCTCCTTGAAGCTCCTGCCGATTGCCATCACTTCTCCCACACTCGTCATCTGCACTGAAAGAACATCCTTGGTGCCCGGGAATTTGTCGAAAGTGAACCGGGGAACCTTGACTACCACATAATCGATTGTCGGCTCGAAGGAGGCGGGGGTCTTGCGGGTGATATCGTTGGGAATCTCATCCAGAGTGAGGCCCACGCTGAGCTTGGCGGCGATTTTGGCTATGGGAAAGCCTGTGGCCTTACTGGCCAGGGCGCTCGAGCGGGAAACCCGGGGATTCATCTCGATAATCACCATCCGGCCCGTTTCCGGCTGAACAGCGAACTGAATGTTGGAGCCACCGGTTTCCACCCCGATTTCCCTGATTACAGCTAGAGCGGCATCTCTCATTCTCTGATATTCTTTATCGGTCAATGTCTGGGCCGGGGCAACCGTAATACTGTCCCCGGTATGGACTCCCATGGGGTCGAAATTTTCAATGGAACAGATAATGACTACATTGTCCTTGAGGTCGCGCATTACTTCCAATTCGTATTCCTTCCAGCCGACAATCGATTCTTCGATTAGAATCTCGCTTATCGGGGACAGGGATAGCCCCCTCTCTACAGCCTTTTCCAAGGACTCCATGGTGTCGGCCATTCCACCGCCAGTGCCGCCCAGAGTGAAAGAGGGACGGATTATTACCGGCAGCCCGATTTCCTTGACAATCTTGCGCGCCTGTTCACTGTTCCGGGCATATCCGCCCCGGATAACATCCAGGCCGATCTTTCTCATCGCCCGGCTGAAAAGTTCCCTGTCCTCAGCCTTGCGGATAGCCTCGATCTTCGCGCCGATAAGCTCGACGCCGAATTTTTCGAGGACTCCCATCTCCGCCAGCTTGACCGAAAGGTTGAGCGCGGTCTGGCCTCCCATTGTGGAAAGGAGAGCATCCGGCTTTTCTTTTTTTATGATTTGGGCCAGGATATCCGGAACGAGCGGCTCGAGATAGACCCTGTCCGCGGTTTCCGGATCGGTCATGATTGTGGCCGGGTTACTGTTTACCAGCACCACTTCATAACCTTCGCTGCGCAGGGCATTACAGGCCTGGGTGCCAGAATAGTCGAATTCGCAGGCCTGGCCGATAACAATGGGGCCGGAGCCGATAATCATTATCCTGTGTATGTCTGTACGCTTAGGCATTGATTATCTTTTCAGTACGTTTATTAGTCTTAGATTCATTTCATAGGTCAGGGCGCGATAAATCGCGCCCTGACTGAAAGAAAAATATCTTTCAAATCTGAACCTCTTTGCCCGGTTCGAGTTGGAGATCTATCACCCTCACTTCGAGGTTATCGGTATCCAGCACAGCCGCAGTGGTTCTCCCGGTGAGCCAGCCGCCGCATTCGCCGGGATTGATACCAATCGGACCGTCCGCTCCGGGCGCTTTCTCCAGAAACAACTCGTGCGTATGGCCGAATACTACTGCATCCGCCCGGTGTTTTCGAGCTTCCAGATGCCAGTCCTGGCAGTCATGTAAGACTAATATTCGCCTTTTCCCAGTCTGGATAAGAACAGGCGGTTCTTCTATAGAGCCGCCCACTGCCGCGGCTTTCATTTTCAACCCCACCTTCTCCCCGTCATTGTTGCCATAGACTGCCCGGAAGGGACAATTCAGTTTGCCCATGACTGCCATGGAAAAAGGGGCGATAATGTCCCCGGCGTGAATAACCAATCCACAGGAGAGGGCATTGAAATGGCCTATGGCTCTTTCGAGCATGGGCACGTTATCATGGCTGTCCGAAACAAGGCCGATAATCATGGCTGATAATCTCAGTAAGCTTTGGCGGCTACGACTCTTTTCAATGATTTTTTACCGGTAAGGAAGCAAATCCCCTCTTCCTCTTCCGCTTCCAGGGGGATACAGCGGATAGTCGCCTTGGTTTCCTCCTGAATTCTTTCTTCATCCTTACCAGAGCCAGCCCAGTGAACCATAGCGAATCCGCCGTCGCGAGCCATAAACTCCTTGAAATCCTCATAGTTGTCGATTTTCACCGTATTTTTAATCTGGAACTCGAGTGCTTTTTGGAACATGTTTTCCTGCATGGCTTTTAAGGATTCATCCACGGCCGTGACCACGCCGGAATCCGGGAAAGATTTCTTTTCGCCGTTGTCCCTGCGCACAGCCACCACCTGGCCGGCCGCTACATCGCGCGGGCCGAGTTCGAGGCGCAGGGGCACTCCTTTCAGCTCCCATTCGCTGAACTTGAATCCCGGTTTGAACTGGTCGCGGTCATCGAGCCGGACAGTAAACCTGGTCGAGACCCGAGCCTTGATTTCCGCAGCTTTTTCCAGAACCAGGGAGCGCTCCGTATCAGAGCGGTAAATAGGGACAATGACAACTTCCAGGGGAGCCAGTTTCGGGGGCAGGACAAGCCCCGAATCATCGCTGTGGGTCATGACCAGCGCTCCGATAAGCCTGGTGCTCACCCCCCAGCTTGTGGCCCAGACAAGCTTGCGCTCACCGTCCTGATCGAGAAAAGTAACATCGAAAGCCCGGGCGAAATTCTGGCCCAGACTATGGCTGGTTCCAGCCTGAAGAGCCTTACGATCCTGCATCATGCCTTCGATACAGTAAGTACGCAAAGCGCCGGCGAATTTCTCGCGCTCGGTTTTCAGTCCGGCGATTACCGGCAGGGCCATTGTTCCCTGGACAAAAGTGCGGTAAACTTCGAGCATCCGCAGAGTTTCCTCTTCGGCCTCCTCAGAGGTGGCATGGGCGGTGTGGCCCTCCTGCCAGAGGAACTCCGTGGTTCTAAGGAAAAGCCTGGTTCTCAGCTCCCAGCGCAGGACATTGCACCACTGGTTGATAAGAAGCGGCAGATCACGGTAACTCTGGATCCACTTGCGATACATGCTCCAGATAATTGTCTCACTGGTGGGCCGGATGACATAAGGTTCTTCGAGTTTGGCTCCTCCGGCATGGGTGACCACCGCGCACTCCGGGGAAAAGCCTTCTACGTGTTCCGCTTCCTTATGCAGGAAGCTCTCCGGGATGAGGAGGGGAAAGTAGGCATTCACATGGCCGGTTTCGCGGAACATGCGGTCAAGGGCGGCCTGCATTTTTTCCCAGATGGCGTAGCCATAAGGACGGATCACCATGCAGCCTTTGACCGGCGCATAATCGGCGAGTTCAGCTTTGAGCACAATGTCCTGGTACCAGCGCGAATAGTCTTCGTCTCTTCTAGTAATATCCCTGGCCATCAGTTCTCCATTTCCGGCCGGAAGCCCTCTCCGATGCCCGATTTACAGTCTACTCGCCGTTTCTCACAATCATTATTTTTTTACTTAATAAAATTGTCTTAATTTATAAGTAAAAAACAAAGGTGTCAATGATTGAGCATATTGGGGAATTTCTTGCCTCATAATAAGTTTTGTCCCACTCGAAGCTTGGTACAGCAGCAAGAAACTTTTTCTTTCCGGGCCGATTTTATCCAATGATCTGCTAATAAAAAAACCGCGAGTTCTGTTCCCGCGGTTTTTTTATTTCTCAACCAGTTAACATGTTATAAGTCAAAGAATTTTACCCTCGGCCTTGAGAATCGGCTTTAAGGATTCTATAAGCTTTTCGAAGTCATCCGGAGTAAGTGACTGCTCGCCATCGGACAGGGCCTTTTCCGGGTCGTTGTGCACCTCGACAATTATCCCGTCTGCGCCGCAGGCTGCCGCTGCCTTGGACATGGGAGCGACCAGCTCCGGCTTGCCTGTCGAATGGCTGGGATCGACAATAATCGGCAAATGGCTCAGGTTCTTGATCAGGGGCACAGCGGATAGATCAAGAGTATTGCGGGTATAAGTCTCGAATGTCCGGATACCTCTTTCGCAGAGAATAACATTGGGGTTGCCCTGGCTGAGGATATACTCCGCGGACATGAGGAACTCATTGATTGTTGCGGAGATACCGCGTTTGAGAAGAACCGGTTTATCTACCAGGCCCACCTGCTTGAGCAGGGCGAAATTCTGCATGTTCCGTGCGCCGATCTGGAGCACATCCGTGTATCGGGCAACCAGAGGAATGTCCTGCGGGGTGATCACCTCGGTGACTATCTTGAGCCCGGTTTTCTCCCGCGCCTCAGCCAGGAGTTCCAGGCCCTCTTCTTCGAGACCCTGGAAGCTGTAAGGGGAAGTCCGGGGTTTGAAAGCCCCGCCGCGGAGCATTCTTGCCCCCGCAGCTTTGACTCTCCGGGCAACCTCGATTATCTGCTCCCTGCTTTCCACGGAACAGGGGCCGGCGGCGACTACGAACTGTTCACTGCCGAAAGCTATGTCCTGTCCGACTCTGACAACGGTCCGCTCTTTTTTCAGCTCAGTGGAGACAAGCTTGAAGGGTTTAAGAATCGGGATGACCGATTCCACCCCGGGCAGGGATTCCAGGGACTTGAGGCGAAACTTGCCGCGCTCATCCCCGATAGCCGCAACCACTGTCCGCTGGTCGCCATAGATGGGATGAACCTTATAACCCAGTTCGCGCACCCGGTCGAAGACATGCTCGGTCTCCTTGCGCGTCGCCCCTTCTTTCATCACAATAATCATAGATCAATCCCGTATAAGCGGGTCACTGACTCGATAAACGTCATAGATCAGCCGACCACACGTTCGGCTACCAGGTCGCCAACCTCTGTAGTACCGTAACCCATTTTCCCTGCAGCCAGGCTTTTGAGCTTATTGGCGCAAATCCATTTGACCGCTTCTTCGATATCGACAGCCATCTCGTTTTCTCCCAGGTGCTCCATCATCATCGCCGCAGCACATATCGAGGCCAGGGGGTTAATGACATTCTTGCCTGTGTATTTAGGAGCGCTGCCGCCGATAGGCTCGAACATGGATACTCCCTGGGGATTGATATTGCCTCCCGCGGCTATACCCATGCCGCCCTGAATTATCGCTCCGAGATCGGTAATAATGTCGCCGAACATGTTTTCCACCACGATCACATCGAACCATTCCGGATTTTTTACCATCCACATGCAGGTGGCATCGACATGGGCATATTCGCGCTTGATATCCGGGTAGTCGGCCTGCCCCACTTCGTGAAAAACACGCTCCCAGAGATCGGAGGCATAGGTGAGCACATTGGTTTTGGCGCACAGGGTCAGGGTTTTCTTTTTATTCCGCTTGCGGCAGTATTCGAAAGCGTACCTGATACAGCGCTCGACTCCCAGCCTGGTATTGACCGATGTCTGGATGGCCACCTCATGAGGTGTGCCCTTTTTCAAAAATCCTCCCGCGCCGGCATAAAGGCCCTCGGTATTCTCCCTGACCACCACGAAATCGATGTCACCGGGGCCTTTGTCCTTAAGCGGGGTGGCTACGCCAGGGTAAAGTTTGACTGGCCGGAGGTTGATATAATGATCCAGGCCGAAACGGATGGCAAGCAGAAGGCCTTTTTCCAATATTCCCGGCTTAACGTCCGGGTGGCCGATAGCTCCGAGGAGAATGGAATCGAAGCTCCGCAGCGTATCGAATGCACTATCCGGCAGTACTATTCCGGTCTTCTTGTAATATTCGCCGCCCCAGGGTATCCCGGTAAATGAAAAATCCACTTTATGCTTTTTGGATGCTGCTTTCAGGACTTTTAAAGCTTCAGCAATTACTTCCGGGCCTGTACCGTCACCGCCGATCACCGCTATCTTGTAACTCTTCGCCATCTAAGGTCTCCTCATGTTGGATAACACCGGATTTTTTCATGCCCAATCGAAAAAAAGTGTTTCGAAATTTAGTCACTAACCACTTCTAAAAGGGATAGCTTCAATTCAACCCTAAAAAGATCATTAAATTAATCTTTTACCGGAATATTGTTACCTGGATTTTATCTCGATTGCCTTTTTGACGCAATTGCGCGACTATCATATTATGCTCTATTGTTCCGGCTTCTCTTGGGGACATCTCGTAGGGGCGACGCGTGCGTCGCCCAAAAACCTTTTCTGTTTTACTTACCTCACGGGCGAGGCATGCCTCGCCCCTACATTTCATTTTTTCCCTGTAATAAACCGGGCAAGCGCCTGGTTCATCCAGCCCCTGGGACTCAGCCGATATACATCCAGGGCTGGCTCTTACGGTAATTTTCCTCGAATGAAGTGATTTTGGATTCGAACTGCATAGTCCAGCCGATATCATCCAGCCCTTTGAGCAGGCAATTCCTGGCAAAAGGCGATATTTCGAACTTGAACGAGAGACCGCCCGGGCTGGTTACCTCCTGGCTGTTCAGATCGACTGTGAGTTTCAGGCCCTCATGGGCTTCGATTTCTGCAAAAAGGGCATTCACTTCCGACTTTTTCAAGACTACAGGCAGAAGGCCGTTTTTCAGGCAGTTGTTATAAAAAATATCGGCAAAGCTGGGGGCGATTATGCATCGGAAACCATACTCCGATAAGGCCCAGGGAGCGTGTTCCCGGCTCGAGCCGCAGCCGAAATTGTCCAGGGCCAGCAGTATCTTTGCACCCTGGTAACGCTGTGCGTTAAGGATAAAATCAGGGTTGGGCCTGGTTTCCTCCTCATCGAGATAACGCCAGTCATGGAACAGGTGCTTGCCGTATCCGGTGCGTCCTATATTTTTCAGGAACTGCTTGGGGATAATCTGATCCGTGTCCACATTCTGGAGGTCAAGTATCGCAGCCAGCTCAGTGATTCTGGTAAAAGGTTCCATAAATGCACTCGATTGTTAAGTTCAGCGCAAGACAGGTTATTTCATGGTCCGGGGGTCGATAAAATGCCCGGCTACAGCAGCGGCTGCAGCCATGATCGGGCTTACCAGATGGGTACGCCCGCCTTTTCCCTGGCGGCCCTCGAAGTTGCGGTTACTGGTCGAGGCGCAGCGCTGGCCAGGCTTTAGAACATCATCATTCATCGCCAGGCACATCGAGCACCCGGGCGAGCGCCACTCGAAGCCCGCTTCCCTGAAAATCGCATCCAGTCCTTCATCTTCCGCCTGTTTCTTGACCAGCCCGCTTCCGGGGACAATCATCGCCTTGACAGTATCGGCCACCTTTTTCCCTTTGACAAAGGAGGCCACCTCCCGAAGGTCTTCGATCCGGCCATTAGTGCAGGAACCGATAAAAACCCTGTCCACCGGTACATCGACAATAGGAGTATTCGGCTTAAGACCCATATATTCCAAAGCCCGCTCGGCGTTTTTGCGCTCACCCGGATCTTTTATCTCCGCCGGGTCGGGAACCCTCCCCTCGATATCGGTGACCATGCCCGGGGAAGTGCCCCAGGTGACCTGGGGTTTGACATAACTCATTTCGAGTTCGACAATTCTGTCGAATTCTGCATCCGGGTCCGAGGGCAGCTTTTTCCAGGCTTCGACCGCCATCTTGAAATCACGGCCTTTGGGCGCGTAAGGACGGTCTTCGAGGTAGGAGAAGGTTTTATCATCCGGAGCGACAAGACCGGCTCTGGCCCCGGCTTCGATAGACATGTTGCAAAGTGTCATCCGGCCTTCCATGGACATCTGTCGCACCACTTCGCCGGCATACTCGATTACAAAGCCCGTGCCTCCGGCTGTGCCGATCTTGCCGATCAGGGCTAAAATCACATCCTTGGGACCGACATTTTCCCGCAGAGCGCCGTTTATTCTGATCAGCATGGTGTGCGGCTTTCGCTGCTGTAGTGTCTGGGTGGCCAGGACATGCTCGACCTCGGAAGTACCCATGCCGAAAGCCAGCGCCCCGAAAGCTCCGTGAGTGGCGGTGTGCGAATCGCCGCAGACAATTGTCGAGCCGGGAAGAGTGAGTCCCTGCTCCGGTGCTATGACATGAATTATCCCCTGGCGGATGTCATCCAGATCGAACAGGGTGATTCCGAATTCCCGGCAATTGTTGCGCAGAGTCTTGACCTGGATTGCCGATAATGGATCGGCAATAGGTCTGTCGCGGTTCGCTGTCGGCACGTTGTGATCAGGTACTGCATAGGTGGCCCTGGGGCGGCGAACCTTGCGCCCGTTTAATCTCAGGCCATCGAAAGCCTGAGGCGAGGTCACTTCATGAACGAGGTGCCGATCTATGTATAAAATGGTTATCCCATCGCTTTGGGTGACTGCATGGGCATCCCAGATCTTCTGAAACATTGTCTTACCCATTCATCTCTCCTTTGGCTAAGATAACCGCGGTTTCGCTTCTGGTCAGACAGGCGAAAGGGCGGCTGCCAGGGGGTTCATACACCTTTCTTTCCGGCTTGTTTTTCTTCCACTAAACCATGGCTCTTGGCGAAAAGGGCTTTGTTCACCGCATTCAGGTAAGCACGGGCTGTGGCATCCATAACATCCGTGCTGGCCGCCTTACCCATATATTCAGCGCCGTGGAAAACGACTCTGAGAAACACCTCCCCTACAGCATCTTTGCCCTCGGTTATCGAGCGGAGCTGATAGTCGGTCAGCGTGCCGCTCAGGCCCACTATACGGTCTATGGTGTTGCACAGAGCGCTTACCGGCCCGTCACCTGTGGCGGCATCTTTTACATCCTTATCAGTCTCCTTGTTGGTCAGGACCAGAGTGGCGGAGCTGACAATCTGGTTACCACCCACGGTCTGGAGGTATTTGAGATGCCAGATCTCCGGTATATGCTGAATCCCATCCTGAACTATAGCGATAAGATCTTCATCGGTGATGCTTTTTTTCCGGTCAGCCAGCTTGGTGAAAAGGACATAGGCTTTTTCCAGATCGGATTTTTCGAGGTGGAAGCCGAGTTCCCGGAAGCGGTTATCGAGGGCATGGCGGCCGGAATGCTTGCCCAGGACAATATTGCTCTTGACAATACCCACTGATTGCGGGGTCATGATCTCATAGGTCAGGGCGTCCTTAAGCACTCCATCCTGATGAATGCCGGCTTCGTGGGCAAAAGCGTTCTTGCCGACAACTGCTTTGTTCTGCTGGACAAAGACACCGGTAATGTTGGAAAGAAGTCTGGATGAGGGATGAATCTCCTCGGTGACCACCTCGGTGTAGAAATCAAGAAGGTCGCGCCTGGTGCGGCAGGCCATGACAAATTCCTCGAGGGACGCATTGCCGGCCCGCTCTCCGATCCCGTTCACCGTGCACTCGACCTGGCCTGCCCCGTTCTGGCAGGCGGCGATGGAGTTGGCCACGGCCAGCCCGAGATCGTTATGGCAATGGACGCTCAGGACAGCCTTAGTGCCCAGGTCCGGGACATTTTTCCCGAGCTTCTTGATCCGGGCGCCGAACTCATTGGGAATGGCGTAGCCCACAGTATCCGGGATATTGATCGTGGTCGCGCCGACCTCGATAACTGCCTTGACCACCTGTGCCATGTAATCGTCATCCGTGCGTCCTGCATCCTCGCAGGAAAATTCCACATCCTCGCAGTAACTCTTGGCCAGTTTCACCGAGGCTACTGCGGCATCGAGCACTTCCTGGCGGCTTTTTTTCAGCTTGTACTTGAGATGTATATCGCTGGTGGCGATAAAAGTATGAATCCGGGGTCTGGCGGCATCCTTGAGCGCCTCCCAGGCCCTGTCGATATCTATTTTGACAGCGCGGGCCAGCCCGGCGATTACCGGAACGCGTATTTCCCTGGCCACAGCCCGCACCGCCTCGAAATCTCCCTCGCTGGCTATCGGGAAACCTGCCTCGATCACATCGACATTAAGCCTGGCCAGCTGGCGGGCCATGGCGAGTTTTTCTTCCAGGTTCATGCTGCAGCCTGGCGACTGTTCGCCGTCTCTCAGAGTAGTATCGAAAATGATTATCTTCCTCTTCTTGTTCTCGGACATTGTAGTCATCCTTAAAAAGAAAGTTAGTCTGCTGTCTTCTCCAATAGAAAATGATAATTGCTGCAAACCGCCGCGAGCTTATCAAGCGGCAATTTGAAGGCACAAGCTTGTGGTCGAAAACCACCTTATTTCTATGGCGGACTGGAACATGGCTTAGCCTGAATTATTCAAAAATTTTAAAATTAATAATAAAGCTGAATGAATCAATTTCAATGCCAGTTGTTATACATCGGGAATTAAGGAGTCAGAAGTCAGGAGTCAGTATTAATCACAATATGACATTTGAGAAAAAAATCTTCTGACTCCTGTCTCCTGACTACTGACTACTTGGATGAGCTTCCAGCAAAAGCTTTGTCAACAGAACGAACCTTAC
>Ga0315277_10001286_pt1 | contig 36948 bp, 24 predicted proteins | sample YL17G05_15_MG_FD_203695 | JGI IMG/M metagenome (GOLD analysis project Ga0315277, IMG submission 203695) | Sediment microbial communities from Yellowstone Lake, YNP, Wyoming, USA - YL17G05_15 | ecosystem: Environmental > Aquatic > Freshwater > Lake > Sediment | place: USA: Wyoming | collected...
TGAATTTATCATTACACCTATGTATCAACTTGGGACCCCCTACATGCCTTTTTGGGTTCCAAGCGTGTCCCATAATCCAATGGGGTTGCCAATCGAAGGGGATACGATGCAGCAAGATGAGATTCCGTCGTATGCCCAGGTCGAGGCGGTGAATGATAAAATCATCAATAACGAGGAAAAAATAGTCCAAACCGAGGAACTTTTTCTCGATGATGCGGATCTGGCGATAGTTTGCTACGGGATGCCTGGGCGGTCCGCGAAAGGCGCCGTCAGAGAGTTACGGAAAGAAGGGATCAAAGTCGGACTCCTGCGATTCAAAACAATCTGGCCCTTTGCCACCAAGAAAATGACGCAAGTCGCCCAGTCCGTGAAGAAAATTGTGGTCCCCGAGATGAATTGGGGGCAGCTATTCGTGGAAATTGATCGTTATGCTGCAAAGGAGGGCGCTAAAGCGTGGTTATTACGGCAAATCTCAAAATTACACGAACCAAAAGAAATAATTGCAAAAGTGAAGGAGGTGCTAGCACAATGACCTATAATAGACCCCCCGAAGAAAGGCCTACCCACCCGATCGGCAGGCTTACCATGTCCGCGAAAATGATCGGTCAACCTATACATATTTTCTGCCGAGGGTGCGGCTACGGTAGCATTGCCCAGAATTTCTGCCGGCTTTTTGCTGAAGAGAAATTGGATCCCATCAAATTCCCCTTTGTGGTGGGAGTCGGGTGCAATTCAGCCATCCCTACTATTCTCCCAGGCTATTCCTTCATGGCCCTTCACGGACGGACCATTTGCACCGCAACGGGGATAAAGCTAGTCCGTCCCGAGTTAAAGCCAATTTGCATCACGGGCGACGGTGATTTGCTGAGTATAGGCGCAAATCATTTTGTCCAAGGCTGCCGGCGGAATATTGATATGATGACCGTGTTGCTGAATAATCGAGTCTACGGAATGACTGGTGGACAATGCGCGCCCACCACGCCTACAGGTGCCAAAACCTCTACGACCAAATGGGGCTATCTAGAAACACCCTTCATTGCTGCTGAGCTCGCTCGGGTCGCAGGCGCAACCTTTATAGCAAGATGGACCGTCGCTCAACCACGCCAGTACATCAATACCTGGAAAAAGGCGCTAAAACACAAGGGATTTTCCTTTGTAGAGATTATTTCCACCTGTCCTACGTATTTTGGGCGCTTTAACGACTTCCCTGAACCCGTTGATCTCTTCAGCTGGATCAAGAACAGTTCAGTGCCCGTGAAAGAAGCGGCGAATATGACTCCGGAGGAATTGAAGGATAGGATCGTGGTGGGAGAACTGTACGAAACTCAACGACCTGAATTATCCGACCTCTATTATGAGTTAGTAAAAAAGGTACAGGGGACTGAATCAGTAAAACAGGTACAGGGGACTGAATCAGTAAAACAGGTACAGGGGACTGAATCAGTAAAACAGGTACAGGGGACTGAATCAGTAAAAAAGGTACGGGGGAAGCGAGCATAACCCGAAATGAAGTCCGAATAATTGGGTTTGGCGGGCAGGGCGTTATCACGCTCAGCAAGATGATTGCCTACTCTGCAGTCCTAGATGATAAAGAAGCGGCGCAGACCGAAGCCTATGGTCCCGCAAGCCGTGGAGGTTCCTGCTGGGCTGAGGTCGTTATGGACAACGAAGCGGAGATCGAGTATCCACGAGCGATTGAGCCAAATTTCTACATCATTCTTTCCCAAAACGGGGCTGACCGGTACGGGAAATTCTGTAATGATCCAAAAGTCACTTCCATAATTGACCCCTTAACAGTGGAAAAATGGAAAATCAAGAAGGGTACCACTTACCGAATTGAATCGCAACGTATCGCTAACGAGCAATATAAAAACCCAGTGATGGCAAACGTGATCCTCTTCGGCGCGTTTTTCGAAATCAGCAAGCTTATCTCGAAAGAGGCAGCGCTCAAGACCGTCAAGAAGTTTGTCCCGGAAAAAACCTACGACATCAATATACGCGCTTTCGAGCAAGGCATCCAATTAGCCCAAGAACAAGCGGCGAAGCTACAAGAGACCCAAGAGCCTCAATAACTTCCCTTTTTTTGAGTTTCCTATGAAAAAAAGAGAAAAATTCAAAAAAAATTCAAGCGATACTACTTTTTCTGGTTTTAACAATGGCTATCCAGCCAATCCCCAAGATCTTTGAGTGTAATTTTCTTGTCCTTTTCCAATTCGTTATAAATCTCGTGATACAGCCCAGGATAGATTTTCACTGTTTTGTCCTCTACGGTTAATAAATCCTTAAATTTCTCAGCTCCAAGCATGGCTTTGTCCTCGGAACCCGATTGCACAAGTGTCGGGATCTTTATCTGCCCTAATATCCCCTTGGCTTTCGCAATTGCATTTGCAAAAAGAACACCAAGTTTTATTGTAGGATTTTTAAATACCAACGGATCTTCCCTATATGCTTTTACGACCTCCGGATCATGCGAAAGTTGCGGGGCTAGATCCTGTTTTAGCCGCATTTTAGGTCCGAGTAAGGCCAGAAATGACGCGACGGCTTTCATGAATCCGTGAACCGCTCCCAATTGAATTGCGACTCCAGAAAGCACTAATCCCTTTATTTTGTCCGGATAAGTTACTGCGTAAAGTTCACTAATTGTTGAGCCCATTGAGTGCCCCAAAATAAAATGAGGTAAATTCGGCTCTTTCTGGCTGATCAAATCAAAAAAAAGCTTTTGATCCTCAACATATTCTTCAAATTTCTTGACATAAAGCTGGACTCCCTCCGACTTTCCATGTCCCCGGTGATCAACTATGTAAATAACATACCCACGGGGAACTAGCTCATTCACGACATTTGTATACCGCCCGGAATGTTCGGCAAAGCCATGGAATACTTGAACCACTGCTTTTGGCGTTTCATCAGGTCGCCACGTTTGATAATACAGTTTTAATCCATCTGCACTTTGAATACTATCTTCCGAATGTTGCATTTTCGGTTTCACTTCACTCAAACTTGCTTCGATAATCGAGTAATTTTACTATTCTTTTGCACTTAATAAGTTTTTAAATTTTAATTTTTTTTTGCTTTTATATACCTATAATTTCTCTAATTCTCTGAAAATAATCGAGGTACTATTCCCACGTGCGAGATCAAAGGTTAGTTTAGGAAATTCCTGCAGATAATAGAGGGACTCCTTATCGAAAAATACCGGAAAACTATTACAATTCCCCATGTATTCAAATTCTTCACCCACCTCTTTACAATCTTGGAAATTAATTGATATCCAGTTTCCACCCATTTCCCGACATCCAATTTTGATAGCGTGCGAAGAAACAAATATCCCTGGGGTCTGGATTGCCTTCTCCTTTTCGAGCTTTGTCTGAAGGCGCTTCAGCACTCTCTCTGTCATCGTAAATGAAATCCCGATCGGCGTCACCTCTATTACCTCAAAGTAATTAAGTAGTCCTATAAAAACATGAAAGCAAAAGCGAATGATTTTGCAGAGGTCCTCTATGACGTTAGAAGAAGTCTTCAACGCGATTGAAAGGGCGAAAGAACCGAGCATCGCCCGATTGAAAGAATTGGTACGCATCCCCAGCGTTTCGGCTGAAAATAAAGGTGTAGAATGCGCCGACGCGTTAATCACCCTGCTCAAGAAAGAGATCGGGTTTACGACCCGAAAAATTTCCACCTCGGGGTCCCCCGTGGTCTACGCGGAGAAAAATGTGGGGGCTCCAACGACCCTGCTCTTTTATAATCACTACGATGTACAGCCGGTCGACCCGCTCAGCGACTGGCAATCCCCGCCCTTCGAGGCAACACTACGCGATGGGAAACTATACGGTAGAGGCGTTTCTGACAATAAAGGCAACATTGTTGCGCGAATATTTGCGATCAAGGCCTACCAATCGATTTTTGGAGCGCTCCCCTTAAATCTCAAATTCGTGATAGAGGGACAAGAGGAAATCGGGTCTCCTTACTTGCATGAGTTCGTAGAGAAATATCCCGAGTTAGCCCAAGCGGATTTCTGCATCTGGGAGGACGGACATCGGGACGCCGATGGGAATCAGCAAATTTGGCTCGGCGTAAAAGGTATATTATACCTGAATTTGGCAATTACTACCGCTAAACGGGATATTCACTCCAGCTGGGGTGGCGTCGTCGAAAATCCCGCTTGGGATCTGGTCTGGCTATTGAACTCCCTGAAAACTCCGGATCAAAAGATTCTAATCGATGGCTACTATGATACGGTCCAGGAGCCCACGGCCGCCGAACTCGAAAATCTTGAGGCCATCCCCTTCAACACGAAAGCCTACTATGAAGATTTTGGCATTCAGCAATTCTTACAAACTGGGAGAGACCTAAAAACGGCATACTACTATGCACCTTCCCTGACCATCGATGGGCTGACCTGTGGCTATCAGGGTCCTGGCGACAAGACCATCATTCCGGCTGAAGCGAAAGCCAAAATCGACTTTCGCTTGGTTCCGAACCAAGAACCCGATGACCTGCTTGAGAAATTTAAATCCCACCTACAGAAACATCACTTCGATAACGTTAAAATTATTTCGCACCATGGATACCCCCCCGCGAGGGTGCCGCTCAGTTCCCAATATCTCAGAGTCATTGGCGAGACTGGTGAGCAAATCTACGGACACCCGCTTGTCGTACACCCCACGAGTGCTGGCTCAGGCCCAATGTATCTCTTTAAAATGGACTGTTTCTCGTTCGGCTGCGGCAATGCGTTTGAGCAGGTTCATGCCCCCAATGAAAACATCCTTCTCGAGGATTTGGTGCTGAATATGAAACATTTGGCGGCTATCGTCCATGCATTTACACCAGATTAATAATTTTTTTGATAGCTTCACCACATTAAATGATGGTCGTAGTGACTTTATATAATAATTCTACTAAAATTAACTTTCATGGGAAAAACATTCAAAATCGTCACCATTCTCTTTCTCTGCTTATTTCTCTTGACTATAATCTGCTCTTTTAATTATGCAGGCCAAATTGTTCAAAAAAACGACCCTAATGGGCGATTAAGCATAAGACTAGATTCTAATATCAATATTCATAGTAATGCGGAATTCACTTTGTATGCATTCCAAGGGAATGGGTCCGCAGGCAACCCTTATATCATTAAAAATAAGGTGATAGATTCCTCTGCCATTAATCTCGCAGCCATCTATATAGAAGATACCAATGCTTACTTTAGGATTCAGAATTGCACTATCTTAAAGACGAAAGCTGGTTACAACGGTATTCGGTTGAATAACGTCACTCACGGAAAAATAATCAATTGTAGTATCAAGAATAGCGGGCAAGATGGAATTTGCCTGACCCCCAACTGCATTAATAATACAATTACAGAGAACACCATCTCCAATTCTACGGCTCATGGCATTAATATACTGAGATCTTGCCATTATAACAATTTCACAGCCAATACCATCTCCAAATCGACAGAAAACGGAATCATCATCAATAATTCATGCAATTATAACATAATTTCTTTTAATACGGTGTATTCCTCTAAGACTTTCAACGGAATTCATCTGTGGAATTATTGCTCCTATAATCAAATCACAGGCAATAATATCAGTTTCAATCCCTTATCTGGAATCGTAATCGAATTGGGGGGCGTTGGTAATTCGGTAATCAACAATACTGTTCAACAAAACGGAGCATCCGGCATCAGTCTAGATAGTGTCACACATACTCGAATTGAATTAAACAAAGTCTCTGCTAACACCGATGGAATCCGTTTAACATCCAGTCATAATAACACGCTGGTCGGTAATACTGCCAATGCAAATGGAGATCGCGCGATTTATTTACTCAATTGCCATAATAACACGCTGAACGATAATACTGCCTTTGGTAACTCCCACTCTTCTTGTGTCGGCATCAAATTGACTAATAGTGATAGAAACAGCTTAACGAACAATATCCTTACATATTGCTACACTGGAATTTACCTTTCCAATGCGGATAAAAATAAGTTGGAGTACAATCATGCTAACTACAACATTGAGAGGGGAATTTGGTTAGTTGATAGCGAAAATAACTCCCTGGCTTATAATGAAGTGAAATATAATACGAAAAAAAATTACGCCGGAATCGAACTAAAGACCTCCCACAATAATACATTACGCAATAACGAAGTTATGCATAATAAAGGTGAAAACTCGGGGACTCCGGACTATTACAATGGGATTTACCTTAAGCAGAGTAATCGCAATAATCTCCAATTCAACACAATATCAAATAATACTCAAAATGGTATTTACCTAGACAACTCCTCCTATAACCAAATAGCCTACAATACAATCACCTCGAATTTGTTTAATGGTATTGCACTTAGTTTTGCTTATTATAACATTATTACTCAGAATACGATTAAGGGGAATCCAAACTGGGCAATAGAAGATTTTTGGTACGCCCCATACATTAATGATCCAGTAACTTTTCCACACATATATCTCTGCAAATATAACACTATTGCTGATAACTGCATTGAGGGGCAAATCAATGTCGAGGCGACTTTTAACACCATTACCAATAACGATAATTGCGGAATCCCCGGATTTCAATGGGAGATCACGATATTTATGCTGCTGCTGGCTTTTCTTCTTCAGGCTTGCATAAAGCGAAAACGAATCGGAATTACTCCTCTATAACCTTTAATTCAAATACTTTTTTTTTGGCGGAAAGGAAATAGATTAGCAAAGCTAGGAGTATGAGAAATGTCTATAAAAAGAGAGAGTTTCCAAGCGAGTTTCTCACGCCTTATGAGATATTGAAAGATCAGACCGAAGGATCAGAAGAAGAATCCAAATAGATCAAAGAATTGTTATATTAGGATTGTTATTTCGCTCACTTCCCCATATCTCAGAGTCATTGGCGAGACCGGTGAGCAAATCTACGGACACCCACTTGTCGTGCACCCCACGAGTGCTGGCTCAGGACCGATGTATCTCTTTAAAATGGATTGCTTCTCGTTCGGCTGCGGCAATGCGTTTGAGCAGGTTCATGCCCCCAATGAAAACATCCTCATCGAAGATCTGCTGCTAAATATGAGGCATCTGGTTGCTATTTTCCACCAATTTACTTTAAAAAGAATTTCAAAATAAAAGGAATTCTTTATCCTTTCTTATTTTCTTAAAACAGTGTTCTGTTTATTTAAAAGCCCTCTCAACTTAATTTTTCTTTTAAAAATTAAAATTGGATCCCGCAGTATTTGATTTTTTAAAATTTCATCCTTTATTACACTCTACTTGAAGCATATTCTTGAAAAATGTAAAATGACGGTCGTGATCATTTTTTATAGCTTACTCAATGTACCGAGTAAACATATTCTTTAACCAAAATTCAAAAACAAAGATTTTACTTTCAACGAAGGGAGACAGATGAAAAGGGTATATAAAACCGTAATGAGCGTGCTCCTAATTTTGATATTTTTAATCCAAATCTTTCAGGATTTGCCCTTGAACGATTCCATGATGACAAAACCATCGAAAAAGGACGATCCATTCCAAATTCGAAATGAATATATAAACATCTCATCTCCGGCCAATACAACCTATTTGAAGCCTATGGTCGGCTATTATCCCGCGACCTATGGATTTGAAAATGTTCTTGCAAACCAAGATGATCCTGCGTGGAGCGACTCCTCTGGCACTCTAAAAGTGATTGATGAATGGTTGGGGCACAAAAAGGTCTATCAATGTGAGGGGGGTAGTTGTAGTGGAAAGTTAAATTTCATATCACAAGCGACGGGGACCATCGAATATTACCAGAATGTCGAAGATGCGACAAATGGGTTTCAAGTTAGGCTTGGTGCGGTATCAGGCGGCAACCAAATTGTAATGAATTGGCGGGTTTATGGAGATCGCTTTGAATATAATAATAGAACTGACTTTATTCCTATCGGGAAGCCAGCGTTTGATAATGTTTGGTATCATATCCGGATAGACTTCGAAACAACTGATGGCAATTATATGGGATTAGCGCAATGGACTTACCAGCTTTATATTGATGGATATCGATATGGGCCATATAAGTTCATGGCGAATTATACCCCCTCCTTCATGCAATTTTACAGCAGCGCTTACTCGACGAAGCGATCGTGGGATGCGGTGGGGCTTTCTTGGGATCCCAATTATCTGGTCGGGGCTAATTTAAAACCAGGGCTATTACTCGAATACCAAACAAGTTTAAATGTTGATTGGAGTGGATATTCATTAGATGACCAGCAATACAAGACAATTCAAGGAAATACCACATTACCTCTACCATTTCTTGGCTATCACTCAATCCAGGTATTTTGCAATGATTCATCTGGTGTTCAATATGCATCTGACATCCGATGCTTCTTTATTTCTTATGATATATCCACCAAATTTGCATATATCAATAATTTAACTGAAACGGACTATTATTTTAATGCGACCGGGGCCTGCTATCTCCTTGCGGAAGTAAGTGGGATTGATTTTACCAGTCTATTGCTTGATTCTACAAGATACAATATTTCCTACGGCACGAATGTACTTCCTATTGATTTTGGAGAGAATTGGGCATTGCATTGTATTCATCTGACGGATACTGACATAAATTTTAATACTATAAAATGGATGGCTGTTGAACCACTCACACTGATGGAAGAAAATATAACAGTAACTCTCAATAATTCTTATAATTCTACATTTTATGCGGCAGGTCTAATTTCCATACTATTACAACTTAATTTTTCTTATAACTGGCTATCTCTCGAAGTCGATAATGTGCTAATAAATAATATTTATAATACCTCTGATTATCCTGAAATTGACAGTGGCTTTTTGAGTTATTTTCAAGAAGGCGGGCCTTATTTACGATTTGATCTAAATATGATTCCAATGGAACATTCAATAAAAATGAAAGGCAATGGATCCATCGACTATAAAATCATGGTAAATTATGATTGGGACGCGGATTTGATCGATGATGTTGAGGAACTGCAAAAAAAAGTGATCCTAGAACAATTAAACCCAATTATTCCAAATATCTGGGGGTTCTTCGAAAAGAAACCTGACTTATATTTCACTTATAATACCACAGGGCTCGCTTCAGGATATTTCCATTTATATATCCCTGACACACATAATGGGATAAGATATCTATATATTTCAGCAGATCTAGGGGAATTTTCAAATATAATTGTTGACGATGATAATATTACTTTAATTGATACAATAATTTCAAGCAATAGACAATCAAATCTCTCTCAATGTACCCCTTATGGAATTTTAAGTTCTGGATTTCACCTCGTTTATTTTGAATATAGTGCCAATGCATCCGCGCAAATTTCCTTTTTTATTGATAATCAAGAAGTTCTTGTTTTCGATCAACCCGCCCTTATGGATAGCGATGCAGACGGAGTTAAAGATGAAGAGGAAAGGAATAGCGGTCGAAATGAATATAATTCAGATACAGATCAAGATGGATTACCTGATAGCTTAGATTCTTCTCCATTAGCATCCTTGCTGGTAAATAGAACCCATATTCAACAAATCGTTATCCCGCATAATGCAAATAGAACTACAATAATTAGTGTAATAATCCAAAAACCAAATCCTGATTATACGAGTAAGACTGATAGAATATGGAATCCTTTTGATACTACTATTGGTGGGTTAGAAGTAATGATTCAACCAGTCTTAAGATTGTTTGGGAATGAGTCCATTACTAGAGGTGATTTATGTTCTACTTGGAAAGGCTCTTCTTCAGCCTATGACTCATTTTGTTTAGTTGAGAATTATAATGCTTCGTCCGTCGGTGATGCAATACCTGATCCGAAAACCCCTAATACAGAAACCCTATTTATAATGCCCAAAACAAGTATTGAAAACTATGAATATACTATTTATTATCCAGAAGGGCATCGGGCCAAAAATGACAATGCGATAGATCTCAGATTCGATTTTATATGGTTGATAACTTATTACAATGCAACAGGGAGTTTAAAACTATTACACTATTACCCTTTCGACAATAACATTTTAATACAGGCATTTAAAGTTCAAGAAATAGGCGATGTAAATTATATTTTAGGATCGCCGGATTCTTTTATTGAGAATCAGATTCTTTGGGCACTCAGCCAAAATCCCCAATTAGGCGCATTTAATGAGTTTAATGTCGCTGATGATGTAGTCGGTTATGGGACTGTTGACTTCTTAAGTGTCTTCAATAAAACTTTAACTGCCCGAAATAACCATCCTAGAGGCATTGATGATACTGAAGTTTTTTATTTAGCGGGACTTGAAAGTGGGTATGACGTTCTTAATAAAATAAATCTAAAAGATTTGACCAATCCTTCTTTTGAAGTTAATCATTCTGGAGACTTCGAATCCTATATTAGTTTCTATACCATTAGTAACGTTTACACTGAAGGCCTATATAATTTAAATGACGACGAGCTTCGTGCAGAAGAGAAAAATTGTTATTATATCGGGTGGTATAATTACACTAAAGATGGAATGATTAATTATGAACAACGGGTCAATATCTTGGGTTTTCCAATTGATATGTCTCTTTATAATTTTCAGAACTCAAGCATTCTTAAAATTACTCAGGCCATCGGTTCTGAAATTCCATTGACGGATATTCCATTCTCGCTTGGCATGGAAATACATGACAAAATTGTTTTTTTGAATCAGACTTATATAGAACTTAAAACCCCTGTAGTAGGAATCCCAACTCTTAATTTTAATGTAAATACAGATATTTACATGAGAGTTGTAGACACTCGTCGGTGGGACGTTGAAGAAAGCAAATTGATTTTTTATGATTATGGTTATCCTCTCTCAAGGATTATAAATAATTCATATAATGAATTGAAAGAATTAACTTCAATATTCTTTGATCACATAAAAGAGCTTACAGAATTATCGGACTATATGGACTTTGATTTTAACGAAATGTGGGAAAAGAACCCAATAGCCACCAAAAACATAATTTATTTTTACTCATTTTCAAAATTAATTGCTGATTTGCCTGATTTAATAATGACAAACCTCCTGAAATTCAAAGAAACCTCGTTACAATTCGAAGACGCCTTCTCAGAATTAATCACTCGCGTTAATTATGATAACTTGAAAAATGTTTGGACCGCCTTTAGTAATTTCATTACACCATTGAAAAGTCAATGGAAAATATTAAATAATGGCCGAAAAAATATGGATTGCCTTCTTCATGAAGAAAAATATGCAATTGTCGGTAAAGCAGAAAAGCTTTTAGCTCTTTATAATATCTATAAATTTTTTACTTCTGATATTCAAACCTTTTTCACGGAGTTAATGAGTTCTCAAATTCCTTCTTGGAATGGACCGAAAGAGGTTCTGGAATTTGTTAAGAGACTCGTTGAAACTGTTGGTACTTTTGCAATATCTTCCTTATCTGTTATTCAAAGTATTTTCACGTTCATTCCAAAAGAAGTGATTATCCAAAGTAAAGCTCTGACGTTTATTTCGAAATGGACGGCTAGAGTTATCTTTATTATAGGAATACTCCTCAGTGTTTTAGAACTAACTTGTGAGATTTTTAATGCTTGGGCGATTATGGAGGCATATGGGTCAAATTCAATTGAATATGCAAGTGCAATACTAGCCTGCTTTACTACTTTGGTATTTGGAATACTTTTTCCAATAATGATCGCGATGTTCTTTTCCGGTCCTGCGGGATGGATTGCGGCGGTAATATTTGCAGTAATCACTTGGATAATGGATTGGATATTTTGTAAGAACGAAGAGCAATGGCAACCACCGACCTCAGCCCCTCATGTTACCTTTGTGGATCTAAATTTGTCATATCCTTTAGAGACTCAAAAATATATCAAAATGAACGGAGGGTTAGAGGAGTGGGATGAAATGAATCTAACTTTAGTCCTGAGTAATGATGGAGATACAAGAATTGGTTGTCATTATGACTTTTACTCGTATAGCGAGGAGCCGGAGCCTCGGGGTGATAATTGGGATTGGTATGAACCATATCCCGATTTTATGACTAATTTATATTTGGACCCAGGTACTAATGCTACAATAACCATCCTTGTACCTATTTTGAATCCTACCCTAGAGTGGACTTTGAAAATAGAAACAGATATCGATTATCAGGATAATTTTGATCATAACTACTATCCTTTGTATCCAATGGATGTTTTCGGAGTTGTGGAGGATTATATCCCATTAAACGTTATTGTTTTACCCTTATCTATGAGTACTTTTTATGCCTCGACTAGAGCGGTCCAAAATATCGACTATGAGAAGTTAAAAGTCAAAATCGGAGAAGCTATTACGAACTTTCAATATAAAACAGCGAGTGATAATTTAGATAAACTGCGTTTCGGCGTGGCGGAAGATTTTCTCGGTTATCCTGACGGAAAATTTACACCTAGTGACGCTGACGGAGTTGGGTGGGATAATGTTTGTAATTCGACCTGCACTGCGACCATTGTATCCGAGAAAGAGGGGCATTTTAAAGTCCTACGCCTTGAGGATAATGCAACGGACGGAATTGCTTTTGTTAGAAGAACTTTTGGGTGGATATATGCTTCTGGAACCATCGAGTTCTGGCTTTATAAGGAGTCGGGGAATAGCGATTTGAGGGTCCAGCTCGTGAATCCTCTTAATACAACGAGATATTTTTGCATTATTTTTGGCAATGATTCAAACATTTATTACAATGAGAAAAATTTCACTAATACATTAGCCCGAAATTTGTTTTATGCAGGCGCATGGTATCACGTGTGCATTCAGTTTTCTTCCTCCGGCTTAGGACATTTTGATCTTATCATAAATGGTATTATCATTGCGGAGCAAGTTAAGCAGCATGTTGATGGGACTTGGAACTGGGTAGGGCGGCTCCGTTTTTCGACAGATGTAAAAACCGTAGTTACAAACGGAACTTTTTACATAGATAATTTGGATTGGTCATGGACACCGGGCTATTATGTCGGACGAGATCGATTTTGCTGGAATTACAGCCTAGATGAACTTCAACAATATCAAGAATTATACAATAATTTGACCACCAAAAAAATGAGAAATAATATGAGAACGGATTTAAATGGATTAAATATTAATATAGATCCTCTAAAAGGTTGGGGGTTGGCCGATTTTTGTTTGGTGGCGAGTGGAACTGATAATGCAGTTATTGATTGTAATATTAGTTTTTCTGATGATACAAATTTCTATACCGATACACCCAGTTTCACCCAATCACTGCTTTCAAATGTACAATTCAAAATTTATTCAAGAGATCCCTATTATTTAGGCGGGATTTATTATTTTAAAATCGAGGTTCGATTAAAAAGCACTGGTGAGTTAATATTTTTTGCATCTATTCCTTTCCGAATTCCGTTTGTTAGAGATTTGCAGGTTACTAGTCCATCTAATATGATATATAAACAGGATTTGAATAAGTTTTACAATGCTAATAATTTAAGTACTCCCATTATCACACCGACAACCACAGTGGATATCGGCAACATCATTTTTATTAGATGTAAAGCTTTTACCACAAAGGAAATTACATTGAACCTTTATTTTAATAACCAACAAATTAAGGATTATCTTATTATTCACCGTGGAAATATAGATCTTAGTAATCGATATGTTGAAATATTCATCGACGAACAATTAACCTTTAATAAATTTTCTTTTGGTGTTAATTTCTTTGAATCAGAATTTCTTTTTGTCTACGATTTAACTATTATCAATGCTTCCATAAAAGGGCCTGATAATCAACTTTTTAACCCCCTAAATTTGACAAATAACGGAAATGTTGTTGAATTTATCTCCTTCAAATTCACCGGGCTCCCCTTCAGTTATGTTAATAAATCACTTTATCCAAGCGAATTTGCTATTGATGAAGCGCAAGCCATAATCTTGGTGCCAGGTAATCAAAGAACTTGTATTTTTAAGATACAAAAGCCGGATTATCCCATATCGAATTTAGTTTCAAGAAGTATTATCGGATATAACCCAATAACTGGAGAAACATATTGTAAATATACCGATTATTTAGCGATAAATGGCATATATATCTCCAATCCCAAAAATACGACCTATTATATCTACAGCGAGGCAAATAAAGGGCTACTTCTCCAATATATCTCAGAAGAACCCCTTTTATGGACCGCCTATTCGCTAGACGGGATGGAAAATGTCAGTTTCTCCAAAGAAATCTTTATTCTCATACCACTTGATGGAGTACATACTATCCAAGTCTTTGGAAAAACCGCAGAAAATAATCCGATTAAATCGGACGTGAGATATTTTACGCTCAAATCGAATTTAATCAAAATCTTTAATCCATTAAACGAGATAATTAATCCATCAACATTGACTGGATTCTATAAAGCAACTTGTGGATTTGATTCTTATGCAGTCGGAAACCGACCGGATTGGTTTGAATATATAAATACACAAGGGGGCACTGTAAAGGTAATTGCAGCCGTCGGAGACCATAAACAAATTTTGGAACTCAGAGATACATCTAGCTCGTACCGTGTTGAAGTAGCTAAAATACTTGCCCTAAATCAAACTAGGGGATCTATTGAATATTGGATGAGAATTGATCAATATTTAGGTACTTTGAATTTTATAATAGATAATGGGATATATGAAAACCTAATTCTCCAAATAAGGAATTGGGCGAATAAAAAGCTTCAATATTTAAATAATACTGCTTGGATTGATATAACAGATCTATATGAGGATGTTTGGTACCATATAAGAATCGATTTTGAATGTACCTCTGGATCTTATCAAGGATTGAATCAATATACCTGGTTTATTCATATTAATCAAATAAAATATGGGCCCTATTGGTTTGAAACTAATCAATCTTGTATCAACAGAATTCGATGGCTCACTGAGAGAACTGAATGGTTGTATAGTTTCTATATTGATGCAATTGGACTTTCTTGGGATCCCAATTATCATCTTGGTGATAATTTGAATTTTGGGATACCATTTGCTTTTGAAATTCCCACTCATTTAAAAGAGTTAAAATATTCCTATGATGGTCAGAATCCCATATCCATTTCAGGGAATATTTCAGTATCAATACCAAATCCACCTGCTCTCCATAATATAACTGTATATGGGACTAGTTTAAATGGTGATCATTATGAAAATACGGTTTACTATGCAATTTCTAAATTAGAACTTGAATGTTATCCAGGTTATAATGTCTGTGTTACAAGTCCATTGCGATTTAACTGGTTTCAATTCATTTTCTCCAGGATTTTATCTAAAGGAAATTTAACCATTACCGCTCAAACTACAGCCCAAAATCCGCTTTCAAATCTAAACTATCATGGGAGTGGGCTTCAGCCTATAGGATTAAATTATTATGTGATTGAGCTGAATTTATCATGTTCAGGCGTAATAACTGTATATATTCCATATAATGCAAGTTTAATTCCCTCCTCTGAAAGGATCTGGGGGTTATTTCAGAGTAATAATACTAACTGGAATAAAATATCCTGTTGGTTAGATAGCCCAAATAATCTTATTAATGGAACTTTTTCCAATTTCTCCATTTCCAAACTCGTTATAATGAAAATAATCGATACAACGGGCCCTGAAATTTCAATTTCTACGGATCCTACCCCACTCAAAATCGTAATCGGGAGGATTTTGTATTTTAATTCAGACCCACTGATCACGCTTAATGCGACAGATGAATTTTCGAATGTAACCATAATTCAATATAGATATTCTGATTATGCCCTTGACCCGTGGATCAACTATACGGAGCCCTTCATTTTTGCATCAGCTCATTATGAGGAATTGTATATTCGGGCAATTGATACCCTAGGTAACGTCAGAAAGTATCCAAATGGGTATGATCCTGTTACATTCTGGATTGATAAAACGCCTCCATCAACTACCTTACTGATACAAACAAGCCAGTATGGGGATTTTGATCCAATAGCTCCTAATCAGACTGAAATTCATGTGACTTTATACTATTACTTGTCATTTTCATTTTCGGTTAAAGATTTTGCCCCTTGGGGAGGTCAGAACTCTGGCATTTTACTTTATTATCAAATCGTGAGAAAAGGCGATCCCGTCAATTTATCGGCAGCAAACTTTATTCTTTATAATTCAACTCCTCTCAGAATTGATACCTCCATATCCGATAGTTATACTATTTATTATTATAGCATTGACCCTTTTGAAAACGTCGAACTTATACATCAGATCGCTCTGATTGTCGGGGCTAGTTCATCGCCAATTGATATGAACTTAATTATGTCAATTCTTAACATAATACTCAATATAGCCCTATATGGAAGTGTGATATACCTAGCGTATTACATATATCAGAGACGAAGACGGAAAAAAATTAGCAAAAAGGTGGCCGTCAAAATAGTCATGCCGCTGAAGGGTGGTGTTGAAGCCCAGGGAGCTCAAGCCGCGGTTGTAGGCGCGATAGCCGAGTCACCAGGAAAAGCCAAGAAGCTCGGAAAGATAGATTATCAGGAGAAATTAAATTGTTTAGCGAGTACATGTGTCAATATTCCCATAACGCCTGTAGAGCTGCGCATTAAAGGAAATCAGGTTGTCAATTTATATCGATGCCCGTCATGTCATAGAGGCTACAAGACTCTTTTATCATTGGATGATAAGGACTCATGGATGCCCCTTATCAGAAAAAGCTTTTTTAATTGTGATAGTTGCGGCACTTCCAATGAAGGTAATTGGGAGATTTCAGGGGGCGAAGAAGCTTTAAAAACTGCTCAAACCCTGGAAATCTTCACTACCTGTAAAAACTGTAAGAGGCATCGTGTTAAAGTCGTCTCGAAATTGTTATTGGAAGATCTTACGCGCAAAAATGTAACCCTACCTCTCGAATCAGCGTCGAAACTGCAGGAGGGCGTTGAAGCCAAAGTCGAACCAAAGCCGGCGGTGAAGGAAGGCGTTGAAGGATCTGCCAAGTCAGCTCCACCGGTGAAGGAAGATGTTGAAGATTCCATCAAACCAGCTTCCGCCGAAAAGGAGGACGTTGGAGGTCCCGCCGAACAAGTTCCAGGTGTAAAGCATTCTGCCAAGAAGCTTAATACTCGTCCTAAACGAAAAAAAACAGGGGTAAACCAAGTATCAAAATGAGGGGATTTTTCTTTGAGAAAACGAAGAAGTTTGTTGCTTCTATTGTTTATAGCATTTCTTTTCTGCGGTTTCTTCTTGAATATAATTGTTAAAAATCCTAGTATAGATTTTTCAGACTCTCTCGTTATTAACGTCCCTCCAAGCGTCTTTCGCATCGCCACTGTCCCGGGAAGCAGCGACCCCAATCAAGACGAGTGGCCCATGTTCCACGGCGAGCTCAATCATACGGGCGAGGCGCATACAACCACTACAATCGGCAGATGCCCCTTTTGGAGTTACACAACTGGGGATGCGCTGTGGTCTTCTCCGGCAGTGGCGAACGGGCGCGTTTTCGTGGGCAGCCTCGACCACAAAGTCTATTGCCTGAATGCCACCACGGGTAAACAGCTCTGGAACTATACCACGGGGCTGGGGGTCTTATCTTCCCCGGCAGTGGCGGATGGGCACCTCTTCGTGGGAAGCGACGACCACAAGGTCTATTGCCTAAATGCCACCACGGGCGGGCTCCATTGGAGCTACACCACGGGCGATTTCGTGGATTCTTCCCCAGCAGTAGTCGGCGGGCGTGTCTACGTTGGCAGCTGGGATTGTAAAATCTATTGTCTGAATGCCACAAATGGCATGCACCTCTGGAATTACACCACGGGGGATTTCGTATATTCCTCGCCAGCTGTGGTGGGGGGGCGCGTATATATAGGCAGCTATGATAATAAAGTCTATTGCCTGAATGCCACCACGGGCGGGCACCTTTGGAACTACACCACAGGAGCTTCCGTGTATTCTTCACCAGCGCTGGCGGGCGGGCGTGTGTATGTGGGCAGCTCTGATTCTAAAATCTATTGCTTGAATGCCACTACTGGTGTGCACCTCTGGCATTACACCACTGGAATTCCTATCATCTCCTCCCCCGCAGTAGCAGGCGGGCGCGTTTACGTGGGTTGCGATAGTAAAAAAATATATTGCCTGAATGCCACCACTGGTAAGCAACTATGGAATTTCACGGTTAATGTTGGATTCTCTTCTATAGCGGTAGGGGGCGGGTACATATACGTAGGCAGTTCCAACCACATGATCTTATGCCTGAATGCATCCACGGGGACGCACCTATGGAATTTCCAAACGGGGGGTGAGGTAGCATCTTCCCCCGCAGTGGCGACCGGATGCGTGTACGTAAGCTGCATGGATCATAAGGTCTATTGCCTGCCGAATATTTTAGATTATGTACCGCCAACTTATGTGTCCGTGATAGAAAGTGCCGATCCGTTAGAACTCGGTAACACCGAAACAATCACGATCGCTGGCGTGGCGGATCTCTCCAAGATCCAGACGATGCTGATCGCATTCGATGGGAGTAACCATACCATGACCAATCTTGGCGGTGGGACCTGGCATTATAATAACTGGACTCCGGATAGTCTAAGTACTAATTCCTATACAATTTATCTCCAAGATAATGCGAGCAATTGGAATAAAGTCTCAGGTTCGATTTACGTTGTCGATACCACACCTCCCACTTACACGAACGTAACGGAAAGCGCTGATCCGTTGGTCCAAGAGACGGAGACAATTACAATCGCCGGTGTTTCAGACCTTTCTGGGATCCAGACGGTACAGATCGCGTTCGAGGGGAGCAATCACACTATGACTAACCTGGGTGGCGGCACGTGGCAGTATAACTGGACTCCCAGCAGTCTTTATGGTAATCCTTATACGATATATATCCAAGATAATGTGGGTCTTTGGAATATGACTAGTGGTTCGTTCTGGGTTGTCGATACAATATCGCCCACTTATAGCTCCATGACGGCAAACACCAGCTCGCTGGAACTTGGTGAGGCGGTCTTGATTTCGATAACGGGTGTACACGATATATCTGGAATAATCGAGGTTCAACTTGACTTTGAGCGCGCCCCTGGAGAGTGGGATTTCGTTTTGATGACCAACATGAGCGGCGGTACCTATCAATATATATGGAGACCCCTCGCCTCAGGAAATCTCTCCTATTATATTCTCTTCTGGGATACCCATTTCGTTGGTAATCAAACTCCGTCGGCCACAATTCACGTGGTTGATACAATTCCTCCCATTTATACGTCGGTGGACGGATTCGATCCGATAGAGCTCGGTCATTTTTTTGATTTGCGTATTAGAGGTGCATATGACCTGTCTGGAATCCAGACGGTGCAGATCGCACTCGAGGGGAGCAACCACACCATGAATTACTTGGGTGGCGACTGGTATTTACCAGGAGGATACTTTCCTATCAGCACAGGCAATTATACATATACTATTTATATATACGATAAAAAGGGCAATTGGAATTTGACAGGTGGCTTACTCCAAGTGTTCTATCCTGAAGGTCCCACCTATACGGCTATCATCGAAAGTGCGGACCCACTGGAACTCGGCGGCACCGAAACGATCACGATCACAGGCATAGCGGACCGTTACGGTGTCTGGCCAGTACTGATTGAATTCGAGGGGAGCAACCACACTATGACTTTTTGGAGTTACGGCAATTGGAGTTATGACGCCTGGACTCCCAGCAATACAGGTATTTATAACTATACGATTTACCTTAGGGATGGTACCGACCTTTGGACTGTGATTCACGGGTCGATCCAAGTAAATCCACGCTCTAATTTCACGCTGTATCTCATCATAATAATAGTGGCTGCTATAGCTGCCGGTGTTGTAACTTTTCTTTTTATCTTGAAAAGGCGCGCTAAACCTCGGAAACCAGATAAACAAAAGAGCCCGGAGAAAACGACTTTCTTCCTTTTCTTCTATTCTTTCTCCAAAATCTGATTTAGATTACTTCCTACTTCTTCTTTTTTAATCTAAAACACGATCATTTTTTAGGATACCCCCTAAATTCATTAGTAAGGTACATTAAAAAGTGAAACCAGCAAAATATAAAAAATTATGGCACAAATCATTAGAAGCAGCAAATTCAGCGTGAAAGAGGCTGTAGCAATCAGTAATTAGAAAAGAGATATTAATAAGATAAAACAGGCAGGATTTGGGATTTCGGTTGGAATAAATATTTCTGCGGTTTCCAATGAACCCGCGCTTAACCCGAATATCAGCTCTTTACCTGACCTAAATTTCGATGAATTAAAGATTGGACTTGATCGAATCATGGAATCTATTAAACTAGCCAAGCAGCAGTCGTTAGAAAACGCGAAATAAAATCTCAGGTGATAATAACCAATCTGAAAATAGTTTTTCAGCTCTTATATGTGTTTTGAGTGAATTCGTGAAAAATCATTGCTAAATGTTTCATATTGAGCAGCAGATCCTCGATGAGGATGTTTTCATTGGGGGCATGAACCTGCTCAAACGCATTGCCACAGTCGAACGAGAAGCAATCCATTTTAAAGAGGTAAATAAGTCCTAAATGGATCGAGAGGTCGATCTTTAGATATAAAAAGATTCGTAAAAGGATGGTCCTAGTGGTTTTATAAGCTTTTGCGAAAATATAATTTTAAGAAAAGAGGTAGAGTAGTATGCCGCTAGAACCCGGGTGGGAAGTTAGTAAGGATCGGGTGAAGGATTACGATTATTTTCGAGTGAGGTATTTTGAACCCTTGGAATCCCCGATCTTGACAACTCCGATGAAAAAAGCTGCGAAAACGCTAGGAATGAAACAATATGGGGACGGATTTGCGGTTTTAACGGATAAGAAATTTTATTTTCGGAGGAGACATTCAGCCGGGATGGCAGCCTTAGAGATCATCAATATGCTTCGACTTGATAATCTCGCTACATTTGATAATCCCGAGTGGGAAGATAGAATCCCTCTTCAGCAGATTGTGGATATTGCGTATAAGGGTAATGGAAAATATATTCTCCGTTGGATGCAAGTAGATAAACAGGGAACTCCAAAAGTAGATAAAAAAGGAAATTATAAAACGAATGAAGCAGAATTTCAAGTATTGAAAAATAAGGGGGAGGAAAAATCCAAGCATCTAGAGCGCAGAGAACAATTCGGCCCCTTTCTTCAAGGGGCTATCAAAAAATTAAAAGAAAAAAGTGTTTAGAATAGTACAATGAGTAATATTTTAAGCTACTTTGCCGAGTTTGAAATTACCGCCCAAATCCTTCCTGTGAAGGTGCCCTCAAAATAATTAAGCTTTTTAATATACCAATTTAAAATATTTTTTACTTGGGCGGCATACCACGCAAGATTCTCTCTAATTCCCGAGCCCCCATAAAGATGCTTAATTCTGCTTTTAGACCCCGCTTATAATAGACAATACTGAATCTTTTACCACCCTTTTAAACTCCTAAAAGGAAGTATTATATTAGCCAAGCATAATATGGAATCATACTACTATTGAAGGCAAATGAGAGGGATTTGGAAGTACGACCGTCCAGAGCACCACAAACGGAATGATGGATTTAAATAGTGCTCTGGTTCAAGAAGTACTGGCGGTTGCGGAAGGGATCATCAGTGAGAATCGCGTGCTCAGTGCAAGATTGCTCTATACTGAAGCCCGAAGGCAGGTACGCGGAGAGCAGAAGGCGCTGCTGGCGATTATCAATTTTTTGTTAGAGCACCGCATTCTGGTCGAGGGCTCCAAATTAACCAAGGAATTGGTGCTTTCAAACCTGCACCGGCGGAACATTTATGAGTATATTCGGACCAATCGGGGCGCCAAGTTCTCGACGATCCGGGACGCGTATGAGGGGACGACGGGGAGTTCGGGGCAGTTAATCTGGCATTTGCAATTATTGCTGAAATTCAATTATGTAAAGAGAATAAAGTTTAAGCGCTTCACGATTTTTCTCCCGATGGACATGGACGAGGAGGAAGGCCTCGTGACCTTTTTCACGCGGGATCCGCTGAATAATAAGATACTTAAATTACTGAATACGCAAGGACCTTTGAAGAGAACGGATCTCTATGAAGCGTTAGATGCGCCACGCGAGAAAATCCACTATCGGGTGAAGGTGTTACTCGAGACGAACCTGATTTCGGCACTCGGCGAGGGTGAGAAAGAGGTATACATCAATCCCGAAAAAATAACATCTCTTACGGACATTTTAAAGAAAAACAACGAAGCTGGAGGCAAGCAGTAGAATGGTAATCAATTGGTCCCCTGAGAGCATCTCGAATTTTATTCTAAGTGCAGTAATGGTGTTTGGACTCATTTTCTTTTTCAGAAAATATTCTCCGCCAAACTTGAGAGTGGTGTTATATATAAAACTATTTTGGTTTGGGGGCTTCTTATTTTTCCTGCTGGAAGGGTTTGGCATTCTTTTTATGGAGCCGATTTTCAACCAATTCTCGGGCGTAACTATTTTCTGGGCTGCGATAATGTTAGTCCTGGCGGCAAATCATACTTTAAACGAATCCTATACTACCTATATTCTGGTACCTCTTGTTGCAATGGGACCTCTGTTATGCTATATAGCATTTCAACCAGGTGCAATTTATTCTGTTTTAAACGGCGGGTATCCCTCATTAGCGTGGGCGGGGTTATATCAGGTGCTGACTTACGTATTTGTGTTTTTTGAGATCTTTTTCTTTTTAGTGTGGATAATAAAAATATATAAGAATGCCCCCTTTGAAATAAAACGCGACAGTACGGTTTTTCTCTTCGGCGCACTTGTAGCAACGGTCCCTACCGTTATTTTCAATATTATCTTTTTTTGGATTTCATGGTATATTATTGCTGCAAATGTGGCATTTATAATTGGGCTTTCTATCATTTCTATTATAATCCATAAGGAGCCCAAACTCCTGTTCGTGCTTCCCTTCACCCCCTATCGAATTATTCTGATGAATCGCCAAGGAAATGTTCTCCACCAACACATTTGGTCGCAGGCAGAATTCAAGGATCCGGCACTCACTCAATTTTTGGGAGCGCTCCAATACGCACCCAGCCAGACGGAATTCTCGAGAGGGGTGAAGGAGGTTCGGTTCAAGGAAGGGGTCCTGATTCTTCATGAAACGGCATTAATTCGAGTGGGATTGTTTGTATCGAAGGCGTCCAAATTGCTACAAGACCTGCTACAGAAGTTTTGCGGTCAATTCGAAGCACAATTTCAGAAGCCCCTGACTGAGGCAAACACAGATTCTGCTGAATATGAAGCAGCTCACGAGTTAATTATCAAATATTTTTCGATTTTTCCCTCCCGGCTCATTGATGAAGGAAAGAAGCCCCTCTTCCTCTCGAAAAAGGTCTATAAAATCCCCGCCACGCTCGAAACCAAACTCAGGGAAATCGTCAAAGATGAAAAGGCGCTCGATTCCATTAAGTGTGAAATCCAACGATCCTTTGAAAAAGGGCTCCCCAGCGAGTTTCTCGAGCTCTACGAGGAGTTGAAAGATCAGACCGAAGAGTCCGAGGAAGAAGACTCTAAATAGCCCAAGGAAATGTTTATTGTATAATTCAGTGAAAGGTTAAGGTATTCTCAAGAATTTGAACGTATCAAATTGCGCATCAAATGAAAAAATTTGAGTTATTTCATAAAGCCTCATTAAAATCACATTAGTACAATCCGTAAAACTCAAATCAAGGTCCTTGTATTTCTTATACAAGTTCCATGCGGCAATGAAAATTTGATCATTAATTTTTAATATTAATATCGATTCTGACTTTAAAATTGCTTCTCCTAACTCTACGGAGAGATCATGCCTTTTTGTTCGGACTCTGCAAGTCGTGATTGCCTCATCTATTATATAGTCCGAGGTAATTAGCTTTGAATAAGTTCTCTGATTTGCAATATCCTCAAAAATTTTTTTGGTTATGCTATGATTTTTGTCATCAGCATTGTGTAGTGCAACAAACGCTCCAGTATCGATGAATAATTTAATTTTTCTCACCATATAATATTGAATCAATCTTCTCGGAAACTTCTTTCGAGCCATAAGCGACGGGTTCTAGATTGAAAATGGGATCCTGCGGGTTTATCCCCGAATTAAAATCAATGAATTGGTGAATTGCATTCTGTAGTATTTGCTTAAGAGTCAGATCATTCTTTTTTGCAATAGTAATTAACTTTTGATATGTTTCCTCTGAAAGGGTGGTTTGAACATTCTTTTTTTTGGACATATATTTCCACATATAATTTTAATGTTAAAAATCATCTTTGTTATATAAACTTTATTACCTTAATTTGAAGTCGATTTTATAACTCTCATGGCAAATAACCAACTAAAACTGACTTATTCTAGTTTTTTATTTTCTATCTAGTCTTCTTTTTCTTAATCATTAACACAGTAACAGAATGTGCGGGAAATGTATATTTAAAGCGGGTTGCAACGAAGTCCATTTCTTTCTCTTGAATTTGCACCTCACTTTTCTTCGTGAAATCGTTGAACGCCGAATAGGACGGTCCATTCAACTCGAAAACTCGGGCGATCGATTCTGGTTCAAAATCATGAATGGCGATTGTCGTGGGTAAATCATGTACATGGTGCCGATTGATTCCAATAATCACCAAACTGTCCCGGTCCTTATTGATCGTGGTCGAACAGCCCAGATAGGGAATTTCGGTATCTGCGATTTTGCCATACCTTGAATTGTGCCGGGACTCGCAGGTAACCTTGGTTGATACCCGATAGGATTCCGCATACTGAGCGAAGAGTTGGGCCGCGAGGTAGATCGGATTGTGATAGACGTCGGTGGGATTGGTCACAATCATGGAAATTACATTTACGAGTTCCGAATAACTCGCCATTTTTACAGAGTCCGCGTTCCGATGGAGTATTTCGAAGACCGAGGCGGCGAATAATCCATCTCGGAGCGTATAATATCCTTCATAGAGCTGGCGCATGTTCCACCACGCTCCCCACTCGTCTAGGGCGATAGGGACCTTATTCCTGTCGCCCATAACCTCTTGAATCGAGTTTTGGACCCACTTGATCCGGCGTTCTACTTCGAACGCCCCGGCTATAATATTATAATAATCCTTTACGCTATTGGTGAGGGATTCCAGCATGAGCCCTGGAATATAGACGTGGAGCGATAAATAATCGATTTGCTCCCCCGCGATTTTCAAAAGCGTGCGATTCCATTGCGGTTCAAGGAAATCGGTTCCCACGGCCACAAATTTGATATCTGGATCCACCGCCCGCATCGCCTCCACGAATGCTAAATATCTTTTGGCATAGTCATCGGCATCCAAGAATCCTTTTTCGCTCGGCAAATAGAGTTCGTTTCCTATTCCCCAAATCTTTACTCCATAAGGTTTCGGATGCCCATTCTTGGCTCGTAAGGCGCCATATTCAGTCCTTTCATCGCCATTCATATATTCGACCCATTGTGCCGCCTCCTCAACGGTTCCGGAGCCGAAATTAATATTTACATAGGGTTTAGTGCCTAGGTCTTCAATAAGCGCCATAAACTCATCCGATCCGAAATGATTATCATGTTTTGGCCCTATCTGAGGACCCAGCCAGTGCCAGTGCTTATTCGCTTGCAACTTGCGCTGGGCACGAGGACCGATCCCCTTCTTCCATTCATACACATCCGAAAAGCAGCCACCCGGCCACCGTAACACCGTGACCTTCAAAGCCCGAATTTCCTCCAGCACGTCCCGCCGAATGCCGCCATGTACCAGCGGCACCTTCTGATTGTATTCATCCCATACTCCGCCGTAAATACATTTCCCGAGAACTTCTATGAAATTGCCATAAATGAGGGGATCAATTTTTCCCTCGACTTGTTGCGCCTCAATCACTATCTCCGCGGGCGCGGGTCGCGGACCAACTGGTTCGTCCAGCTTGTGTTCCTCTTTATACACCTTGCAAAGTCCAAACGGTTGTACTAGAGTCCTATACAAGAGGATTCCTAACCCAAAAACATACCGTGTGATCTTCTTTCTGAGTGTCATCTTTCTCACTCACATTACTCAAATTGTGAGAATAACCATACTCTTGGAGAATATATCATCAGAATTAGTATCCATTTTGTCTATTCAACGCGCTGAAAATTGATACTAATTATGCCTTATGTGATCTTTAAATAGGTTTTTATTTACTAAAATTGAGATGTTTTAGGACCGCATCTCATTTATAGGGCATCCTTTGAATCTTTTTTAATAAAAGAAAATTCAATGGTGGACAAGCCCTTTTTTGTAACGTATTCAGCAATGGTTCTTTGGAACGCTAGCTGATAGGGGTCTCGGGTTTAGACCCTTACGAATAAGGAACTCTGTTCAAACTTCGTATGAACAATTAGCATCAAGTTAGCAGAATAATCTGATACAAACTTGATATAATCGATAACCTAAGTCCATAGACAAATGACTACAATTATAAAAGAATTAAGTATGGAATAGAAGAAGCTAACTTAAAAAATAAAAAAAAGATTAAGAGGTTTTTGCCTTTTTATAGGCATCGTATCCCATCTTCAAGGCTTTCAGATTGTCTTCGATATCGTATTTGATATTTTCTCGGATGGTTTTTTCCATATCCTCGTAGGAGATAGGCATTTTGTCAGTCGCGAGCGCCGCGCCGATCAGCATGATGTTCATTTTTTGGAAATCACCGAACGCTTCCCGAGACATCTCGTTCCCATTCATCACCACGACATCGGGCGAACACTCTTTCAATATATTAATGATGTTTTGGAGTTCAGGATACGCCGCGCCGTCCACAACGCAAGACATGGGCCTTATCGCATAGGAATTCAGAATGATGCTCGTTTTTTCGGAAACTACATTCAAGCTACGCAGGGATTCGACTGGCTCCAAAGCAATATAGATGTCTGCCTCCCCAGCGGGGATCATCACCGAATGCACCGCCTTGCGTTCATTATACTCTTCTCCCGGTTCGAGGATCGAGTACCGGACGGTGGAATTCACAATGCCCTCGCGTTGGGCTGCCCCACGGGTTTCGGTTCCGGTAACGATGATATCCTTGTTATTGAGGACCACTTGCTTGAGCAACTCGCCCATCGTGATGCTGCCTTGGCCTCCGACGCCGACTACCATAACATTGACTTTCTTCATAGCACTTTCACTCCTGTGGTTGCTCCAAATGAATATTTACCATAGTTTCAACAATTCCGGCATTTGGGCAGATTTCCTGACAGACTCCGCAATGCGTACATCTCGGCTCTTCGATGTAGATCACCTCTTTGCCATCCTCTACTTTGAGCATAATCGCTGGGCACGCTATTTTCGTAAGGCATTCCTTGCAGCGCTGACACCGTTCTGGATCGATATAATAGAAGGTTTGGGGCATCTTTCCTCCTGTCTTTCTCATAAGGCGCTTGAAGCGGCGGTCACTCTGCACGGAGCACTCCCGGTCCGAAATAATCACTCTGAATCCTGGCTGTTTCATTCCATCTTTGATGGTCTCAATCAATTGGCGTGTGCGGTAAGGATCAACCGTCCGAATCCATTTAGCGCCGAACGCTTTGACAATGTCTTTAATTTGCACCGGTATAATCGGATCGCCTATGCTTGAGATCCCAGTAGATGGCGTTGGTTGGTGACCTGTCATGCCGACCCAATGATTCTCCATAATAATTAACATCATATTGGCGTTGTTATAGATGGCATTTAACGTGTTGGTCATGCCTGCATGGAAGAATGTACCGTCGCCAATGAATGCAAACACGGGTTGATCGGATTTATGAGAGATTCCCTGCGCGATCCCGAGACCGGCTCCCATACAAACCACCCAATCTACTAAGGCAAAGGGCGATCGTAACCCTAGTGTATTACAGCCAATGTCGCCACCAAAGACGCCTACCCTGTTAGTCGCCTTCCGCATTGCATAGAATGTAGCCCGATGGGGACACCCAGGACAGAAGGTCGGCTCCCGAGATGGAACTTGGGATCGTCCTTTTTGGGCTTTCTTCATAATTGCCTTATATGCATCGCCTAACTCTATTCCTAGAAGTTTTGCAAGCCCTTCGCGTATATCATCGATAGTCAGTTCACCCGCTGGCGAAAAAGTGTCCTTTCCGTGCAACTCCACTTGAATACCAACATCATACAGCACTTCTTTGAGTTCATTCTCCAAGAATCCCAACAGTTCCTCTACAATGATCAATTTTGTCAAATTATGATTCTTAACGAAATTCTCGATTTCTGTGGGTGAGAGCGGAAAAATCAAGCCCAATTTTAGAATCGGGATGTCATAGACCCCAAGCAGATCTAGCGCTTCCATGGTGTATCCAAAAGATGTACCCGAGGTTATGATCCCCGTTGTAGAAGTGCCTTCGACCACACGATTCAGTTCTAGTGCATCTGACTTTTTTCTTAATTTCTTAATTATCCCGAGCAGATTCTTTTTATTTTGGATTGAGACGATCTGGGCATTCACGAAGCGACTGACTGCAGCTTTAAATTCACCCTTCTCTGTTGCTGGTTTTATCTCTCCCAATTGGATGGTCCCGACAGAATGGCAGACTCGGCTTGACGGATAGAGCAGCACGGGAACATTAAAGGATTCGGATATCTCAAAGGATTTAAACAGGAACTTGTAGGCTTCCTCGACATTCGATGGTTCTAGAATAGGCATATTCACGTGATAGGCGAACCAGCGATCATCTTGTTCAGATGAAGAACTCCAAGACCCAGGATCCGAGGCACAGATGATGACGAGCCCCCCTGTTTTACTGGTGCCTGATTGCGCAAGCGTGTGTAAGGCATCCGAAGCAACATTCAGCCCCACATGCTTCATAGTGCAGAGCGACCGGATTCCTATCCACGACGCGCCGGCAGCCCCTTCGATCGCCGCCGCCTCATTAATGCTGTATTCAAAGTAGAAATTAGGAATGTCCTTTGCAAGCGACGCGAGTGCATCTCCAATTTCGGAGGCGGGCGTGCCCGGATAGGTCGTAGAGTACCCCACTCCGGCTTCGATCGCCGCTCGGGTCATTGCTTCATTACCCATAACCAGAATCTTTGCCCCTGGTTCATCAACAAGTAATTGTTTGCTTATATTATATCCCTCCTATCCTTTACGCTTCTATCTTCTGGACGTCGCCCGTTTTCAGATTGTCAGATTTGCACTGGTCGCAAAATTTCGCGTCCCATGCGAGAACCCGCCCGCAATCATTGCAGACCTTGGGAACTACAACAGGACATTTGCCCTCATTTTCAAAAAGAACGCAGTCGTTACAACCACAGCACAGCGCAGTGTATTGCCCGAGGCGTTCAATCTGCCCCATAAACCGCGTATTATTTGCTGGAACCACCGTCTTTTCAGTGATCTTAGCCAAATCCTGCGCGCCGAGCCCACATGCCATGCTGAGAATTGCATCAGCATTCCCGAGTTCTTCTTCGATGAATTTGATGTCTCGCTTCACAACCCGCGCATCGCATGGGTTCTGGCACATCAAGGTTGCAATGATTTCCTTGCCATCGGCTTTGAGCTTTTCAACCATATCCTTAACTTGTTCGGATCCGCCTGTCTGACAAATGGATGCACAATCCGAGCATCCAATGATTATTAGTTTCTTGAAGTTCGCTAAATCTTTCTGGATTTCTTCAAACGGTTTTTGTTGCGTTATAATCATACTATTTTTTCCTCCATTTGTTCTTCTAATTGTCTATTTGTAAAAACTACTATTTTAAAGATCTATATTTACCTTCTATTTTCTCTTTAAAATTCTTTTTTCGGGGGAAGATTTAAAATCCAATTCAATTAAAGAACCTGAAGTAAAATCAAATGCAACTTAGATTTCGATGTTTATAAGAATATTCGGCTAGAATTTTCTTTTAGTTCTTATATTATTCAGCTAACCCCCTATTTCTTCTTTTTTTTACCCCCTATTATATTATTTATATCGCGTAGAATCCGAACAAAAAACTCAACTAAAATTATTATAACGACAAAGGTTAAGATGAAATCTTTAAGCGGTGCATAATCATGCATAAAGACAACCCCCGCCATATGAAATAGATAAATGGGCCAGACCCTAGTAGCCACTCGAATTAGTATGCGTTGATACAACGCATTGGCAGGAGGTGGACCCCCTTTCTTGCACACTCTGTTGCCGATCAGAATTCCTACTGAAAATTCAGCCGTCCAAGCGAACGGAAAATGAAATGCGTAATTCGGATTGGAGAAGAAAACCACCAGCAATCGAGCCACTAGCGTAACTGCAATTATAAGGTATAGATAGATTGGATTGATAGAATGTAACCGGCGCAGGAAAGGATAAACAAGAGATAGAATCATAATAGCACAGATAAACCACGCTTCTGGAAATAACCCGCCTAACAAACCGGTAATTAACGGCCACATGCAACTTAAATCAAGCGCCAAGGATTCTGGCGAAATGATGATAGGAATGGCCCTAGAAGATCCACCGATGGTGAGCCCCGAACTGGCAAAAAGTATTGTGTAACCAGCGCATAATTTCGCGATTACTATTACAATTAAAGCTATGTAATACCCGATATATAACCGTAAAAACCTGTTTTTAAAGAATTTCCAATAAGTCGAAAGGGTAAGGGACCCCGGTTTGTTGAAATCATCTTTTAAGGCATGCACATAGGATGAACACACAACAAAGGCAACTATTCCCATTCCTGCCACCCACACGAGAGGATTACTGGCATCATTAACGATGTATCCCGTGGTTAACAGCATATGCCCCAGCACAATAATGCAAATCGAAGCGATTCTGATACTTTCAGGGCGCCAATCCATGCTTACTTCTGGTTTTGCAGGTTTGGGGATCAATCCAATTCCGGACTGCGATTCGGAGTTTTCCATACCTTGTCCACTTCCCTTCTATCCACCTTGTCTTTCAGCTTAGAATCGAGTAAAAGCAAAATTATAATTTATATTCAAACTAAAAAGCTATTTGGATCAGATAATTTTACAGAATTGCATTTTTTAGGTGGACATATGGCAGACAATTGGGTGGATGGTTATACCTTCACGAATAATATTCGAATGCACTACGTTACGAATGGGGAGGGCCGTTTGATGGTGCTTCTCCACGGGTTCCCGGAATTCTGGTACTCGTGGCGGTTTCAAATTGGGGCGCTTGGGCAGCACTTTAAAGTAGTAGCGCCAGATCTCCGAGGCTACAACGAAACTGACAAGCCTGAGGGCGTAGAGAATTATAAAATAGAAATTTTACTCCAAGACATCCTCGGCCTAATAAAGAATTTAGGCGCGGAAAAAGCCATAGTCGTCGGGCATGATTGGGGTGGGGCATTAGCTTGGGAATTCGCCAAAAGCTTCCCGGAAATGACGGACCGCTTGATCGTGCTGAATTGTCCGCCTATTTCGGTTCTCCAAGAAGAAATTGCCAAAAATAAGGTGCAGGCCAGACGGAGCCAATACATCTTTTTCTTTCAGCAACCCCAGATCCCTGAGCAAACCATGAGTGCGAACGATTATGCAATGCTAAAATCGACCTGGAGGGATATGGCGATTAAAAAAGAGTTATGGGATGATGAAACGGTCGCAAAATATGTGGAAGCCTTGAAACTGCCCGCACTATCTTGCGGCATAAATTACTACCGCGCGTCGTTCCAGTATCCCGTTCGGGCAAAACAGCGCCGCCTGAAAGTCAAATGCCCGACCCTGGTTATCTGGGGCGAGCAAGATAAAGCCTTAGGAAAAGAACTCACTCAATACTTCCCCGAAATTGTAGATGCTCCCTACACCATCAAATTTATACCGGAGATCGGGCATTGGGTGCAGCAAGAAGCCCCAGAACTGGTAAATTCCTATATCTTAGAATTCTTACAAAAAGGATTTCCTTGAAAACTGCCCCCCCAAGTTAATTCTATCAAAAATTGTTAAAAAAATTAATAAATAGTGATACCGATAAAATACTCAAATGGATAAAGGAAAATTTGATCTTTGGTTTGCCGAAGCGACAAATGATTTTGAGATGGGGCATATTTTATTCAACGCTCAAAAATTCAATGGCGCTGTATTTTATTACATACAAGCGGCAGAGAAAGCTGTTAAAGCCTTATTATATTTATTCAATTTTCAACCGTGGGGACACTCAATTTTAAATTTATTGAATGAATACGAGAAAAAAGCACGCAAATTTCAATTAATTTAAAACAAACTGCCAAAGAACTTGAACGGCATTATTCAAGATCAAGATATCCTGATGCATCTCCACTTGAGGCACCCAAAGATGCATATAATGAAAAGGTAGCCCAACAAATCCGGGATAATTCAAAATCCTTTTTGGAATTCGTTAAAAAAGAAATGGAGGCTCACACACAGTAATGAATTCCAAAGCTAAATTCCTGAAAATTTTTGGGAAACTGATTGGCGAGATCAAGAGTCGCGTGCCATTGAAAACCGTAATTTTATTTGGTTCATATGCACGAGGGACTGCACACAAATTTAGTGATTATGATCTCGTAATAATTGCCGATTTTCAAGAAGAATATTTCGATCGTAGTGCGTGGATTATTAAAATAGCACCCTTTGTGTCTATGGATTTATTTTGTTATACTTCTGAAGAATTTGAGATGCTCTTTAGTTCCTATAACCTCACCGCCATCGATGCCATCGGGGAAGGCATTATTTTATTCGGAGAAGATTATGTTACCCCCTACAGTGTTCGTTATGCCGATTTCATACGACGTGGAATGCGAAAAACTCAATGCGTGCTTATTCCGCCGTCGTTTTAATTTTAATTAGAATTGATGGATGTCCTTGATCATATTCAAAACATCCATCTTATCTCCGATTGTCCTATTTGCCAATTTTAAATTTTCTTTTCGTCTAAATTAACGATTGCTTTCATTATTTCTCTAAAAACTTTTCATGCGTCATTCTCAAGCATCCCTTTTTTAATTTGAAGTTACTTACTTCTTAAAATTAAAAGTTTTAAATAAACAGACCCCAGTAGAATTTTTTTAGAAATAGACATAGTGGTCCAGGTATTTCTTACCCGATCGCGAAGTACTTGGAAATTGTGGTACATTTCCTGTATTTTATGATAAAGAATCCTTTTAATTCCTTCGTGAATTCTCAAGTCTCACTTTTGACCTCTCATAAACAAACTATGGCATTCTTATTTTCAGAGAATTAGGAAAATTGTGAAATTTATAAGACTAAATAGGTTCAAAAAACTTGAAAGATAGGAAATTTATCTTGATATTTATTAATGACTTGCAAGATGGAGGTAAATCGTATATGGATGAATTCCTGGATCATGGGGGTTCCAGGTGTTATAGCGCGCGGAAAAAAAATTAAAAATAAATCCATAGTATTATTGGCTTTTTGATTTCTTATGAGGGTCGCTCTTAAGAGTTGATACGAGCCTTGATAATAGTTGGATTTTTTTAGTTTGTCTTCTATAGAGAGTGAAAGTTAAAATTACATTTCCGATGATGATAAGTGCTAAAAGCCATATGAAAGGTGCTAGAACAGTTAGAATATCCAAAGTAGGAGGGGGTGCATCAATCACTTGTATAAAGCCAGAGGTGACATTCCAATTTCCATTATTGTCTTGGACATAAATTGTATAGAGATAATTTCCTTTACTGTTGGGAGTCCATGTGATGTAACACCAGGTGTCGCCAACTAGATTGGTCATGGTATGGTTGTTTCCCTCAAAGGCAACCAAGACGGTTTGAATCCCGGAAAGATCCGCCACGCCAACGATTGTGATTGCTTCCATATTACCGAGCTCCAAAGGGTCGGCACTTTCCGTCACGGAAGTATAAGTAGGAGGGGTGGTATCGACCACTTGAATTGTGTTGGAAGTCATATTCCAATTTCCTAAGTTATCCTGCATATAGATAGTATAGGGATAATCGCCTACCATGCTAGGAGCCCACATATTATAGCGCCAACTGCCGCTGCCCAAGCTGGTCATGGTGTGGTTGCTCCCCTCGCAGGCGAGCAGGACCGTCTGAACACCAGAGAGGTCTGCTACGCCAATAATCGTGATCATTTCTGTACTACCGAGCTCTAGTGGGTCGGCACTTTCCGTTATAGAGAGATAAATGGGAGGAGTTGCATTGACAACTTGAATTGTGCCGGAACTCATATTCCAATTTCCTATAGTATCCTGAATGAAAACAGTATAGGAGTAATTGCCTACCGTGCTAGGAGCCCACGTATTATAGCGCCAGGTACCGCCGCCCAGATTGGTCATGGTATGGTTGCTCCCCTCGCAAGCGAGCAGGACCGTCTGGATCCCGGAAGGGTCCGCCACGCTGGAGATCGTGATGATTTCCGTGCTACCGAGCTCCAGTGGGTCGAAACTTTCTGTCACGGAAGTATAAATAGGAGGGATAGTATCGATCACTCGAATTAAACCACTTGTGGCATTCCAATGGCCAATGTTATCTCGGATATAAATGGTATAGGGATAATCGCCTACCGTGCTAGGAGCCCACGTATTATAGTGCCACGTGCCGCCGCCCAGATTAGTCATGGTATGATTGGTCTCCTCAAAGGCAATCAGGACCGTCTGAATCCCGGAAAGGTCTGCCACGCCTGTAATCGTGATGATTTCCGTGCTACCGAGCTGCAGGGGGTTAGCATTTTCCGTCACGGAAATGTAAGTAGGACCTGTTGCATTAACAACTTGAATTACGTTAGAAGTCATATTCCAATATCCTAAGTTATCCTGCATATAAATGGTATAGGGATAATCGCCTACCGTGCTGGGAATCCACGTATTATAGTGCCACGTGCCGCCGCCCAGGTTAGTCAGGGTATGGTTATTCCCTTCGAAAGCAATCAGAACCGTCTGAATCCCGGAAAGGTCTGCTACGCCGGTGATTGTGATGGTTTCCGTGCCCCCAAATTCCAACGGATCGGCGCTTTCGATCAGGGACATATAAGTAGGTGGAGTGGAAGCGATAACTTGGATTGATCCATTGGCTGCCCTCCAAGACCCTTTATTATTTTGGAGATAAATCATATATGAGTAATCGCCTATCATGCTAGGAGTCCACATATTATAGCGCCAAGTGCCCTCACCTAAATTGGTCATAGTATGATTGCTCCCCTCGAATGCGATCTGGACCGTCTGGATCCCGGAGAAATCCCCCACGCCGGTGATCGTGATGATTTCCGTGCTACCAAGTTCTAGTGGGTCAGCACTTTCGACCACGGCTGTGTAATAGGGAGTTAAGGATTCTATATCACTAACATTAAAAAAATATATTTTCCCATCCGAACTTCCCGCCGCAATATATTGCCCATTACCTGAGATCGCTACGCTCCTCACGGAACCGCCCGTAGAATAAGCATTAAGGGGCATAGAGCTGCTACGTTGAAAGAAATAGACTTTAGTATCATCGCTTCCTGCTGTGATGTATTCCCCATCACTCGAGATCGCTACGCTCCTCACGGAACCATTGGTAGAATAAGACCAGAGGGGCGTAGAACTATTGTATTGAAAGAGATAAACACTTTTATCATCGCTTCCTGCTATGATATATTGCCCATCACTCGAGATCGCTATGCTCTTCACGGAACCATTGGTGGAATAAGACCAGAGGGGCGTGGAGCTACTGCGTTGAAAGAGATAGATATTTTTATTATCGCTTCCTGCGGTAATATATCGCCCATCACTCGAGAACGCTACACACCCTACATTACTACCAGTGGAATAGCCCCAGACAGGCGCATTATCGAAGCGTTGAAGGAGAAAGATGTAACCAGAAGCACTTCCAGCCACAACATATTGCTCCCCACTTGTTCCATAGATTGCCACGCTTTTGATATTATAGCCCCCGAGATATTTCTGGATGACCGCGGAACGGGAAAAGAGATGGGCTCCTAAATAATCTACATCGGAATTATAATAATTTCCGTCCACAAAATACTGCCCATCACTCGAGATCGCTACACTACATACACCAGCACCACCGCTGTAAGTTCCTAGCGGCGTAGCGCTACTGCACTGAAAGAAATGAACTCTACTATTAAGACAGGAGCTACCAGCCACAATATACTGCCCATTACCTGAGATCGCTACACTCGAAACACCGCCGTTTAAGACAGAGTAAGACCAGAGGGGCATAGAATGGTTGGATTGAAATAGATAAACTTTCCCATAAGGACCTAAGTTTCCTGCTGCGATATATTGTCCATCACTCGAGATCGCTACGCTCGAGACATTAGTGCCTGTGGAATAAGGCCAAGTATAGCTTGTTGTATTTAAAATGTTCGGCAGACAATAGACCTTATAGTCGCTACTACCCACGTACACCCGCCCACCCGCCACCGCTGGGGAAGAAGACACCGAGTTCCCTGTAGGGTAGCTCCAGAGGCCCCAGCCCGTGGTGGCATTTATGCAATGGACCTGGTAATCGTCGCTGCCCACATACACCCGCCCGCCCGCTACTGCAGGGGAAGAAGATATACTATCCCCCGTGGCATAGCTCCAGAGAGACCCGCCCGTGGTGGCATTCAAGCAATATACCTTTGCGTCGTCGCTGCCCACATACACCCGCCCGCTTGCCACTGCCGGAGAAGATTCCACATTCAATCCTGTGGTGTAACTCCAAATGCGCCCGCCTGTAGTGGCATTCAGACAATAGACCTTACGATCGCTGCTGCCCACATACACGTGCCCATCTGCTACCGCCGGAGAAGATAACACAGGATTACCCGTGGTATAGTTCCAGAGATGCCTACCCGTGGTGGCATTCAGGCAGTAGAGCTTACGATCGCCGTTGCCCACATACACGCGCCCGTTCGATACCGCCGGAGAAGATAGCATGGCATATTCCGCAAGATAACTCCAGAGGAACCCGCCCGTAGTGGCGTTGAGGCAATAGACCTTACGATCGCCGCTGCCCACATACACGCGCCCGCTCGCTACCGCCGGAGAAGATCACACGCCAGATCCCGTAAGATAGCTCCAGAGGA
>Ga0315277_10001287_pt1 | contig 36935 bp, 32 predicted proteins | sample YL17G05_15_MG_FD_203695 | JGI IMG/M metagenome (GOLD analysis project Ga0315277, IMG submission 203695) | Sediment microbial communities from Yellowstone Lake, YNP, Wyoming, USA - YL17G05_15 | ecosystem: Environmental > Aquatic > Freshwater > Lake > Sediment | place: USA: Wyoming | collected...
ATGGATCTTCCGGCATTCGAACCGGCGTTCACCGAACTTGGCGTGAACATCAACGGACGCGGAGTGCATCTGAGCGGTGTCGGATTTTTTGGCGTTTCAGGCTCTCCGTTTACGCCCATGCACACCCCGTATGAACTCCCGGAAGATGAAATCCTCCGCCGGGCAAATGAGGGATGGCAGCAAGCGCAGACTGCGCACCGGACAGTGTTTGTTCCGCATGCTCCTCCGCGATCCACAACGCTCGACAAGGTCTTCATCGGCGCTCATGTCGGCAGCACCGCTGTGAGGGAATTCGTGGAACGCAACCAACCCGATGTTTTGATTTGCGGGCATATCCATGAATCTCGCGGAACCGATGTTCTTGGCAAAACCCAGATGGTGAATTGCGGACCGGCAGGGAGAGGTTCATATGCTGTCATTACGATTGACCGGGAAGTGACAATCGAACTACGGCATGCTCGAGAACACTAACATCATGACAGCACAGCGACCATCCTTCGTGCTTTTCGATCTTGGTAACGTACTTGTTCACATCTCTCCCGAGGCATTCCTTCAGGAGCTCGGCATTGACACTCCCGAGAACCGGCGATTCTATCAGGCGCGTGTGAATGAGATCGTCCGTGAGTATGAATGCGGAAATGACGGAACGGAAGAGTTCCTCGCCCGACTCGACAGACTTTTCAACAACGAGAGCGGACATACCGCGAACAACGCGCGCACCGGCGTATTTTCCGCCGACGATCTTCGCCTCGCAATGCTTGCTGTCGTCGGCAAACCGGTTCAGGGCATGCGGGAACTTGTCGCCAGGCTGCGCGGCCCCGTACCTCTTGGTTTGTTGAGCAACACCAACCCTCTCCATTATGACTGGTGCATGGAAAATCTCCCTGTCCTCCAGCTGATCCCCTCCCATTTTCTCTCCTACAAATTGGGTTTTCTCAAACCCGAAGCCCGCGTTTTCGCGCGGGTCGTGGAAACTCTCCGACTTCCACCAGGTAACATTCTTTATATCGACGACATGCCTGAAAACATCGAAGCGGGGCGACGGGCCGGTCTGACCTGTCACCTGTTCCTCGAGCATGGGCGACTCGAGCAGGAGCTTCTGGTGATGGATCTGCTTTAGGGTTACAGCGGGTTAGTGTGGTTGACACCCCATTTTTCTCCCCAAGAGAGGTCCAAGTGGGGAATCTTGCCTAAATCGAAGTGCCCGTCTTTCCTGGCTTATTCTTACCAACGCAAAAAACCCCTGATTTTTCAGTGCTTTTTCACTTGACTTTAATCGCCAATTCCCTAAATTTCCATGCCGTGTGGGGAAAAGTGGGGAAACGGGGGTATATTTTGCTCAATAAAATCAGGCACTTTTGAAGGCACGGATTTATGTCTTCGTTCAAAGGGCGGTATTCGTACGCTGTGGACAACAAGGGACGCATCGCCTTACCGGCGAAGGTCCGGAAGAATGTGTCTCCGGGCTCAAACGATACGTTCATTATTACACGCGGTTTTGAGCAGTGTCTCTTTGTCTATCCCCAGGACGAATGGTCGAAGGTGGAAGAATCAATCCGGGGCCTGTCTCCCTCCAATCCCCAACACAGGTTCTTTGTCCGAACGCTTTTGCAATGGGCCGTTGATTGTCAGCTCGACAGTCAGGGCCGACTCTCGGTTCCACAGGACCTTCTGAAGTTTTCAGGAATTGAAAACGAGGTACTCATTCTTGGGGTTCTCGAGCGAATCGAGGTTTGGAATCCCAAGATCTACGAAACATACATGAACAACCAGCCTGCAACCTACGAGACGGTTGCTGAGGTTGTTCTGAAGCCAACACCATAGGTTGGCCATTGGCTGTGCGTCTGGCATCTTTTCATACGCCGGTCTTACGCGATGAAGTCCTGGCTTGGCTTATCACGTCGACTGGCGGTGTGTATGTCGATGCAACGCTCGGGGGAGGCGGCCATGCGGAATCCATTCTCCAGCGGCTTGACCCCACCGGTATGCTCGTCGGCTTCGACGCCGATCCTGACGCCATCCAGTCTGCAGCAAACCGGCTTTCGGGATTTGATGGACGCGCAGTCCTAGTCCATGATAATTTTCGCAACGTATCAGCCGCACTCGCACAAAGGGGGATCCACCGCATCAATGGCATCGTGTTCGACCTCGGGGTCTCATCGCATCAGTTTGACGAGCCGACGCGCGGGTTCAGCTTTCGGAGCGACGATCTCCTTGACATGCGGATGGATCGATCCCAGGCACTCGATGCGCGTACCATGGTGAATGAGTATGCTGAACGAGACCTTTCGGAGATTTTTTGGAAGTACGGTGAGGAGCGAGCCGCGCGGAGCATTGCACGCGTGCTCGCCAGACGAAGAACGGAACTGAGGATTGAGACAACGGGACAGCTTGCGGCTCTCGTCCGGAGCGTTGTCGGTGAACGGTTCCTTGTGAAATCACTGGCAAGGATTTTTCAGGCGTTACGGATCGCGGTGAACAACGAGCTTGAAAATCTCGAGACCGCTCTCCGTCAGTCTGTGCCGATACTCAATCCGGCAGGGCGGCTTGTCGTCATTTCGTATCACTCGCTGGAAGATCGGATCGTCAAAGATTTCTTCAAGAAAGGGTCAGCGCTGATCCTGCCGTCGGGCAACAAACTCGCACCGGACATCAAACTCGAGCCGACACTGCGGATCCTGACCAAGAAGCCGGTGGAGGCATCAGCAGAGGAGCTCAGTGTGAACCCGCGTGCCCGGAGCGCGAAACTCAGAGCCGCTGAGAAGATTTCATAGCGCGGCATGATCGTGAAACAGGGACGGTGTTGATGATTCGGAGAGACTCACAACTTCTTGTATGACAAGAGTTTACAGAAACAGTGCTGAAATACTGGCCGAGCGTGCAATGAGTCCGGAGAAACCTGCTCAGGGGGGAAGGGGATCAGAATCCCAGGTCAGGCCCCAGGAGCGGCGGCTCATCTACAACGGCACGATGCCGCCTCCTCCGCAGGTTGAAACTCCGACAGGCGTTCAACTACCACCGACCAATCGAAAGTTCGCAAAACGAAAGGTCTCGCCGTTCAACGTCATTCTTATTCTGATAGGGATCGCGGCCTCGCTCGTCCTCTATATCGGCAACGTCATTGCAGTGGACACGCTCGTCAACGACATCCACAAGAGCGACGTCCGGCTTCAAGATATTCTCAGCGAGCAGGAGATCCTTCGTGCGCGTATTAACCAGATGTCAAGCCTTGAACGAGTCCGCAAGCGAGCCGAGGAAGAACTCGGATTGAAGAACCCAGCCAGCGTCCCTGGGTGGCTCGACGTTGATCAGGAGAAGACCCGCACGATTGAGCAAGGAGCAGGCAAGCATTAATGCCGAAGAACAATACGATACCACCAGAGAACGTACCGGATCTTCAAGTGCCGGAGATACAGCAGCAGCCGCGCGGAAGATTTCTTACGCTCAAGCTTGCCTTTGCCCTGTTCTTTGTTGTCATCGCCGCGCGTCTGATTCAGATTCAACTTATCGAAAGTCCAAAGTTCCAGGCCCTCGCGCGCAAACAGTATGAGCAGACTGTTGTGCTCCCCGCGGTTCGCGGCAACATCTATGATCGCTACGAGAATGTCCTTGCTTCGAACTCGATCTTTGTCTCGTTCGCAGCGGATCCCAAGCTTGTCGGCGACAATGCCGAGGATATCGCGCGGCAGTTCTCGGCTGCGTTCGGCAAGCCCCGCGCGTTTTATCTTGCGAAGCTTCAGAGCGTCAAAAGCTCTGGTGCTCCCAAGCGATTCGTGTGGCTCGAACGGCGCGTGCGTCCCGAGGTCGCAAAACGCATTGAGTCGTACAAACTCGTTGGCGTCGTCGCCGTGGATGAACCAAAACGTCTCTATCACTATGACGATGTCGCTGGAACGTTGATCGGTTTCACCGATGTCGATAACAAGGGCATCTCGGGTCTCGAGGTCGAGTTTGACGAGTACTTGCGCGGGAAAAATGGATCGGTCGTGATGCAGCGCGACGGACTCGGTCGGGCACGTGCTTCGGTTGATTATCCGCGCATCGAGCCGCGCGACGGAAACAATCTTTCGCTGACAATCGATCTGGCCTACCAGTCGATTGTAGAGGAGGAGCTCAAACACGGTGTTGCGGCGAACAAGGCGGCCGCGGGACTGGCCGTGATGTTGAATCCGAAGACCGGTGAAATTCTCGCGATGGCGAACGTCCCCGGCATCAACCCCAACGATCTCAGTTCGTACGACGTGAACGTTGCACGCAACCGCGTTGTGACTGATGTGTTTGAGCCGGGATCTGTTTTCAAGGTGGTGACGGCTTCCGCGGCGTACGAGAACAATCTCGTGACGCCCAAGAAGAAGTTCTTTGCCGAACATGGAACCTTCGCCGTGCAGGTTTCCGCCCGCGGAAGAACCCGGAAAATAACGGATACTCACCCCTACGATTGGCTCACATTTCAGGAAGCCATTGAGCTTTCGAGCAACATCGTAATGGCAAAAGTCGGCCCAACCATTGGTCCGGATCGCCTTTATTTGCAGGCCCGGAACTATGGGTTTGGCATCCCTTCGGGTGTCGAACTTCCCGGCGAGGTTCGTGGAAGACTAAAAAAACCACAGGAATGGTCCGGGACTACGCTGCAAACCATGTCCTATGGATACGAGGTGGCGGTTACTCCCATGCAGATCGTCTCAGCCTATGCCGCCGTGGCAAACAAAGGCGTTATGATGAAGCCGTACATCATCTCGCGGATCCATGATAAGAACGGCGAGACAATTCTTGAGGAGCGGCCCCAGATCATTCGCAGGGTCATCTCAGAACAAACAGCGAGTCTCTTGACCGAGGCATTCGAAGGCGTCGTTGAGCGCGGCACGGCAAAGGAAGCCCGTATCCCAGGCGTTCGGATTGCAGGCAAGACCGGAACATCCAAGAAAGTCATTGAAGGAAAATACCTACTTGGAACCTACACAGGATCGTTTGTGGGGTACTTCCCTGCCGAAGATCCCCAGGTTGTTTGTCTTGTGATGATCGACAATCCGCGCGGAGGGAGCTACTACGGCGGCTCAACGAGCGCACCTATTTTCCGCTCAATCGCCGAACGGATTATCAATACAAGCGGTCGTTTCACCAGGAAGCCCCAGCCGAACGAAGAACCGCAACCGAAGGACGGCATCAGCGTCCCCGATGTACGGACTTTTCAGGTTGTCATCGCGAGCCGTCTGCTCGAGAGTCATGGTCTGAAGAGCCAACCGGTTGGCACGGGGGATATTGTCGTGCGCCAGGTTCCTGAGCCAGGTAAGCGGTTGGAGAAAGACGACGTCGTCCAGTTAGTCCTCAATGAAACTGGTGCGGAAACCCCGGACGGACCCGCGACCGTGCCGGACGTGCGCGGCATGAGTCTGCGTCGCGCCATCAACCGTCTTGTCGTCGATGATTTTGACATTAAGGTCCGCGGATCAGGAGTGGTCGTGGATCAACTGCCCCGCGCGGGACAGAAAATTCTGGCGGGTGCGACTATTCAGTTGGTTTGCGAACCACGCGCGATCGCCTCCGCCGTCCTGTACTAAGAGTGTATCGTTGCAGCGTGCGCTCGCTGCAAGACGCAGAGAAGGTATGAATCTCGGAAAGCTCCTCGATGGGGTAAAAGTAACGAAGTTGTTCGAGCTGGCATATGGGCGGTTTGCCGTCACACACGATCTTGATATTCCCAGACTCCAGTACGACTCACGCAAGGTTGAACGCGGCGACTGCTTTGTTGCGCTGCGCGGGACTGGCAAGGATGGTCACCAGTTTGTTAACACGGCCGTCGAACGCGGAGCCAAAGTTCTGGTGATGGAAGACGATGCAGCGCTTCCCGATGCGTATTGCATGCATCACGGCATTGTGAAGGTCATTGTGCCGGACAGCCGTAAGGCATTGGCGACGATGGCATCCAACTATTTTGGCAATCCATCAGCATCATTGACAATGGTAGGCGTGACGGGCACGAACGGGAAAACGACGACGACGCATCTCATCAAGGCGGTTCTCGAAGAGGCAGGCCAGCGTGTTGGCCTCGTAGGCACAATTGAATATCTGGTCGGAAACGAAGTCATTCCGGCAACGCACACGACGCCGGAATCCTTGGAGCTCAACGGCCTTCTCTCACGGATGCGATCGGCTGGGTGTCAATCGGTTTCCATGGAAGTCTCTTCCCACGCACTCCAGCAATCCCGCGTGTTCGGGCTTGGATACCGTGTCGCAGTCTTCACAAATCTGACACAAGACCATCTCGACTACCACGGATCGATGGAAGCGTACTTACGCGCCAAAAAGATTCTTTTCGACGATCTTTCATCTGATGCCGTTGCCGTGGTGAACGGTGATGATCCCTGGGGAGCAAAGATTGTCTCAACGACGTCGGCGCGCTCAATTCTGTATGGAACTGGAGACGGCGTTGAGGTTCGCGCGACAGACATCCGTCTTTCTCTCGAAGGGACGTCGTTCACTGTTTCATTCGGCGGAACGAAACAATTTCTTGCCACTCCGCTCGTCGGGCGGTTCAATGTCTATAATGCGCTGGCAGCGTACACTGCGGGAACGGCGTTAGGTCTCTCTCCGCAGGTGATTGCGGCTGGCATCGGACGGGTAAAAAATGTTCGCGGGCGGTTCGAGCGGATTACTTCTCCGGCTGGGTGGAACGCCATCATCGACTTTGCCCACACGCCTGATGCATTGGAGAAATGTCTTGAGGCGATTCGCGAAGTCCTTCCCGCTCAACAACGCGGCCGGATCATCACTGTCTTTGGCGCCGGCGGCGACAGAGACCGCGCCAAGAGACCCCTCATGGGAAAGATTGTCGCGCGTCTGAGCGATCGCGTGATTGTCACCTCGGACAATCCGCGCACCGAAGACCCGAATGCAATTATTGACGACATCGTCGCCGGTATCGGTCGTGATGTCGCCTTCGTTCGTGAACCCGACCGTCGAACAGCAATTGTTTCGGCGCTCCGTGAAGCATCTGCCGACGATGTGCTCCTCATCGCGGGAAAAGGTCACGAAGATTACCAGGTGCTTGGAACAAAGAAAATTCATTTCAGCGATCGCGAAATCGTAGAGGAATTCATTCGGGGATGACGTTGACGGCTCAGGATATCCTTGCTCTCTCCCACCTCCAGGCGCTGGGCTTCGGGGGAAAGAAGGGCATTCTGTGCAAGGGAGTCTCAACGGATTCACGAAGCGTCCGGCATGACGACATGTTCATTGCGATCCGCGGAGAAAAGTTCGACGGACACAATTTCATTACGAAGGCCGTGGAATCGGGAGCAAGCGTCATTGCCGCAGACGCACGGTGGGCCAGGGCGAATCAGATTCTTCTTTCGAGTCTCAATCTGCCATGCCTGATTGCGGAAGATACCGTGCAGTTGCTGGGCCAGGTGGCACAAATGCACCGGAAGAAGTTCAAGATTCCGGTTCTTGTCGTCGGAGGAAGTAACGGCAAAACGACAACGAAGGAAATGATTGCAGCGCTCCTGAAGACGAAGTATCGGGTCCTCAGCACGGAGGGGAATCTCAACAATCATATCGGGGTTCCGCAGACGCTGCTTCGCCTCGAACGGCAACATCAAGTTGCTGTGATCGAACTCGGCACCAATCACTTTGGCGAGATTGCATACCTCGCCTCCATTGTCGAACCGACACACGCTCTCATCACGAATATCGGTCGTGAGCACCTCGAGTTTTTCGGCTCTGTCGAAGGTGTTGCCCGGGCCGAAGCGGAAGTGTTTGATTGGATGCGGACGCAGAAGCGAGCAAAGGGCGTCGGGTTCATCAACAAGGATGATCAGCATCTTTCGAAGCTCGCGAAGCGTGTGAAGAAACCGGTGAGCTACGGATTCGGCAAAGGTTCGCTCACGGTCCAGGGAAAGGTTCTCGGATTTAACGAGCTTGCGTTTGCGCGACTCGAGGTCAAACCTCACGGAAAGAAAGCATTCAAGATTGAGCTTTCTGTCCCGGGAGAGCACAATGCCGTCAATGCGCTGGCAGCATCAGCGGTTGGACTTACGCTGGGCGTGCCGGCAAAGAAGATCCAGGCGGCTCTCTCCTCCTTCTCGAGCGCCAGCAAGAGAATGCAGTTATTCCAGGTCAATGGGGTGACCATTCTGAACGATACCTATAATTCGAATCCCGACTCTACAGTGGCTGCGCTTGGTGTACTCGGACGCATGAGGACTGCCGGCAAGAAGATCGCAGTTCTTGCAGATATGCTTGAGCTTGGGGCCAACGCCGTACGAGAGCATCAGCGAATCGGTGAGGCCGTTGCTGCGGCGGGAGTGACGCACCTTCTGGGATTTGGCCCGCTTACGCAGAACACCGTCAATGCGGCAAGAACAGAATCCAAGAGGCACTTCGAACAGAAGAGCACTCTTTCGGAACACCTGGCTCAGATTCTTTCGCCTGGTGACGTTGTTCTCGTGAAGGGTTCCCGCGGGATGAGAATGGAAGAAGTCATAGCGTTCCTCAGCGAACGGCTCAAACAACCTCAGGATAGGCCGGGACAAGCGGCATAGAAAGAACCACGATGCTGTATCACCTGCTGACATATCTCGATAGGCAGTTTCACATTCCCGGATTTGGCGTCTTCCGGTACGTGACGTTTCGTGCGGGCGCAGCCGCGGTGACCGCTCTTGTCATCGCCTTCTGGCTCGGACCCAAGATTATCCGCCTTCTGCGTGAACACCAGATCGGAGAGGCTGCAAAAGTCGAGGCACCGAAAACGCATTTGAGCAAGGCCGGTACTCCAACGATGGGGGGCCTCATCGTGCTTGCCTCTCTCGTCATTCCGGCCCTGCTCTGGACAGATCTCAAAAACGGTTACATCCTTTTGATACTGTTCGTCACTGTCATTCTCGGCGCAGTTGGATTCCTCGATGATTTCCTCAAGGTGGTGAAGAAGAAGCCGAAGGGATTGATCGGAAGGTACAAGATTGTGGGTCAGGTGCTCGTCGGGCTTGTGGTGGGTGGTGTTATTTATTTCCACCCCGAGTGGATCGACCCGAGCCTCGTGGCGTTGAAGTCGAAGACGACCGTTCCATTCTTCAAGCATCTCGAGTTCGATCTCGGGTTGTTCTACATCCCGGTGGTGATTTTCATCATCACGGCGACATCCAACGCCGTGAACCTGACGGATGGTCTCGACGGACTCGCTATCGGCACCGTCGGCATTGTCGGCCTGACGCTGGCGATCATCGCATACGTGTCGGGGCACGCCGAATGGAGCAAATATCTGACGATCCCCTTCCTGAGGGGCAACGGAGAGCTGGCCATTTACTGTTCCGCGCTGGTGGGGGCGGCGCTCGGCTTCCTCTGGTTCAATTCCTATCCCGCCCAGGTATTCATGGGCGACACGGGGTCGCTTGCATTGGGCGGTGTCATTGGCGCGATGTGCGTGCTCATGAAAAAAGAATTGCTGCTCCCGACGCTCGGGGGTGTGTTCCTGATGGAGACTCTCTCTGTGATCATCCAGCGAATGTATTTCAAGTACACGAAAAAGAAATTCGGCGAGGGTCGCAGGGTCTTCAAGATGGCTCCGCTCCATCATCATTTTGAATTGCTCGGCTGGCCGGAGCCGAAGATCGTCACACGATTCTATATTATCGCGATTCTCATGATGATTTTGAGTCTCGCAACGTTTAAGGTGCGCTGAGCGTGTCGATGCCCAGCAAACAGGTTGGTGCGATTCATGGAGTTTTCGCAGTACCGCGGCAAGAGTATTTCAGTCATTGGCGCAGCGCGCAGCGGTGTGTCAGTTGCGCGATTGCTCCAACACCATGGTGCCCGGCTCTTTGTTAGCGACAAGACCGGAGCCGACAAGTTAAGATCGGAAGCCCAGACGCTCACCGACCTCGGCATTGAGCACGAGCTCGGCGGGCATTCCGAACGAGTCTACAACTGTTCTTTGATGGTGATCAGCCCGGGAGTGCCGAGCAGCGCTCCTGTGGTGGTCGAGGCCCGAACACGCAACATCTCAGTCGTCAGCGAGGTAGAGGTCGCAAGCTGGTTCTGCCGTTCCCCCATCGTCGCCGTTACCGGCTCAAATGGGAAAACAACGACAACCACATTGATTGGGAGGATCCTCGGCGATGCAAAGAAGAAACATGCAGTTGCGGGCAACATTGGCACGGCATTCTCATCTGTCGTTCTGGATCTGGCTCCGGCAGAGATTGCAGTTCTGGAGATAAGCAGTTTTCAGCTTGATCACTGTGAATCGTTTCGGCCTCGCGTTTCTGCGATCCTGAACATCACGCAAAATCACATGGATCGCTACGATCATTCGATGGAGAAATATTCAGCCTCAAAGGCACGGATCTTCATGAACCAGAACAATGATGATGTCGTGTTGTATGATGCTGACGATGAATGGACGGGGAAGATCATCGAGCGGGCCCGGTGCCGGCGGATCCCGTTCAGCATCCAGCACGCTGTGACGGAAGGCGCATTCATCGAGAACGGACAGCTGGTGACGACACTGCACGGAGTGAGAACCGAGGTCATCAGGACCGACGAAATAAGCATTCGGGGTCCGCACAACTTGTACAATGCGATGGCCGCAACGCTGGCAAGCCAGTTGATGGGTGTGAGCGCCGCCTCGATCCGAGCGACGCTCCGGAATTTCAAGGGGGTCGAACACCGTCAGGAATTTGTTCGGGAAGTCGGCGGCGTTCGATACTATAACGACTCCAAAGCGACAAGTGTCGATGCGGTCTGGTATGCACTCCAGGCGTTTGATCGGCCGATCGTACTGATGCTCGGCGGCCGTGACAAAGGGAATGATTACTCACGCATCGCCGATCTGGTCCGCAAGAATGTCCGAGCGATCGTCGCGATGGGCGAGTCGGCCGAAAAAGTGGAGCAGGCCTTTCAAGGGATCAAGCCGTTGCGACGGGCCGGGTCCATCGACGAGGCCGTGCTTGCGGCACGGGATCTGGCACAAGATGGTGACATCGTGCTTCTGTCGCCTGCCTGCTCATCGTTCGACTGGTTCGAAAACTATGAGCAACGCGGAAAGGTCTTCAAAGAACTTGTCAGGAATCTCTCATAGGAATCAATGACTCGGGCTGAACGGAATCATATTGATATTTGGACACTCATCGTCGTGCTCACGCTCATGGTCCTGAGCCTCGGCGTGGTGTACAGTGCCTCGGCGACCTGGGCGATGGAAAAATTCGGTGCGAGCAATCGCCTTCTCAATCTTCACGCACTGAAGGTATTGCTGGGACTCGTTGCTCTCTTCGTCGGGATGACGGTCGATTACCGGAGGTACAAGAAGTTCACGAAACCCGCCGTCATTGCGTCCATCGTGTTCTTGACAGTGACTCTCGTTCTGGGCGGTGAAGTGAAAGGGGCCACACGATTTCTCCGCTTTGGCGGTTTGAGTCTACAGCCGTCCGAGTTCGCAAAATTCGCTCTCCTGTTCCATTTGTCGGCACTTATCTCAACAAAGGGCGAGGCTATCAGGGACCTTAAGAAGGGCTTCCTGCCGATGATGATCTGGGTGGGGAGCGTGGCCGGACTCGTGCTGCTCCAGCCGAATTTCAGCACCGGATCGATGATTATTCTCATGAGTCTGGTGATGATCTTCATCAGCCGGGCCCGATTCCTGCATATCTTTGGGACCATCGCTGCAGCAATTCCTGTTTTGATCGGTGTAGCGCTCACACGGCCACACGTGATGCATCGGCTCCAACAATTCATGGATGGGGGAAGTGGTTACCAGCTGCTGCAGGGAATCATCGGCTTCGGCAACGGCGGTATTCTCGGCGTCGGCATGGGCCTGAGCAAACAGCGGGATTTCTTTCTGCCTGAGTCGTACGGTGACTTCGTTTTCTCAATCGTCGGTGAAGAGTACGGTTTGATTGGGACCCTGTTCTTCATGACGCTCTTTCTGGTCATTATGCTTCGCGGGTTCAAGATCGCGAAGTTTGCACGTGACGATTTTGGCCGACTCCTCGCAATCGGCATTACGAGCGTCATCACGCTCTATGCACTCGTGAATGCAGGTGTCACACTTGGAATTCTCCCGACGACCGGCTTGCCCATGCCGTTTGTGAGCTATGGCGGGTCGTCATTACTCTTTACGTCGTATGCTGTCGGAGTTCTCCTGAACATCTCAGCACAGACGGATATGCACCCGCGGGCGGCAAAAGCACTGCCGGCAACAGCGGTTCCTCCGTCCGACGACAAGACAGTGAAAGTGTACTAGGAAACGATGTGGGAACAAATGCTCCGAAAATTTTGCTCGCAGGCGGCGGAACTGGCGGCCACCTCTTTCCTGCCCTCGCGATTGCAGACGAAATCAAGCGATTGGAGCCCAGTGCCACATTTCTGTTTCTCGGTACCACGGGCAAGATCGAAGCGCGCGTCGTTCCGCAGCACGGCTACCCGTTTCGGACAATTTGGATCAGCGGATTTCATCGGAGATTAACGATCGACAATCTCCTCTTCCCGTTGAAGGTCATTGTGTCACTGATTCAATCGTTCTTTGTCATACGCCAGTTCAGGCCCGATGTCGTTGTTGGCACAGGCGGCTATGTGTGCGGACCTATTCTGTTCGTGGCCTCGCTCCTGGGAATTCCGACAATCATCCATGAGTCCAACAGCTACCCCGGGATCACGACGAGGCTCCTGGCGGCACGGGTATCAAGGGTCTTCATTGCTTTCAAGGAAGCCCAGCGCTGGCTCAAACGCACCGATCACGTGGTTTTGACCGGCACACCAACGCGAGAGGTACTCGGGACAATCAGTAAGAAGGACGGGACAGAGGCCTTTGGACTTGAACCAGGCAAACACACGATCCTGGTGTTCGGTGGAAGTCTCGGAGCTGCATCGATCAATAATGCTGTTCTCGCTTCGATTGACGAGCTGAGACGGAAAGACATTCAACTCATCTGGCAAACAGGCCGAAGTGATTACGAGCGGATTCGTGCGGTTGTTGGAAGCCGGTCGATTGGCTGGCTGGGTGCGTTCATTGAAAACATGGAGTATGCATTGGGTGCCGCCGATCTTGTGATCTGCCGCGCTGGTGCAACCACTCTTGCTGAACTGACGAGGGTCGGCAAGCCGGCTATCGTAGTCCCCTATCCGCACGCCGCCGGCGACCATCAAACGCACAATGCCCGTTCTCTCGCCGATGCCGGGGCGGCAGTGATGATTGCGGATCAGGATCTTGCACGGGACCTCGGCAGCAATGTCCAGGCCCTCCTCGAGAACCCAACGCGACTCAGGCAGATGGGCGCGGCAAGCAAAGAGATGGGAAGGCCCGGCGCCGGCCCCGAAATTGCGGCGGCCATATGCCGAATGATCCAGGCGTCTGAGTCTTAGACCTATGCAGAAAATCTTCAAATATAAACTCGATTTCTACTACCAGCAGGCATTGCTGTACCTGTTGGTGTTCCTCCTCTACGGAGGAATCAAGGGAAGCTTCTTCGAAGATGAGTTCCGGCTTGTGTTCAACGACCCGATCGTTTACATCATGATTTTCTTCGTCGCGGTCGCTTTGATCACGCTTGTGCTCAATCTTTTCCGCGATCGGAAGCTGATTCTTGAAGAAGACAAAATGATTTTCCATACTCGTCGCCGTGACCGTGAGATCCTGGTTTCTGACATCGAGTGGATGCACATCGGTCGCGAGATGCTGGTACAGACGGCAGGCCACTTTCAGCTCATTATCTTCAAGATGAAAGGCCGCAAGCGTCTTTTCAGGATTCGGGTTGGGCGCTATGAGCGTGATCGCGAGCTTATCGCGGAAGTTGAACGCATGGCTCAGCACATTCCAAAAGGGAGAAGGCGGCGTTTCGGCATGAAACGCAGAAAAGCATTCTGAATTCAGGAGTCTGAATTCTGACTCCTGCATTCTACCACAGAATAACAACAGATATTCATGTTCTCTTCGATCAAGAAAATACACTTTGTCGGCATCGGCGGGATAGGAATGAGCGGTATCGCCGAGATTCTGCTTGATCAGGGATTCCGGGTCAGCGGCTCCGACAAAGGGCTCTCGGAAGTTACGGAGCGACTCCAGAAGCTCGGTGCCGCGATCTCCGAAGGACATAAGGCGACCAACGTCGCTGAGGACGTCGACGCCCTGGTATATTCTTCGGCAGTGTCGTTGGACAATCCTGAGGTTGCGGAAGCGCAGCGTCGCAAAATTCCGGTGATTCGGCGGGCCGAGATGCTGGCCGAGGTCATGAGATTGAAATACGGGATCGGCATTGCCGGAACCCACGGGAAGACGACCACGACATCGATGGTCAGCCTTGTGCTGATGGAAGGAAGCCTCGATCCAACGGTTATTGTCGGCGGCAAGCTCAGCGGACTTGGTGGGACAAACGCCCGGCTGGGACGCGGCGATTTCATCGTCGTCGAAGCAGATGAATTCGACCGGTCGTTCCTTTCCCTCACTCCGACGATCGCGGTGCTCACAACGCTCGAGACTGACCATCTCGACTGCTATCGTGATCTCGAGGACATCAAGGGTGCGTTCATCCAGTTTGCTTCCCGGGTGCCGTTCTACGGTTTCGTCGTGCTCTGCCTTGACGAACCGGCGTTGCTGGACATTATGCCGCAACTCAGCAAAAAGAAGATCATGACGTACGGCTTGAATCCGCAGGCGGACATCCAGGCGGTCGACATCCGGCACAAGGATAATACCTCGACGTACACGCTCGTACGCGACGGCGCAGATCTCGGCCGCATTACACTCCAGGTCCCCGGGAACCATAATGTACAGAATTCACTGGCCGCCATTGCCGTGGGACTGCAGCTCGGCGTCCCGTTTGAACAGGTTCGCGCTGGAATTGAGAGGTTCAGCGGAGTGTACCGGCGCTGGGAGAAGAAGGGGGAAGTTTGCGGCATAAGCGTTTACGATGATTACGCGCACCATCCGACCGAGTGCAGGGCAACTCTGGCCGGCGCGAAAGCGGGATGGCGGCGGCGTGTAGTCTGCGTGTTTCAACCGCACCTGTTCACCAGAACACGCGATTTCTACGAAGAGTTCGGAAAATCGTTCCTTCTCTCGGACGTGCTCGTCGTGACAGACATCTATCCGGCACGGGAAGAGCCGATCCAGGGTATCACCGGCGAGCTCATCGTGAATGCGGCAAAGCGATTCGGACACAAAGATGTTCACTATGTCCCTGATAAGAAACAGATTCCAGATCATCTCAAGTCGATCGTGAAAAGCGGAGACATCGTCATCACGATGGGGGCTGGAGATATCTGGAAGTTCGGGGAAGAGTTTTTGAAAAGAATGAAGGGTGGTTAATTCGTTAAATCGTTAATCGGTTAAACGGTTGCCCGTCAACCATTCACCAATTAACCACTCACTCATTAACCAATTGACACAATGGTTTCACTGAGCGACATAAAGCAATTTTTCCGCGGGGTCATTACCATCAACGAGCCGATGTCGAAATACACATCGATGCGCGTTGGCGGACCGGCGGACTACTATGTCGAGCCTGCTGATAAGCAGGACCTTGTTCAGATTGTGAAATACTTTCAGGCCAATAACTACCCGTTTCTGATGTTGGGCCGAGGTAGCAACATGATCATCAGCGACGATGGCATTCGTTGTGCGGCGATCAATCTCGAATCGTCCCTTATGGATGTTCGGAGAGAGGGCGATCGGGTGATTGCGGAGGCCGGCGCTCATTGGTCGAAGTTTGTGGATTTCTGCATCCAGCATGAATTGGCCGGCGCTGAGATGCTGGCCGGGATTCCGGCAAGCGTCGGCGGCGCCATTGTGATGAATGCCGGTGCTCACGGCGGAGAAACAGCGGACTATGTGGTTGACATTGAGGTGCTTCGCGGTGGGGCGATTCAGATCATCAAGAAAGAAGATGCTGGTTTCGCCTACCGCAAATCTGGTTTTGCCAACGACGTCGTCCTGAGCGCCACGTTTCGATTGCCGCATGGAGATAAAGAAGAACTTCTGGCTCGGCGGCGGGAATTCATCCTGAAACGCAACGCCTCGCAGCCCCTGACGCTTCCGAACTCCGGCAGTATGTTCAAAAATCCCCCAGGAATGTATGCCGCGAAACTGATTGAGCAGGCCGGTTTGAAGGGAAAACGGGTTGGCAATGCTCAGATTTCTGAGAAGCACGCGAATTTTATCGTCAATCTTGGCGACGCAAAGGCATCCGATATAGTAACGCTCGTTGACATAGTGCGGCGCACCGTGCATCAGAACAGCGGCGTCTTGCTCGAGCTGGAAGTGAAACTTGTCGGTTTCCCGGACGAAGTGAGGCAGAAGGTCGCATGAGCGCGAGTCGAAAACTCAAATTTGGATTTCTCGGCCTGGTCGCCCTCGCCATTGGACTGATCGTCCTGGCGAACATCTGGAAATCCGACCTCAAGGTAAAACGAGTAACCATCGAGGGCAACCGAATCGTCGAGACCGCCGAAATCATGCAGCTGATCAAGGTCCCGAAGAATTCACAACTCCAGGATGTCGACCTGATGGCGGTGCGGCGGGATATTCTCAGTCATCATTTCATCAAGGATGCGGTTGTTGAACGAGATCTACCGGCAACACTGCGGGTCACTATTCAGGAACGTGTGCCGCTGGCGATTATCAACAGTGCTGAGATTCTCTACCTGGACGAAGACGGCGTGGTCTTACCTCATTCAATCTCGAAGCATCTGTTCGACTTGCCGGTATTGACTGGCTTACCGAATGATGCCTCATTGGCACCAGGAACTTCGCTGAAGAATCCCGACGTCCAGGAAGCCCTGCAGATTCTTGCCTCCTCCAAATTGGTGAGCAAGGAGCTGTACCGTCTCATTTCGGAAGTCCGGTTGAGAAACGGCGCTGATATTGTCCTCTATGCGTCGGAATGGGGTGTGCCGATCATTTTCGGACATGGTGACATCGCCAGCAAATTGGTGCGCCTTGAGGCCTTTTGGGAACAGGTAGTCAGCGACCGCGGATCGGAGACTCTTCAATACGTCGACCTCCGATTCGACGATCAGGTTGTCGTTCGCTGGAATCAGAGAAGAAGCTAGAATACACCATCTTACACACGGGTTCCATGATGACCCGTCGGCATTGAAAGGAAAAGCACGCGGTATGACACAGGATATTGCAGTCGGACTCGATATCGGCACGACCAAGGTGTGTGCCATTGTTGCATCGCCGGATGAGACACATCCCGGAAAGCTCAACATCCTTGGTATCGGGAAAAGTTCATCAGACGGATTAACGCGCGGAGTCGTCACAAACATAGAAAAGACGGTTCGCTCGATTCAAACGGCTGTGGCTGATGCCCAGGCCCAGTCCGGAGTGAAGATCTCGTCAGTGACAGTCGGCATTGCGGGTGATCACATTCAGAGCTTTCAAAGTCGCGGGGTTATCGCGATCAGCCGTACCGAGAATGAGATTTCCCAGGAAGATGTCGATCGGTTGATCGAAGACACCAAGAAGGTTGCCCTCCCTTCCGACCGAAAGATCATCCACGTCATCCCACAGCAGTTTATCGTCGACGGACAGGATGGCATCTATGATCCGGTAGGGATGTCTGGTGTCCGCATGGAAGCAGTCGTACACATAATTACAGGGCTGGTGACGGCGGCTCAGAACATTTACAAATGTGTGCAGCGGGCCGGACTTCATGTCAACGATATGGTGCTTGAGCCCCTGGCGTCCAGCTACGCCGTTCTCGACGATGAAGAGAAGGAAGTCGGCATTGCCCTGCTCGACATTGGAGGCGGCACGACAGATCTCGCGGTCTTTGAAGAGCGCACCATCCGCCACACCGCCGTTATTGGTATCGCCGGAAAGAAGGTGACCGATGACATCCGCAAGGGTTTGGGGATTCTGACCGAGCAGGCCGAGCGAATCAAACAAGAGCACGGGTACGCTTTCATGTCTGCGATTGTGAATAATGAGCCGATCATTCTCCCGGGCATCGGGGGCAGGCCGCCGATCGAGATCGACAAGAAGCTCCTGTGCCAGATCATTCAGCCGAGAATGGAGGAGATCCTCGAAATTGCCTCCATGGAGATCAAGCGATCAGGGTACTCGAAACATCTCTCGGCGGGCGTGGTGCTGACGGGGGGCGGATCCCTCATCAAAGGAACGGCCGACCTCGCTCGCGAAGTTCTCGGCATGCCGGTGAAGATTGGGATCCCTACAGGATTCGGCGCTGGACTTATCCACGAAATCGAGAATCCGATCTACGCGACGGGTGTGGGGCTTGTGATCCACGAATTCAAACACCGCGATCGTTCGGCGATCACTGCCTCAGTAAGACCGGAAAAAGGAAGGGGCTCGGTGAAGAGCATTTTCAACAGAATGAAAACATGGTTTGATGAATTGTAGGGGGAAGAAGTAATGGTATGATGGAATGGTGGTATTTATGGAGTAATGAAGTGTTGAATCATAAGAGTATTGAATAAGAAAACAGGTTATACGCATAGAACAAACCAACCAATAAAAGGAGATGTCATGCCGATTGAACTTGACACCTTAGCGGCTAGCGGGGCGAAAATTCGGGTCGTTGGTGTTGGCGGCGGTGGTGGAAACGCTGTCAACAGCATGATCGATAAAGGATTAATGGGCGTGGATTTTATCGCGATCAACTGCGATCTCCAGGCGCTGGAACGCAATAACGCATCGCAGAAGATCCAGGTCGGGAAGACCCTGACCCGGGGCCTCGGTGCCGGGGCTGATCCTAATATCGGTCATCGCGCGGTGGAGGAGGATCGCGAAGAAATCGCGCGTGCCATCGGAGGCAGCGACATGGTCTTCGTCACTGCCGGCATGGGCGGAGGAACCGGAACGGGCGGCGGACCAATTGTCGCCAACATCGCCAAGAGCCTCGGGGCGCTTGTCGTTGGAATTGTAACAAAACCCTTCAATAGCGAGGGGAAACGACGGATGGCTCAGGCGGAGGATGGAATTGAGGAATTGAAGAAGCAGGTCGACACATTGATCGTCATTCCCAATCAGAAACTGCTGGACATCGTCGACCGGCATACACCAGCGCTCGACGCATTCGAGCTGGCGAATCAAGTGCTGCACAATGCAACGCGGGGTATCTCGGAGCTCATCACGGTTCCCGGACTTATCAATGTGGACTTTGCCGATGTCCGTACCGTCATGCGTGAGATGGGCGATGCGCTCATGGGCTCTGGTGTGGCGTCTGGCGAGAACCGAGCGGTCGAAGCTGCCCATGCGGCCATTTCGAGTCCGCTCCTCGACGGTGTTTCCATCGCCGGTGCACAGGGCATCCTCATCAACGTCACGGGTGGCAAGAACCTGTCGCTCGTTGAAGTGGATGAAGCAACGAGCGTCATCCATGACGCGGCCGGTGATGATGCCAACGTCATTCTCGGCATGGTCATCGATGAGAACATGAAGGATGAGGTCATGATAACCGTCATCGCTACGGGCTTCAACAAAAAGGCGATGGCGGCAAAACAGCCACCGAAGCCTGCGACGAAGCTGATCGATCGCATACCGTCCGGTCCCGGTGATCTGCAAAAGTTCGACGAGCCGACGTTCCTGCGCCGCGGCATCGATATTTCGATACAGGCCCAGCGAGAACAGGAAAAGGACGACGAAAAGATTGACAAAGCTAATCCGGAGAAGCCGGCGTTCCTTCGAAAAATCATGGATTAGCTAAGAAAGTGACCTTCATCGCGGAATCGCCCCGGATGAAGGTTGCCTGACCAGGCTGTGGTCGGCCGGGGGTTCCACCCTCACGGCAAGTTCGATCATGGATACACCGTCATCTCCATCCCCGCGGAGAGGCTAAGGCTTCGCGGGGATTTTTTTACTACTGAGGTCAGACCCGTCAGGTTTCGCAGGAACAACAAGGGAAAACCTGACGGGTCTACCAGAGTCTACATCGCCGACGCCGCAACCCGGGCTTCATGATGGAGATTCCAGCCACTGAAGCCATCCCTCCTCGAGGCAATATCCGTTTCGATCAACTCCTTATGCAACAACTTCAACGCTTCCTCGAGATTTGCCGCATCGATAACAAAGGCTGTGCTGTGCACAGAAATTCCTTCATAGCTCAGGTGAACGGATATCCCCGCACCTGTAAGAATAGCATGCACTCTTGACTGAATTGGTTGCTCTCCTCCGGCATACCTGCCAACAACGCTCACAATCGCTTCCCGTTCAAAAATCTCTGCCCCTTCGTGGTGACGAAGCTCCGCAAGCAATGATCCATTATGCCGGTCATCACTCGTGACCAGCAAAACTCCTGTCTCGGAGCTCGACACAAACTCGACCCCCTTTTTGTACCGTTCAAGTACATCGAAGATGTGGTGGACGAAGTGGACAGTATTCAATCGCTTGTTTTTTCGGAGAGCGATTGAGCAAACTCCCTTTCTCCCTGTAATGGACTTCACACCGAAATATTCGGAAAGCGACACCTCGTTCGACTCCCGGATAAGTGTGCCTGGATGCGTAGGGTCGTGCGAGTTGAGAATCCGGACCGGGATCTTGCTTTCCACAGCTGGTCCGAGTGTACTCGGGTGAATAACCTTGGCGCCGTAGTGGGCAAGTTCGGTCGCTTCTTCCACAGAGATTTCCCGAATCGACAACGCCTCCGGCACGATGCGAGGATCTGCACTCAGAATACCATTGGTGTCGGTCCAGATTTCAATTTCTCTCACACCGAGGGCAGCACCGATGATGGAGGCGGAATAGTCCGAGCCACCGCGCCCAATGGTTGTGATCCGCCCGTGAATGGATTTTCCAACGAATCCTTGTGTCACTACCACGGCGTTTCGATTCAGCGGCGGCAAGAAAACTTCTTGTACCCTGGTATTGATCACATCAAACAACGGTGTGGCGTTTGTAAACTCTTCGTCCGTGATGAGATATTCTGTCGCATGAACCAACACGGTGGAAATCCCTCGATCGAGTAGCGCATCACAGAGCAGATTCGAGGACCAACGCTCTCCATGCGAGACAATACCATCGGACAGACGATCTGATGCTTTTCGCTCCGTTGAGATCCGTCGGATCACCTTTTCCAGCTCCCGGCAATCAGACTGAAGCAGTTTTCCAAATTCTTCTTGCCGGCTCACAGCAAGCAGTTCTGCTGCAATCGATTCATGCCGAAACCGCAACGCGTCAAGCTCCGCCTTCGCTTTCAGGAGATCCCCCTCTGAGGCAAAACGAATTATCCCCAGCAGAGAATTTGTTACTCCCGCGCACGCCGAAGTCACAACAACCAGAGGTTCGCCGCACCTTGACTCGATGATACGAACAACATTCGCGATTGCCTTTGCATCCTGCACCGATGTTCCGCCAAACTTGAGAACCTTCAAATGATACTCTCCTTTCGTTGCGAGCTGCGATGAAGCTCACCTTCATCTTTGCCGCAGCCAAGCGGAAGGTGACCTTCCACTCAGCCGGCTGAGCAGGCTCAACCCAGGAAATTCCTGATAAGCCCGTTGAGCTTCTCAATCTCAATGAGAAACGCATCGTGCCCATGCGGCGAGTCGATCTCCCGATACTCCGCGCCCGGAATGAGAGCGGCGATTTCCTGTTGTTCTTCAGCAGGATACAGAACGTCCGTGTTTATTCCGATAGACAAGGTTTTAGTGCGGACGCGTCCCAGAACTTCTGCAAGAGGGCCGCGACCCTTCGCGACATCGTGAAGATCCATCGCACGGGTAATTGCGACATAGGTCGCCGCATCGAAGCGGTCAACAAGTTTCTCACCCTGATAGCGGAGATAACTTTCAATCTGAAACCCGGCGGGCGAAAGCTCGTCGAAGGTCCCCCGCCCTATTGCTTGGTCCTGACGCGCCTGGCCAAACTTTTTTTCGAAGGATTCTCTGCTTCGATAGGTGATCATCGCGATCATCCGCGCAAGCGCCAGCCCATGCTCAGGTTGTTCCGTGTAGTTCCCGCCGTTCCATGCCGGATCAGTGAGAATCCCCAACCGCGCAACTTCATTGAGTCCGATACACCAGGCCGAATGCCGGGCAGCCGTAGCGATCGGGATGATAGAGTCGACCACCTCTGGAAACATCACCGCCCACTCGAGCACCTGCATTCCGCCCAACGATCCACCGATGACGGCTTTCAGCCACCGGACGCCGAGCCGATTCATCAGTTCCCGCTGAACGCGGACTATATCTCGCACGGTCATTTGCGGAAAGGTAGAACCGTACCGCTTGCCAGTGCGGGGATTGATGCTTGTCGGACCCGTCGTACCGTAACAGCTCCCCAAGAAGTTGGAGCAAATGATGAAGTGCTTCGATGGATCGAAGGCCTTCCCCTCTCCCACGATGCCATCCCACCATCCCAACTGTCCGTCCGGAGACCGGCCGGCAGCGTGCGCGTTGCCGGTGAGAGCGTGGCAGAGAAGGACAGCGTTTGTCCCTTCACGGTTCGGCGTGCCGTAGGTCTCGTACGCAACATCAACCGGGGCGAGAAGTACGCCCGACTCAAATTGAAATGGATGAGATTCATCGTGGAGCCGAATGATCTGTGTCTGTACGACATGCTCCACCGTCGTCTCCACTTCCTGTCTCGAAACCGATGATTCACGCATGGTATTCACGTTTCTTCCCTAATGAACTGATACAGGATCTGTGACCGCCCTGAGAGCCTGATCGAAATCTTCGATGATATCTTCGAGGTGCTCGATTCCGACGGAGACTCTGATAAGGTCCGGCGTCGTACCCGACTCAAGCTGCTCTTTGTCACTGAGCTGTTGATGCGTGGTGGAGGCGGGATGAATGACAAGCGTCTTCGCGTCGCCAACGTTCGCCAGAAGACTGGCGAGTTTGACGTTGTTGATGAACTTCCGCCCCGCTTCCCGTCCTCCTCTGATTCCAAAGACAACCATTCCACCGTAGTGACCCGGACGGAGATATTTCTTCGCGAGGGTGTACGACGGATGATCGGCGAGACCCGGATAAGCGACCCACTCTACAAACGGATGAATTTTCAGCCACTGAGCGAGGGCAAGTGCATTTTGGCAATGACGTTCCGCGCGAAGCGAGAGCGTCTCAAGCCCCTGCAGAAAAAGAAACGCGTTGAAAGGACTAAGGCACGGACCGAAATCGCGCAGCTGTTCTACGCGTGCCCGGATGATAAAGGCAATATTGCCGAACGGGCTCTTGGACCCGAAAGTCTCCCAGAAATTCAGCCCATGGTAACCCGGGCTTGGTTGTGTGAAAACGGGGAAGTTCCCGTTGCCCCAATTGAATTTCCCAGAATCGACAACGACCCCGCCGATCGATGTACCGTGACCGCCGATCCATTTTGTTGCCGAGTGGACGATAATATCGGCACCGTGATCAAAAGGCCGACAGAGGAAGCCAGCCGCACCAAAGGTATTGTCGACAATCAAAGGTATGCCATTGTCATGCGCGACCTGAGCGATTGCCGCGATATCGGGGACACTTAAACGCGGGTTGCTGATTGTCTCGATATAGAGGGCTTTTGTTTTCGCGTTGATCTGCTTGCGGAAACCTGCCGGAGCATCTCCTTCAACGAATTGTGTTTCAATGCCCAGCCTCGGGAGCGTCACTTTGAAGAGATTGTAGCTGCCGCCGTAGAGGAGACTGGTGGAGACGATGTTCTCCCCCGCCTGGGCAATCGTCGAAAGTGCGAGAAATTCTGCTGCTTGACCGGATGAGACCGCTAGCGCTGCAGCTCCGCCTTCGAGTGCGGCAATACGTTCTTCAAACACCGCCGTCGTAGGATTCATGATGCGCGTGTAGATGTTGCCAAACTGTTTCAACTCGAACAGCGATGCAGCATGATCAGCGTTGTCGAATGTGTACGACGTGGTTTGGTAGATCGGCACCGCCCGCGCATTCGTTGCAGCGTCAGGCGATTGCCCTGCGTGCAACTGCAATGTCTCGTAGCGATAGTCCTGCTGTTTTCCGTTGGCACTCATGAAAGCTCCTTGTGTGACGTGTATGAGAAGTAGTGAAATTGTTTTCTTCTTCAGTCAGTGGCCGACACGAAAGCGCAGGAACAAGACGATCATCGAACACTGAAGACACTTCAGAAGGAGCTTAGCAGGTTGGATTTGAGCGGTTGGCGTTGGAGGAGGCTATAAAACAAAAAACCTCTTCCAGGTATATGCCAGAAGAGGTGATGGTCTTACTCTCCGAGCTCATCTTTCCCGATTCTATCACACCGGGTCGGATTTAGCACCTGACTCCCGATTGCTCGAGACGGTTGCTACGGCTTCAACGGGCCTGTTCCCTCAGCCGTTCTTGATAAGCTACTTCTACAATTAATATACTATCGCCGGGAGGGTTTGTCAAGCCTTATCGAGAAAAAGATCCCTTTGTCCTGCTCTTGGATGATTCGTTGCTTCTCAAATACCCTTTCCCTACTTTTTTATCATGATGAAGCCACAAAAACAGGGAGAATTCGTCTCAATCCGTCGAACGCCGGAAAGGCGATTAGCGCCCGCGAGGTCAACCACGGCTGGAAAGAGACACGTACAAGTCCTTATTTTTCTATGTACACTTCTCTTTCCACTCTTGGTGTATGCCCAGCCCCGTATTGAGAGCCAACTCAGGATCGCACGCTTGAAATACAGCGGAGGCGGCGACTGGTATAACGACCCGTCAGCGGAAGTGAATCTCCTGAAGTTTGTCAAGGAGAATACAACGATCGACGTTGACCCGCGGTATGAGTTCATCGACATCGCGAGCGAGAAGTTGTTCTCCTATCCATTTCTTTTCATGACCGGCCATGGCAACATCGTTTTTTCCGATTACGAAGTTCAGCGGCTGCGGTCATATCTGACGAATGGCGGCTTCCTCTTCGCCGACGATGACTATGGAATGGATAAGGCGTTCCGGCGGGAACTAAAGAAGGTTTTCCCCGATCAAAATCTTGTCGAGATTCCATTCAGCTTTGGTCTCTACAGCTGCCATTTCAATTTCCCGAACGGAGTCCCGAAAACTCACGAACACGACGGGAAGCCGGCACAAGGATTTGGACTGTTCCATAAAGGCCGCCTTTGCGTCTATTATACGTACGAGTCAAACCCAAGCGACGGCTGGACCGATCCCGAGGTCCATGGCGATCCCGAGTCAGTGCGGCAGGAAGCATTGAGGTTTGGAACCAATATCGTGGTATGGGCTCTGAGTCACTAAAACAGTTAGATGGTGAATGGTTAATTGGTGACTGGTCGATCATTTGGCCAATCAACTAAGTAACCAATTAGCGATTTAACGAATTGGCCAATTCGTCAATCGATTTCGCCTGACTGGCAAATCTGAATTTCGCTATTTGAGATATGCCAGGCTATCGTTTTGAGGATTTGGAAGTCTACAGGAAAGCAAGGGAATCTAGGAAGAAGATCTTCGCCCTGATCAAGAGACTTCCTGCTGACGAAAAATTCAATCTGGTGTCGCAGATGCGGCGGGCCGCGACCTCATTGACAAACAACATCGCGGAAGGACACGGCCGGTTCCACTACCAGGAAAACATCCAGTTTCTTCGACAAGCACGCGGCTCTCTTGAAGAGCTCATGGATGATCTCAACATCTGTATCGATGAACAGTATTTCCCTGAAGCTGAGATGAATGAGCTGAAATCCCAAGGATATGATCTTCTCCGGAGAATGAATGGATACATTGCTTATCTTCGCAATCGTGAAGCAAGCGAGCCATAGAACAACCACCAATTAACGTATTAGCTGATTAACCAATTAACCCAGTCTCTTCCATACTGACCGACATTCTCAACCGTATCGACGCCACTCGACGGCGGCAGAATTCTGTTGTCCTGCGATCAGGTGCGTTCGTGTTCGGGACGGTAACGATCCTGGCGGTGACGGCGGCCTCCCTCTGTGAGCTTGCCTTCAGGCTCAACACGACAGGCCGGACGTTGTTGTTCGTTGGTGCCGTCTTTTTTCTCGCCAGCATTTTCGTCTGGCATGTTGCCCGACCACTTTTGCGATCGCTCGGACTTCTCCGTTCCACAGATCATTTTTCTCTCGCGGCACTTGTCGGATCTCATTTCCCGCAGATCCAGGATCGACTTCTCAACATCCTTCAACTTCATCGCGAACTCGAAAGCGGAAAATCTCTCTACTCCCCCGAACTCATCGATGCATCGTTCCAGGACCTTGCACAGAATATCGCCAACCTTGATTTCACCAGCTCCATCGACAATTCATCCGTCAGGCGCTCGGCAAGGTTCTTCTCTGCAAGCGTTCTCGGCGCTGTGCTGCTGGTCATCGCCTCGCCGTCTCAGTTCTCGCAGGCGCTTGACCGTATCGTTCACTTCGGGACTAGATTCACTGTTCCGTCGGAGTTCATTTTTGATGTCACTCCAGGAAACGCTGATGTTGTCAAGGGTCAGATTGTTCACGTTGCGATCCGTGTGCAACCAGCAAGGCCCGCATCTTTCATGGCGGAGCAATCTCTGGAGTTCTCGTGGCGGACGGAAGGCGCAGATGCGTTTGAAACGATCGACCTCCTCCGCGATTCCACTGAGACATTCCGAACTTCTCTGCAAGGACTGAGGAGCTCAACCGAGTATTTTGTTAAAGCACGGAGCACCGAGAGCGAACACTTTCGGTTAACAGTCGTCGACAGGCCAGTTATACGCTCGTTTCAGGTCCGCCTCGAGTACCCGGCGTACACCAAGCTCCCCGCGAGAGCACAACAAGAGTTCATCGGTGACATCACCGCACTTGCCGGCACAAGAATCACCCTTTCTGGAGTTGCCAGTAAGGAACTCAAAGAGGGCAAAGCTGTTTTCGGCGCAGGGAATTCCATCCCGTTGACGATTGATAATCAGAGATTCTCTGCAACATTCCGCCTCGAGAGGGAAACCGATTATCACATTGAGCTCACAGACATTGAAAACCTTACCAATGCCGATCCGGTACTCTATCAGCTCAAGATTATCCCTGACGAACTTCCTTCTGTAGCTGTGATTCAACCCGGCAAGAACGTCGATCTCGCCGGCGACAAGTCAATCCGTCTCGCGCTTCAGGCCAGAGATGATTTTGGTTTTTCAAGTCTCAGGATCGGCTACCGGTTGATCCATTCGAGGTACGAGAAACCGTGGGAGACCCACAAGTATCTCCCCGTGCCTCTTCCGCCATCTCTCTCAACAGAATTTGAGTTGCCCTACCCATGGGATCTTTCGCCACTCCGGCTTGTGCCTGAGGATGTCGTAGAGTATTTCGCCGAGGTATTTGACAACGATATCGTACGCGGTCCGAAGAGCAGTCGCAGCCAGATGTACCTGATCCGCTTGCCATCTCTCGACGAGGTGTTTGCTGAGCTGGATAAGGGGCACGAGACATCACTGGACGATCTCAAAGAAACGCTCCGCGAGGCAAAGCAGCTGAAGGAGAAGATCGAGTCGATCAACCAGGACATCAAGAAGAACAAAGAGATGGACTGGCAGCAGAAGAAGAAGCTCGAGGAAATGGCAAAGAAGTACCGGGATGTCCAGAAGAAGCTCGACGAAGTCAAGAATCGGCTTGATGATATGGTCCAGAAGATGGACCAACAGCAGGTTCTTTCCAAAGAGACGATGGAAAAGTATATGGAGCTGCAGCAGCTGTTCGAGCAGCTCAATTCTGCCGAGCTCCAGCAAGCGCTCAGGCAGATGCAGCAGACAATGCAGAATGTTAATAGGGAACAATTGCAGCAGGCTCTCCAGAAGTTGAGCTTCACGGAGGAGCGGTTCCGTGAAAGCATCGAGCGGACAATTGAGCTCCTGAAGCGGATCCAGATTGAGCAGAAGCTCGATGAAGCGCGCAGACGTGCTGAAGAGTTGGAGAAGGCGCAACACGAAGTCAGCGAAGCGACCAAGAAAGCAGCAGACGACGCTCAAACGCGAAACGACCTTGCAAAAAGGCAGCGTGACCTTGCACAGAAACAACGGCAACTCGAAGAGGAAACAACCGACATCCAGAAGCGCATGGAGGATTTCTTCACCGAAATGCCGGCCGACCAGATGCAGCAACTCAATTCCACAATAGAGCAGCAACAACTTGGCGGCCAAATGAATCAGGCCGGCAACCAGCTTCAAGCGGGTGAAATGCAGCAGGCACAGGCGACGCAGCAACAACTTGGAAAGCAGTTGCAGGCTCAATCAAAGCAGCTGCAGTCGATACAACAGAACTTGCTGCAGAAGCAGATGCAACATACGCTCACCGAACTGCGCCGGGCTGCGAGCAACATGCTCGAACTATCGAAACGCGAAGAGGCACTGAAACAGGAGGCTCAGGGCGCACCGCTCAACTCGCCGCAGCTCCGCGACAATGCGCAGGAGCAGATGGGAGTGATGCGGGATATGGAAAACGTGCTACGGGGGCTCAGCGAGCTCTCAAAGCGCTCATTTGCTATTACTCCTGAAATGGGACGCTCGATCGGCGAGGCATTCTCACACATGGCAAATGCGATGAACGCGCTCGAGACGCGCAACGGGTTCATTGCGTCTCAAGAGGAAGGACAGGCCATGGGATCGCTGAACAAGTCCGCCATGCAGATACAAAGCGCCATGAAGAACCTGATGCAGCAAGGCGCCTCTGGCATGGGTGGGCTGATGCAGCAGCTGCAAATGATGGCAGGTCAGCAGCAGTCGATCAACATGCAGACGCAGAGCATGCAGGCCGCCGCCGAGGCCGCCCGACTTGCTCTCGAGCAGGAGGCTGTCCGCAAGTCGGTTGAGCAGCTTAACAAAGAAGCTCAGGCGAGCGGCGAGCAACAGAAATTGCTGGGTGACCTCGACAAGATTGCCGAGGACATGCGAGAGGTCATTCAGAATCTTGAGCAGAACAATGTGAATTCGGAGACCATCCGTAAGCAGGAACGCATTCTTTCGCGGCTTCTTGATGCATCAAAGTCGATGCGTGAGAGAGATTTTGAGAAGAGGCGGAAGGCCCAAACCGGAACGGAGGTCGCCCGCCGCAGCCCCGGCGAACTCGATCCCTCAGCACTTGAGGGAAAGAACAGACTGCTCGAAGACCTCCTCAAGTCACTCGAACACGGCTACTCGAAGGATTATAAAGAGTTGATCCGCAGGTACTTCGAGGAACTGCAAAAGATCGACATACAAAAGAAGTAATACACCGCCACTCTTTCCCCCCAGGTACCATTCGCCAGCACACCACGCGGCGCCAGCCCTTTTTGGCTGCGCTGAGCAACCTTCCGAGGGTCATAGAGTTACAAGAGAAGCTTCGCAAGGTGCCTGCAACTATTCCGGCTCGTAATCAAGAGGGAGTAGATCCGCGAACCGCTGGGACGACCAGTAACCGTACGTCCAGAGCCCGAGTGGGTCTTCTGTTTGACCGTTGGCGTAAACGACGGTCTGCGGGCGGCCCATTTCGATGAGAGAGATCTGTGGCGCATCACGGCGGGTATAAACTACCTGCAGAAGATCAGCAAAGGAGAGTTTCTTCTGGAATGAAAACTCCCCGGGAGTGAGCAAGGTGTCGGGGTTTACATCGGATCCAGCCGCTCTGCGGAGGGCGTTCCGCACGAAATCTTTTCGCACACGGTTGACTGCAAACCCTTCCTCTCTGGTGTTCTTTTCCAGAAGAGCGAGGAGGAAATGGCGTTTGGAACCGTAGAATGCATCGCGGCGATTGGCTTTCCACTGTTCTGCTTCGGTTTGGTCACGTGGCTTGAGGTTTGAATACGCCGTGAGCCCGATGAACTGAAAGATTTCTCTCGAGTCCGAAAAGTGTACCAAAACACACCGCATGTGATATCCGAGTGCCTTGTTGTCGATCTCGAGCGGCTCGCGTGCGGTCGCAACAAAGGGTTCTGCCTCCTGGAGAAAGTCGAGCACCTCGGGATTCAACAGCTTACATTTCAAAGAGTTCGTCGTTGACCCAAAAAACGTCTTCAAAAACCTTTTCAGGTTTTCTCTCCATTCTGCAGGATCTCTGGCTTCGATTTCGACTGCCGGCATCTGAACCGGCCGGGCTTTAAGCCGGATCTCCAACGTCCGGGCTGTTGAATCCCTGAGAAGAACCATGACGCTTCCCGGCAGATAGCCAACAATCGAAGCAACTACCTGTTGTGACCCAAGTGGAACTTCGCGGAGCTTGAATCTTCCGTTGCTGTCCGTGCCCGTGCCGATCGTTGAGTTTGATACGAATACATTGGCGAGAGGAATCGGGGCGCGTGTCGAATCATCTACGACACGGCCATTGACAATGGCCCGTGGAACCGGCTGGCTATGCACCGTCTGTTGGACGCTCAGGAGAGCAAAGACGGCGAGGACTTCAATGAGCCATTTCATGGAGCTTGGTAAATTCCTGATTTTCCCCGGAACAATCACTGTGGGGAGTCGAGAATCTGCATCGGGATACTACTTGAGATATTTCGCCAGCGTTCGCTCCAACTGCTCTCCGCGAAGATCGGCATCGAGCGCCACGATTTTTCCTGTTGCATCCACAAGAACTGGACGCGGAATTGCAACGACCTCAAACGCGTCCGTCAGTTGCCTGTTATCTGTGACGAACGTGTGAAGCCACGGCATTTTCCACTTGTCTTCTCTGAATTTCTTCACATCGTCCGGCTTCCGGTCGAGTGAGAGGCTGAGGATCTCGAAATTTCTTGATTTGAACTTCTCGTACGCCTTATGGAGATTTTCCATTTCACCGACACAGGGTCCGCACCACGTCGCCCAGAAATCGAGGAGATAGACTTTCCCTTTGAACATCGCATTCGTAATGATCTTCGTCGTGTCTTCGATCGCCTTCACCATGAACGAAGGCACAGCACGGCCGACAGCAATTGCAATGGTAGGGGAAAAGCGCTCCTTCACCATCTTCCCAAACGGTGTGTCATCCATATACTTCATCGCAAAATCGTAGTACATCTTCAATTGTTTCTCATCGCCCTGCATCTTCGCACTCATCAGGTGGCTCATCAACAGATTCGACTTCAGCGTTGCATCCTGGTTCTTCTCGAGAAATCGTGAAAGGTATTTCTCAAACAGGACCTGATCGCCGGCCAAATCGGCTGCGACCTTCATTAGTGGCAGGTTCGGTATCATCCAGAGCTTTGAATCGGGCGGAATCTCCTTCAACGCCAGAGCACCGATGTTCGGATCAGCCTTCATGGCGTTTCGGGCTTTCGTGTCGACGTAATTGAGGAGGAGCGCTTGCCGGACGAGCGGTAATTTCTCCGTCTTAAGGCGATCGACAATCCCCTTTTGTACCGAGGACCAGTCATACTTGAAATCCTTCCCTCCCGATGCAGTCAAGCCCTGAACCTTGCTTGCCCAGATCGTCGCGCGTTTCGTCATCTCCAGTTGGATCATTGCTACCTTGGCGGTCGAACTGCTGGGATCATGAAATGTAACGACCGGCTCTGCATTTGATTGAACAACCTTCCTGGGATCGAACACAATTTTCACTTTTCCGTTCTCCGGCGTGACGATGGATTTGTAGTCACCGGCTCCGTCGAACTCAAACGATTCGGACTGGGTCCCGTTGATGCTCCTGCTTGTCTTCTCTGCTCCGAAGATCTGGTACGCCAGCTTTGGAGAATTCGTCTGAAGCTCGAGAGTAAATGTCCCGTCAACCTGCCGCACCATTGGTTGGGCTTCGTTGAAGCTGAAGTTCGTCAGATCAGACATGACCTTCACATCCTTCAAGTCGTCAGTATAGGAATACGTCGAAAGACTCACCGTAAGACCTATCTTGAGTGGCTTCTCAATGATAAGCGGGACATCCATTGCCATGTGATTGACGCCTGTAAATTCGAGCAGAAGGACACCCGTTTCTTTTGTCTTGATCTGGAACGACCCATCAGGTGCGGCCTGCACCTGAAGAACCGGCTGTGGATTCGGCGCCTTCAGCACGTGTGCGTGGGCAAGCAGCATTGGCTGCTTGTTGCATCCGAGCAATTTGCCGGAGATGACCGACTCCGGCTGTGCCACAAGCACGCTTGTGCAGAACAGCAATGACATGACGGAGAGAGTTTTCATAGCATTGTCCCGTTCAGATTGTGCATTCTTCTTCGGTGAGTGTGTGCAAAGGTAGGGAATTCGTCTGCCAGCGTCAAGGCAACGAATCACTCTTCATTTAGATTATTAGGTGAGGCAATTGGGGCAAGCAGGTGCATGGCAGGGCGCGGGGGCAGGCCCTTGCACCTTCAGAAGGTGCGCGGGCGGGTGCGCAGGTGTGGGCAGCGATCTTTCTCAGGCAGACAAATCAGCCTCAGAGCTTTGAGATACCAGCAAGGCCTGACAGGTTTCAACGGAATTCCATGGAAACCTGTCAGGCCTCTGGTGCACGAAGGTTCTTACTTCAAGGCGAATCTGAACGGGAGATTGACCCACACCGCAACCGGCTCGCCTTTAGCAACCGCAGGTTTAAATGACCATTGTTTTGCGGCGTCAATCGCGGCCTGGTTGAGTATTTCATTGTCGCTCTTCGTTACCGTCACCTCGACAACTCGCCCCGTCCTATCCACCCAGAGTTTTGTCCAGACTGTGCCCACAATCTTGTCGCGTTTTGCGGCTTCCGGATACTTGGGATGTACCTGCTTTATCGGTTCAGGACCTTTGTCCACTTTCACGTCCTCTGCCGGCGGATTACCCTTTGCTTTTTTCTCCGGGGCCATCACAGGGACGCCGAGCGAAGGCGCCTCTGCTCCACTGTACAATTTGAAGCGAAACGGAACCGTCACCCACACCGCGATTGGTTTTCCTTTCGCGATTGCCGGCTTGAATACCCAGCGCTTCCCAGCGTCGATGGCGGCCTGATTGAAAACCTCGTTGTCGCTCTTCATCACTTTGGCCTCAGCGACTTTGCCGGACTCATCAATCCACACATTCAACCAGACATTTCCCTCGATTTTGTCTTTTAACGCATCGCTGGGATAATCAGGCTGAAATTGCTTGACCACTTCCGGGGCTTGATCGTATTCCACCATCTGAGGCGGAGCTTCTTTCTTCCCTTTCTGATCCTGGATTGCCAGTTGATTACTCACCGTCTGAAGCTCTTGAGGCGCGGCTGGCTTCTCGGCAACCGTCTGTGCACAAAGATCGGCGCAGAAGAGAAGCGATGCAATGAGCAGCACGCTATTCTTCGATTTCATAATTCCTCCCTATTGAATTGTCACGACTGGTTCCATCGTATATGCTCGCACTTCGACGGTCGGTACTGCCATCAGAAACACCGTCTGAACTTTCGGATTGTCGGCGGACTGATCTAGTCCCAGCCATAGCACCGATGCAAAAAAGCTGCCGAACAGCAGAATCAACATGGCCGCGGCCGCGACGGGAATCCGCATGGAAATTCGCCGCTGCCAGACGGTTGCCGGAGTTGCCTGCCGATCGGGCATCCACGATTGGCGGCTCCGTGCTATACTCAGCACCTTCTCATCGAGCTCTTTCGGTGCCAGCAGCGGCGCCTGATCCCGCAAACCGGAGCGGAGATCGAGAGTAACTGTCATTGCGTTGCGGCAGGATGCGCAACCGCCAAGATGCCTGAACAGTGTCTCTGCCTCATCGTCACGTAGTTCATGATCAATGTACGCGCTTGCCTGCTCTTCAAATTGCTCGCAGCTCATCGTTCGTCCCTTTCAATATCGTTTCCAGCTTCTTCCCCATTGATTTTCTGGCCTTGAATAAGGCCGACTTCACGGCACTTTCACTCAGGTTCGTCACCCGGGCAATTTCTGAATAAGAGAGCTGCTCGTATTCGCGCAAGATCAGCATTTCCCGGTACGCAGGCCTCAGGAGTGCCAGACAATGTTGCAGGAGCTCTGACCGCTCCCGGGCCACGACCCGGTCGAGCGGTGTTTGATCGTCCCAGACGTCGTCTGAAATGTCATCAAGATCCTCCGAAGGTTTGGTTCGGCGAAGCATTGTGTATACCTCATTGCGTGCGATGGTAAAGATCCATGCTTGCAATGATGCTGAATTGTCGAGTTGATGGAGAGAGCGATGGATCTTGAGAAACGTTTCCTGTGCCGCGTCTTCTGCATTCTGGGGATGCTTCAGAAGCCGGTAGCAATAGGCATACACCCGGTGCTTATACCGGTGATAGAGCGGCGTGAATGCCAGGCTCCCTTCTCTTTTGATGCGCTCAATGAGTTGTTCGTCTGTAGCCGGTTGCATGGTGACCGTTCGCTGGTGGATCGAGGTTGGTCTAGTAAGTTAGCACTCGCCGTATGAGTATCAACCCTACATATAGAGAGATGACGTGTTTCCGAAAAAGTTGCCTTTCTCACTTTTACGAATTGACTTTACTTTCGTCGTTCTCTACATTGGCCAAACGATTTCGCACTGATTCTGTCAGCACCTCCGCCCCGATGTCATTGTGATGAAAAGAACACTGATCGCGGTCAATGTGGTCGTTGTTGTGGTTCTGGCCTACTACGCATACTATTTGGCGACAGATTTTCAGACGCCGCACGGGCGGCGCGATATGCCTTATTTCGTTTTCGTCATTGACACCATCGACCTTTTTATCCACGAAGGGGGCCACGGCGTGTTTAAGGTCTTCGGCCGGTTTATGCACTTCCTTGGCGGGTCCTTGATGCAGGTGATCCTTCCGGTTACAGCGATCGTCGTCATGCTCAGGACGAGTGGACCGCGGACGCTCCTCGCGACACTCTTCTGGCTTGGACAAAACCTGATTGATGTCGCCGTCTACATCGACGACGCCCCCAAACAACAGCTCACCCTCATCTCACGTTATGCGATGCACGACTGGCGCTGGCTCTGTGGCTACATGGGTAATCTCGATTCTGCTGGAGACATTGCTTCGGTGGTGTCGTTCCTGGGCACGGTGTCGCTTCTTGGCGCAATCGGCTTCGGTGTGTATTATATTTTGCTCGATGTGCGCGATGAATTTTTTCCGCCGATGGCTTCAAAACTCCTCCCGTTCCGACCCCTTGCTCGGCCTCAACCGCCGACAATGCAAAAGAAAGCCGACGCGGGCAACACTGATGATATTCAGTAGTCCCGAGCGACAGCTTGAACAGGATCTTTCGTCGGACTGCTTACCCCGACTTCCTCCTCGCCGCGTGAGGTGCCTCACACACGTCCCCCCTCTGCGCCGAGTTCATTGCTTTTCCCTTCCGCCTTTCTTAGATTTACTCATTCTCGAAAAACCCAAGGAGGTTCCCATGCACGCGACGAACAAACCGTTTGTTCAGATTCTCGGCATCCTTTCGATCGTGATCATTCTTGTGACACCAGCGCAGTCACAGATCACATTTCAAGTCGGCGCTGGTGCCGGCCTGGCCATGCCAGCATCCGACTACTCAGGAACCACAGTCGATTTCTATAACGGGAGCAAGTACGGTCTCAAGAGTGGCTTCACGCTTAACGCGAAAGTGCGCGCCGGCATTCTTGGATTGCGCGGTGCGGGAGAAGTCAACTACTCATCCTTCAGCAATACTGGAGAAGCGCTGCCGGGTCAGGGGAGTGTCGACATATCACAGAAAGTTCTTTCGCTAAAGGTCGGCCCGGAGCTCTCCCTGGGTCTGCCCTTGATGCCAATTGCACCGTATTTTGGCGCGAACATCGCGTTAAACCGCTTTAGCGGAACGGTGAAATTTCAGGGCGTCTCAAAGGTTCCGAGTGCTTCCTACGATCTGAAATCGGCCACGCGCATCGGGTTCGGCTTCACGGGCGGCGTCGTGCTGAAACTCGGGGGGTTCACGACGCTGGACGTCAGTGCGGCCTATGACCTGATGAACGCCAGCGGGAAGACCTGGGAAGACGACAATCTGAACCTGGACCAGCGCATCGATTCCTATCTCACCCTCAATGATGACAAGGACCCCCTGTACAAGTCCGGGGACGACAAGCATTTCATCAGCAATTCCAGATCCATCAATGCAATCCAGATCAGGGCTACCCTGATGATCGGGCTTTAAGGTTCAATGACAAAGAAGCGCTCTGAGCTCACCGAACTCAAGAGTCTTGGTCCGACCAGTGAGCATTGGTTGAATGGGATAGGGGTATACACCAAGAGGGATTTGGTGAGGCTCGGTTCAATTCACGCATTCCGGCTTATGAAGGAGAGCGGTTTCAAAGTAACACTCAACCTGGTCTACGCGATGGAAGGCGTGATTCTCGGCGTACGCTGGGATGAGCTTCCCGGCAAACTCAAAGCGGAACTTCAGGCCGCGATCAGCGCAGACTTTCCAAAATGAGCAAGCTCACACGATGTGGGTGGTCGACCTCCGACTCACTCTACATTCAATACCACGACGAAGAGTGGGGTGTGCCGGTTCATGATGACTCCAAGCTTTTCGAGATGCTGATCCTCGAAGGCGCTCAAGCGGGATTGAGCTGGATAACCATCCTGAGAAAGCGGGACGCTTACAGGAAAGCTTTCAATCGATTCAACGCTGCCAAGATTGCCCGTTTTGACGCCCGAAAACGCCGTCAGCTTCTTGCGAACGCTGGAATTGTACGAAATCGCCTGAAGATCGACGCGGCAATTTCAAACGCAAAGGCCTTCCTTGCCATCCAGGAGGAATTTGGCAGTTTTAATGCATACATCTGGCAGTTTGTTGGCGGATCCCCGATCCAGAACCGGCGGAAGTCGCTCAAAGAAATTCCGCCGACGACCAAAGAATCTGATCTCATGAGCAAGGATTTGAAGCAGCGCGGGTTTCGGTTTGTCGGATCAACAATCTGCTACGCGTTCATGCAGGCCGTCGGCATGGTGAACGACCATATCACTTCCTGCTACCGCTACAAACAGCTCTAATGCCGTTTCCAAAAAGTTGTCTTGTGCTTTCGAGAACGTGACTGCCGTTGGAAACGAGCACTATTGCCTTTTTGTAATGGCTCACTGTAAGAACACAAGATTTCTTTTTAGAAGTGGCACTAGTGGACTGTTACGATGATTGTTTGACATCCGTATAGTGCCGCGCCATCGTTGTTCGTGCGTGGTTTGTGGTAAAGCGCCAGGAAATAGTGGTTCGGGCACGATTGCGTTTTTGCTCCC
>Ga0315277_10001288_pt1 | contig 36903 bp, 33 predicted proteins | sample YL17G05_15_MG_FD_203695 | JGI IMG/M metagenome (GOLD analysis project Ga0315277, IMG submission 203695) | Sediment microbial communities from Yellowstone Lake, YNP, Wyoming, USA - YL17G05_15 | ecosystem: Environmental > Aquatic > Freshwater > Lake > Sediment | place: USA: Wyoming | collected...
GCACTAAGCCCACCGGTCAGCCAACGCTGACCGATTCAGCCTACCACCGGTAATGAGCAAACGCCCTGTTGGCCTCCGCCATTTTGTGCATCTCTTCCTTACGCTTTATGGTCGCGCCCGTGTTGTTCGCGGCATCCATCAGCTCTCCTGCGAGTTTTTCGGTCATCGTGCGTTCTCCACGCTCTCTGGCGTATCGCACCAACCACTGCAAAGCGAGCGCCATCCGGCGTTCGGGACGAACCTCAATCGGCACCTGGTAGGTAGCACCGCCGACGCGCCGCGGCCTTACCTCGAGCACCGGCATGACGTTCTTGATCGCCGTCTCGATGATCTCGACACCATTCTTCTTGGATTTCTCCTCGATGATGGTTACGGCATCGTAGACAACTCGCCGGGCAAGCGATTTCTTGCCGCTGTACATTATCTTGTTGATCAGTCTCGATAACGTTTCGTTACCGTAGACTGGATCGGGCTCGACCTCACGCCTCGTCGCTTTACCCCGCCTCGGCATGTCTTTTGCCTCCTATTTCTTCGGCATCTTGGCCCCGTACCGGGAGCGCCCCTTCTTCCGGTTCTGCACGCCCGCTGTGTCCAGTACTCCCCGCACAATATGATACCTGACACCGGGAAGGTCCTTCACACGGCCGCCGCGCACCAGGACGATAGAGTGCTCCTGGAGATTATGCCCGATGCCTGGGATGTACGCTGTGATTTCAATACCGTTTGTGAGGCGCACCCTGGCGATTTTCCGCAGCGCCGAATTGGGTTTCTTCGGGGTTTGGGTTCTCACGACAGTGCAAACGCCCCTCTTGAACGGGTTGCGCCGCAGGTGAGGTGTCTTCGACCTGTTGGGCACTATCTCTCTCGCATGGCGCACAAGCTGGCTGATGGTCGGCATCAACGCACCTCCTTATTGTGAAGTCGCGTATCTTCTATCAATGCTTCCTCTATATCACTGCTCCACGATAGCGCAGGCAGCCGCGCCGACCTGGATGCCGCACGCTTTGCCCAGCGCTATCATGGAGTCCACAACTGTTACCGGTATGCCTTTCTGGCTGCATTCTCTGATTATGTCTCTCGTTACGCGCTCATCCGCGTCCGACGCCACGAACACTGCCTGGACTTTGCCTTTCGCTACCGCCCTCAAGGCCTGTTTGGTGCCGACCGCCCTTTTTCTGGCGAGCCGTACCTGCTCAATTGACATAACAGAGAGATCCTCCAGGTCCTGACACGCACTTCACGATTTTATCACCAGCGTAAAGGCGTGTCAATCTGACGACCTGTCCTCGCGGGGCGTAGTCTCGGCGGTCACCTCGGGCTCTTCCGCACGCTCGTCCTCGGGCTCGAGCATCTCGCCTGCCTGGTCTCCAGGCTCGACGGGCGCCCCAGGGGTAACCTCTTCGACCGGTCCGGTTTCAGGCAGTTCGCCATCCTCAGGCGGAACTGCAGCATCCTCCGGCGCCGCTTCCCCTGCCGGCTGCTCCCACTCGTACGTCAGCGTACGAACATCCCTGTACCGTGCCATGCCAGTCCCGGCCGGGATCAATTTCCCGATTATGACATTCTCCTTCAGGCCGAGCAAGTGGTCCCGCTTGCCCTTCACCGCGGCATCCGTCAGCACGCGGGTCGTCTCCTGGAACGAGGCCGCGGAGAGGAACGAGTCGGTTGCCAGTGACGCTTTGGTGATGCCAAGCAGCACGGGCTTCGCGACCGCCGGCTGCCCGCCGTTGGCTATGGCTCCTTCATTCTCGTCTTCGAACTCGAAGACGTCCACCAGCCCGCCAGGCAACAGGTTCGTCTCGCCGGGCTCATCCACTTTGACTTTCCGCAGCATCTGCTTGATGATGATCTCAATGTGCTTGTCGCTTATGTCCACGCCCTGCAGCCTGTAGACCTGCTGCACCTCGTGCAGCAGGTACATCTGGACCGCCCGGAGTCCTCTCACTCTCAATAGGTCATGCGGGTTGATCGAACCTTCGGTAAGTTCGTCGCCAGCATAGACGTAATCGCCGTCGACCACCTTGAGCCTGGCACCGTAGGGCACGGGGTACGACAGCACTTCTCCGGTGTCCGTGCTTATCTCGATTTCTTTCCTGTTCTTGTTCTCTCCGATGTGCACGCTGCCGTCAGCCTCAGCGATGATCGCCTGGCCCTTCGGCTTTCTCGCTTCGAAAAGCTCCTCCACGCGCGGCAGACCCTGGGTTATGTCCTCACCAGCGACACCGCCTGTGTGGAAGGTCCTCATCGTAAGCTGTGTGCCCGGCTCGCCGATCGATTGAGCGGCGATGATGCCGACCGCTTCCCCAACATCCACACCCACACCGGTCGCCAGGTTGCGGCCGTAGCATTTCCCGCACACGCCATGGCGGGTCTTGCACGTCAGCACCGAGCGTATGGGCACTTCCTGGATGCCGGCATCGATGATCTTTTGCGCGCTGTCCTCATCTATGGGCTCGTCGGCGGCAATGATGAGTTCGCCCGTCTCGGGGTGCACGATATCGTCGAGGGCCGTGCGGCCCAGGATCCTGTCAAACAGGCTCTCTATGACTTCATTCCCGTCACGCACCTCGGCGACGATGATGCCCGAAGTGGTACCGCAGTCCTCTTCCCTGACGATGACGTCCTGCGACACATCAACCAGGCGGCGTGTCAGGTAGCCCGAGTCGGCAGTCCTCAGAGCAGTGTCCGCCAGGCCCTTCCTTGCGCCGTGAGTGGAGGTGAAGTACTCGAGCACCGTGAGGCCCTCACGGAAGCTTGCCTTGATGGGCAGCTCGATGATCCGGCCCGACGGGTCGGCCATGAGGCCGCGCATTGCGCCGAGCTGGGCTATCTGCGACGGGTTGCCCCTCGCGCCCGATATCGACATCATGTAGACCGGGTTCATCGTCGACTTCAGACTGGTCATCAGGTCGTTCGACACGCGCTCTTTGACGGTGTTCCAGATGCTGATCGTCTTCTGGTACCTCTCGTCCGCCGTGATCAGGCCTCTCTGGAACTGCTGCTGGATCTGATCGACTTCGTTCTCGGCGGCAGCCACCAGCGCCGCCTTCGTCTCGGGTACGGGGATGTCGTTGATGGATATCGTCGTGCCGGCGCGGGTCGCGAACTTGAACCCGAGCTCCTTGATGCCGTCAAGCACGACAGCCGTGACTGCTGTGCCATGGCGCCGGAAGCACAGGGCGACCAGCTTCGAAAGCGTCTTGTTGTCCACGACCTGGTTCACAAACCGCAGGTCCTCGGTCAGTTTCTCGTTGAACAGCACCCGGCCCACAGTGGTCTCAAGCTTCTCGCCGGCGATCCTCACCTTGATCCTGGCGTGAAGGTCAACGACCCCAACGTCGTAAGCCATGATGGCTTCCTCAGGGTTGGAGAAGCTCTTGCCTTCACCGCGGACGTTCTCTTTCTCGAGCGTCAGGTAATAACAGCCGAGCACGATGTCCTGCTGCGGCGTCACGACGGGCGAGCCGTCCTTCGGGTAGAGCATGTTGTGCACCGACAGCATCAGAATCCTAGCCTCTGCCTGCGACTCTGCAGAGAGGGGCACGTGCACTGCCATCTGGTCGCCGTCGAAGTCCGCGTTGTACGCGGGGCAGACAAGCGGGTGTATCTGTATAGCACGACCCTCAACCAACACGGGCTCGAATGCCTGTATGCCGAGCCTGTGCAGAGTCGGCGCCCGGTTCAGCATCACGGGATGCTCTTTTATGACTTCCTCAAGGACGTCCCAGACCTCGGGCTTCAACCGTTCGACCATCCTCTTTGCGCTCTTGATGTTGTGCGCCAGGCCTTCCTTGACAAGCCTCTTCATGACGAACGGCTTGAACAGCTCGAGCGCCATCTCTTTAGGCAGGCCGCACTGGTGGAACTTCAGTCTCGGCCCCACCACGATGACCGAACGCCCCGAGTAATCGACACGCTTGCCCAGCAGGTTTTGCCGGAAACGCCCCTGCTTGCCCTTCAGCATGTCGCTGAGCGACTTTAGGGGCCTGTTGCCGGGTCCGGTGACAGGCCTTCCGCGCCTGCCGTTATCTATGAGAGCGTCAACAGCTTCCTGGAGCATGCGCTTCTCGTTGCGCACAATGATATCGGGCGCCCCAAGGTCCAGGAGCCTCTTTAGCCTGTTGTTCCTGTTGATGACGCGCCTGTACAGGTCGTTCAGGTCAGATGTCGCGAACCGCCCGCCGTCCAGCTGCACCATCGGCCGTAGGTCAGGAGGTATCACGGGGATCACGTCAAGGACCATCCACTCAGGCCGGTTTCCGGACTTCCGGAACGCCTCGACGACCTCAAGCCGCCTTATCGTGCGGACTCGCCTCTGCCCGGTGACGTCCTTCAACTCCGCCTTGAGCTCTTTGCCCAGGTCGTTGAGATCTATCTCCTCGAGCAGTTTCTTGACGGCTTCGGCGCCCATGGCCGCTTTGAACCCGCTGCCGTACTTCTCTTTGGCTTCGCGGTACTCGTTCTCCGTCATGAGCTGCTTCTTCATGAGGGGCGTGTCGCCGGGCTCCGTGACCACGTACGACGCGAAATAGAGCACCTTCTCGAGCGCCCTCGGCGACATGTCCAGCAGGAGCCCCATCCTGCTCGGGATGCCTTTGAAATACCAGATATGGGACACCGGAGCGGCGAGCTCGATGTGGCCCATCCTTTCGCGGCGCACCTTGGAGCGGGTGACTTCTACGCCGCACCTGTCGCACACGATGCCCTTATACCGCACGCGCTTGTACTTACCACAGTGGCATTCCCAGTCGCGTTGCGGTCCGAATATCTTTTCGCAGAACAGGCCCTCTCGTTCAGGCTTGAGTGTCCTGTAGTTGATGGTCTCAGGCTTCTTTACCTCACCGCGCGACCATTCCCTGATCTGCTCCGGAGACGCGAGGCTTATCCTGATGGAGTTGAAGTTATTGACATCCAGCAAAGACTTCGTCCCCTTTCACTCAAGGCAGAATTCGCAGGAGGTCTACTCCTCCGGCGTCCGCTTGACTTCGCCCTTGACGAGGCTCTCAATGTCGACTTCCGGCGTTTCCCGGTCCACCTGGATATCCGGGTCTTCGGGAACGCTGGCATTATCCAGAGCGGCCTCGTCGAGCGGTTCCTCATCGTCAACCGGTATCTCATCAACCGGAACTTCTTCCTCCGGCTCAAGGCCCTGTGCGATGGCCTCTTCCCGGGTTGCGACGGGAAGCCGCTCTTCCTCACCGTCTATGGTGAGGTCGAGCTCTCTCGCTGTCTCTGTTATGTCGTCATCGGTTTCGCGGATGTCTATCACCCTGGACTCTTCGCTCAACACCTTGACATCAAGTCCAAGGCTCTGAAGCTCCTTGATCAAGACCTTGAACGATTCGGGCACACCGGGCTCTGGCACGTTCTCGCCTTTGACGATGGCCTCGTATGTCTTCACACGACCGACCACATCGTCGGACTTGACCGTCAGGAGCTCCTGCAGAGTGGAAGCTGCGCCATACGCCTCAAGCGCCCACACTTCCATCTCCCCGAACCTCTGCCCGCCGAACTGCGCTTTCCCGCCCAGCGGCTGCTGAGTCACAAGGGAGTAAGGCCCTGTGGACCTGGCGTGTATCTTGTCGTCAACCAGGTGGGCCAGCTTCATCATGTACACGTAGCCAACCGTCACGTCGTTGTCGAACTTCTCGCCCGTGCGCCCGTCATAGAGCTCGATCTTGCCCGAACGCGGCAGCCCGGCTTTCTCGAGTAGGTCCAGGATCTCATCCTCCCTGGCGCCATCGAACACAGGACTTGCCACGTAGAGCCCCAGAACGTGCGACGCCCAGCCGAGGTGCGCCTCAAGTATCTGGCCGATGTTCATCCGGGACGGCACGCCGAGCGGGTTCAGCACTATTTCCACCGGCATCCCGTCCGGCATGAAGGGCATGTCTTCCTCCGGCAGTATCCTCGCGATGACGCCCTTGTTCCCGTGGCGCCCCGCCATCTTGTCGCCTTCGGAAACCTTCCTCTTCTGGGCAATGTACGTGCGGACCAGCTGGTTCACCCCTGGAGCGAGCTCATCGCCGTTCTCGCGGGAGAAGACTTTTACATCCACGACTATGCCACTTTCGCCGTGAGGAACGCGGAGCGACGTGTCCCTGACCTCTCGCGCCTTCTCGCCGAAAATTGCGCGCAGCAGGCGCTCCTCAGCGGTCAGCTCTGTCTCGCCCTTCGGAGTGACCTTGCCGACCAGGATATCCCCTGGCCTGACCTCCGCGCCGATGCGAATGATGCCCCGCTCGTCGAGGTCCTTCAACACATCTTCGCCGACGTTCGGGATGTCGCGTGTGATCTCTTCCGGGCCAAGCTTGGTGTCCCGGGCGTCGCACTCATATTCCTCTATGTGAACCGAAGTGAACCTGTCTTCTTTCACCAGTTTCCTGCTGATCAGTATGGCATCCTCGTAGTTGTAGCCCTCCCACGGCATGAATGCCACAAGCACATTCTGCCCGAGCGCAAGCTCACCGAGCTGTGTGGAAGGACCATCCGCTATGGGCTCACCCTTTCTGATAAGCGTCCCCTGCTTGACTATGGGCCGCTGGTTCAGGCACGTGCCCTGGTTTGTCCTCGAGTATTTGATCAGTTTGTATTCGATTGCGGGCGAACCGTCGACGGGCCGGAGCACTACTTTATCTGCCTGTACGCTTTCGACCACGGAATCCTTGTCCGCAAGCTCCACAACGCCGGAATCTACAGCAGCCTTGTACTCCATGCCCGTGCCGACCAGCGGGGTTTCCGTCCGGATGAGCGGCACGGCCTGGCGCTGCATGTTCGATCCCATCAGCGCCCTGTTGGCGTCGTCGTTCTCGAGGAACGGTATAAGGGCGGTCGCTATGGACACGACCTGCTTGGGCGACACGTCCATGTAGTCCACTTCGGCTGACTCGACGACCAGGATGTCCTGCCGGTAGCGTCCGGTAACGTGCTCGTGGATGAACCTGCCCGCGGCGTCAAGAATCTCGTTAGCCTGCGCGACGACGGCTTCATCCTCTTCATCCGCAGTCAAGTAGACAATCTCGTCGGTGACCACATGCTGTTCCTTATCGACTTTGCGGTAAGGCGTTTCAATGAAGCCGAACTCATTGATGCGAGCGTACGTGCTCAGGGAGCCTATGAGGCCGATGTTCGGGCCTTCGGGCGTCTCTATCGGGCACATCCTTCCGTAGTGGGAGTGGTGGACGTCCCGGACCTCGAAACCAGCACGTTCGCGCGAAAGGCCACCGGGCCCAAGCGCGGAAAGGCGCCTCTTGTGCGTCAGTTCGGCCAGAGGGTTCGTCTGGTCCATGAACTGTGACAGCTGGCTCGAGCCGAAGAACTCCTTCACCGCCGCAACGACCGGCCGGATATTGATGAGAGCCTGCGGCGTGATTGCCTCAACGTCCTGGATGGTCATGCGCTCTTTCACCACACGCTCCATCCTCGCAAGGCCGATACGAAACTGGTTCTGGAGGAGCTCGCCGACAGACCGGAGACGCCTGTTGCCGAGGTGATCAATGTCATCCGTTGAGCCAACATCGTAAAACAGACCCACCAGGTAGTTGACCGACGCGATGATATCTTCCTTAGTAAGTGTCTTGACGTTTGACGGAGCCGGCTGCCCCGTCTCGGGTGATGCGTTGGAGATGATCTTGACGATGTTCCCGTCCCGAGTCTGCACTTCGAGCGACGAGTACCCCGCGGCCTCGATCCTCTCGGCCAGCCTCTTATCTATCAGCACCCGCTCGTCGGCGATCTTCTCTCCAGTGGCGGGATCGTGTATCGGTTCAATAGTAAAAGCGCCTGCAAGCCTTCTCCTGAGGCTGAGTTTCTTGTTGAGCTTGTACCTCCCGACCCCGGCAAGGTCATACCGGCGGGACTCGAAGAAGAGGTTATTGAGCAGCGTTCTTGCGTTATCCACTGTCGGAGGTTCGCCGGGCCTCAGCCTCTTGTATATCTCTATCAGGGCGTCATCCGTGGATTCCGTCGGGTCCTTGTCGAGAGTGCTCTTGATATACTGGTTGTCGCCGAAGATCTCGAGAATCTTGGCGTCGGTGCCGAGCCCGACGGATCTCAAGAGAATTGTGACCGGTATCTTGCGGGTCCTGTCGACCCTCACGTAGAGGACATTGGAGGCGTCCGACTCAAACTCGAGCCAGGCCCCGCGGTTCGGTATGACAGTCGCGAAAAAGAGGCGGTTGCCGCTGGCATCGAACTGATCGGAGTAGTACGCTCCCGGGGACCTGACCAGCTGACTCACGATGACCCTCTCAGCGCCGTTGATGATGAACGTGCCGTTTTCGGTCATCAGCGGGAAGTCCCCCATGAAGACTTCCTGTTCCTTGACCTCACCAGTATCCCGGTTGATCAGGCGCACCTGGACCTTGAGCGGGGTGGCATAGGTCATGTCTCTCTCTTTGCACTGCTCGACCGAATACTTGGCCTTGCTCTTGTCCAGCTCATAGTTTCCGAACTCAAGGACAAGCTTTCCGGTGAAGTCCTCAATCGGTGAGACATCGCGGAAGGTCTCCTGGAGGCCATCGTTGACGAACCATTGATAGGATTTCTGCTGGATTTCGATGAGGTTGGGCATGTCCAGCACTTCATCGATCCTTGCGAAGGAGAGTCGCTCGCGAGTGCCGACCTTTATGGCATGCGCCATGCACAGGTCACTCCTTGTGACGTTTCTGGACTGCGGTCTAGGTTCTGTGCTTGCCTGTTGCGGTAGAAGTCCCAACAAAACATAAATAAGCCCCGTGTTGCCTTACTCACCCTAGTTTTTCTGGCAGTGGGCGCTTAGAGTATGAAACCAATAATAACTATTTTATCCTCAAGTCGCACAGCACATACAGGTAATCGCCGGCGCGTAACATGATGGCAATTTGTTATAGTAACACACGAATATGCAAGAGTCAACAGATAGGGGCCGGCTCAAGTATACCTCTTCGCCGGCCCCACAAAATACCCGTTACTTGATTTCCGCTACTGCGCCAACGTCTGTCAACTTGGCCTTTGCGGCCTCGGCATCCTGCTTGGATACTTTTTCCTTTACGGACTTCGGCGCGCCCTCAACTAGATTCTTGGCTTCTTTCAGCCCAAGGCCGGTCAGCTCACGCACGACTTTGATGACCTGGACTTTCTGGTTCCCCACTTCTTTAAGGATCACGTCGAACTCGGTCTGCTCTTCAGCCGCCGCGGGCGCGGCTGCCTGAGCCAGCGGCATCGCAGCCGCGACCGCCGGAGCGGCGGCGGAGACACCGAACTCTTTCTCGAATTCCTTGACGAGCTCCGATAGCTCAAGCACGTTCATGCCCCTGATTATCTCGAGGACTTCCTGGATCTTTGACAAAGCAAGACACCTCCTGAATTAGTGGAAAAGGGTCTGCGGCTAGTCTGCCGCGTCGGCCTGTTCTTTCTGTTTCCGGATCTGCTCCAGCGCGTAACCCACGTTCCGAAGCGGCGCGCTCAGCACAGACGCAAACCTCGATAGCGGCGATGACAGGCACCCGGCAACCCTCGCCAAAAGCTCGATACGGGACGGTAGATCGGCTAGAGCTCTTATGCCTGCCGCATCTACGAATTCCCGGTTGAGCAGGCCGGCCTTCACCTGCAACGGCACGTCCCTGGTCTCTCTGATGAAATCGGAAATGACCTTGGCCGGAGCCACGGGATCGGTTGTACTCGTAGCTATCGCTGTCGGGCCTTCCAGGAAGGAATCGAGTCCTGTAATGCCCATGTCATGGAGGGCGATTTTCGCCAGGGTGTTCTTTACCACCTTGTACTGAACGCCAGCCTGGCGCATGTTCCGCCGCAGCTTGGTCATTGTCGCCACATCGATGCCCCGGTAGTCTGTCAGGACCGTGGACAGGGCTTGCTCAAACTCCGAACGAAGCTCGCTGACTGCCTTGACTTTTTCCTGTCTTGGCTCGCGCTTCAATCTAGCACCTCCCTCTATCGCCTGGACTAAAAGCAAGAACCCCCGCGCCAGGACGCGGGGGCATACTCATGCCAGATGCCTGCACAAGCACTTGCCTCGGCTGGCGGCGATTGAGTCCGTTCAGGACGCCAGCTGTCTTGGGCGCTAAAACTCACCTGATACTACCATGATGCGGTATTCTGCGTCAAACTGACGCTCGCTACCTAGCGTTCCGCAACGCGCACTACACGCGACGGAGCTATCTTGATGCCAGGTCCCATCGTTGAAGAGATAGCAACACTCTTGATGTAGATTCCCTTTGCCCCGGCGGGCTTTGCCCTTACAAGCGCGTCCATGAGTGCGTAGAAATTGTCCTGCAGTTTCTCCGCCGTGAAGGAAGCCTTGCCTATGGGCGCGTGTACGATACCTGCCTTCTCGACACGGTACTCTATCTTGCCGGCCTTGATCTCGCGCACAGCGGGGCCCACGTCGAACGTGACCGTCCCGGTTCGCGGGTTGGGCATGAGGCCTTTAGGTCCGAGGATACGCCCGAGCCGCCCGACGAGGCTCATCATGTCCGGGGTGGCCACGGCGACGTCGAATCCCGCCCAGCCTCCCTGGATCTGCTGGATCATATCCTCGGCGCCGACGAAATCGGCCCCGGCCTCCTCTGCTTCCTTGGCCTTATCGCCCTTCGCAAAAACAAGCACTTTGGCTTCCTTGCCTGTGCCGTGAGGCAGCACGACGGCTCCTCTGACCATCTGGTCGGCGTGCCTGGGATCAACACCAAGTCTGACGGCGACTTCCACTGTCTCGTCAAACTTGGCTGTCGCGGTCTTCTTCAGGAGATCCACGGCCTCAGCAGGGTCATAGAGCTGAGTGCGGTCGATCAACTTCCTTGCATCGTTGTACTTCTTGCCGTGTGCGGGCATTGAAACACATCTCCTCCAATGTGGTCTTAGCGGAACAAGTCCTCCCACCGAAGCCGGAGGCTATTCGACAACCTCGATACCCATGCTCCTGGCGGTTCCTTCTATCATCCTCATCGCGGCCTCGATACTGCCCGCGTTCAGGTCCTTCATCTTCAGCTCGGCGATCTCGCGCACCTTCGCGCGGGTGACCTTGCCGACCTTCTTCTTGTTCGGCTCGCCCGACGCAGTCTCCAGGCCCAGGGCTTCCTTGAGAAGTATGGGTGCCGGAGGAGTCTTGGTGATGAACGTGAAGGAGCGGTCCTCGAATATCGTGACTTCGACCGGGATGATGGTGCCCATCTGCTTTGCAGTGCGCTCGTTGAACTCCTTGACGAAACCCATCAGGTTGATGCCATGGGGAGCAAGCGCGGGGCCGACGGGCGGGGCTGGTGTGGCCTTGCCGGCTGGAATCTGAAGCTTAGCTATCGCAGAGATCTTCTTAGCCATCTGACTATTCCTCCTTTGTGGTTCTGGCGGGCATTCGCCCTCCCACTACAAACGCGCCGGGCCGGGGCTAGAGTTCAACCGCCTGCCCGAAATCAAGTTCCACTGGTGTGTCGCGGCCGAACATGGAGACCAGAACCTTCAGTTTGCCGCGGTCGGCGTTTATATCTTCGACGACTCCGATGAACCCGCTGAAAGGGCCTCCAACCACGCGGATGCTCTGGCCCAGCTGGAAATCCACCTTGGGCCTGAGGTCTTCGATGCCCATCTGGCGGAGGATGACGCTGACTTCGTTGGGCCTCAACGGCGTAGGCTTCGAGCCCGAACCCACGAATCCGGTCACTCCAGGCGTGTTCCGCACCACGTACCAGGAGTCATCGTCCATCATCATCTCGACCATGACGTAACCCGGGAAAACTTTGCGCTTCGTGATCTTCCTCTTGCCGTCCTTGATTTCGAGTTCCTCTTCCATAGGAACGACGACGCGGAAGATCTTGTCCTGCATGGACATCGACTCGACGCGCTTTTCGAGGTTCGCCTTAACCTTGTTCTCGTAGCCCGAATACGTATGGACTACGTACCACAGCTTTTCCATAATACCAAGGGACCCTAACCCGGGGTCCCCACCTCCTGGATATCCAGTTTTGCCCGGAGGCCGTTCCCCGCAACGCTGCCACGGGGTGGCAGACGGCGCCGGTTACTTGATGACAAGGCTGAGAAGCTGCGAGAACACGCTGTCAATGACCCAGATCAGACCCGATATCACTATGACGGACCCAATCACGATCGCGGTGAACACAACCGTCTCGCGCCGCGAGGGCCACATGACCTTGCGCAGCTCGGCACGCACTTCCCTAAGAAAACGCGCAGACTTCTCGAGGAATCTTTTTGCCGAGAATTTCAATGGCTCACACCCCGACACCGTCAAGTATCCCGACACTGAGCGACCTGTATACCGGCTGGTCGCCCTTCCGGGCGCGCTCAGCGGAAAACGCTGCTCATACACAATAGATGGCAGGCCAGGAGGGATTCGAACCCCCAACCAACGGTTTTGGAGACCGCCGCTCTACCAGTTCGAGCTACTGGCCTGCGTTAAGCCTTATTCGAAACCAGGGTCCCCGCCCTACCCGGCCCTCCTACCTGGTCTCCCGATGAAGAGTGTGTGCCCGGCAGAACTTGCAGTACTTCTTGAATTCGATCCTTCCAGGATCGTTCTTCTTGTTCTTCATCGTCGTATAGTTCCGGCGCTTGCACTGAGTACAAGCCAGTGTGATGATCTCGCGCACGAAGCACACCTCCCGTCCAGCCCGGAAAAAGCCCCAGAAAACCGCTTTATCAATCTACCATACAGGGATATTCGTGTCAAGAAACGGGCAGCCTTGCGGTGCACTCGCCGCAGGCTGCAGACGGCCACAGACCTTTTCACGAGAGATTCCCAGATACAGAATGGAGCTCACGACCGGGATTGAACCGGTGACCTCGTCCTTACCAAGGACGCGCTCTGCCGACTGAGCTACGTGAGCACCCTCGAGACATATGTGACCCTGCACTGAGGCAGGGCTCGAAATCTTGGTTGCGGGGGCTGGATTTGAACCAGCGACCTCCGGGTTATGAGCCCGACGAGCTACCTGGCTGCTCTACCCCGCGATGTATGGTGGAGAGGGCTGGATTTGAACCAGCGTAGGCGTCCGCCAACAGATTTACAGTCTGCCCCCTTTAGCCACTTGGGTACCTCTCCAGGAAACCTGTCAAGTCTATGGAGCTGGTGGTGGGATTCGAACCCACAACCTGCTGATTACAAATCAGCTGCTCTGCCGTTGAGCTACGCCAGCGTCTTGTGACGCATCACTTATTATAACTGCTTTCAAAAGCAGGGTCAAGGCACGCGCCCTGGCAGGAAAAAGCGGCTTTAGCGGGCTATAACCGGCTTCTCAGCGCATAATCGCGGACACCGTTGCGGTCGTCAAGGTACCTCTCAAGCTTGCGCTTCACACGCTGCAACGCGTTGTCGATGGATTTCACATGGCGGGATAGTTCGAAGGCTATCTCCTGGTACGACTTGCCGTCGAGGTACGCCATCAGCACTTTCCACTCAAGGTCGGAAAGAATCTCGCCCATCTTTTCTTCGATATCGCCGAACTCTTCGCGGTTTATGATCAGCTCTTCAGGATCGGTTATCTTCGACCCAGAGATGACGTCAAGCAATGTGCGATCCGAATCTTCATCATATATGGGTTTGTTGAGCGAAACGTATGAGTTCAACGGGATGTGCTTCTGCCTGGTGGCCGTCTTTATGGCCGTGATGATCTGCCTCGTGATGCAGAGTTCCGCGAAGGCCCTGAACGAAGCCAGCTTGTCGCTGCGGAAGTCCCGGATGGCCTTGTACAGGCCGATCATGCCTTCCTGGATGATGTCCTCCCTGTCGGCGCCGATGAGGAAGTAGGAACGGGCCTTGGCTCGGACGAAGTTCTTGTACTTGGTGATAAGGTACTCGATTGCAAGCGAACCGCCGTCGCGGGCATTCTCGACTATTTCCTCATCGAGCATTGACTCAAACTGGGCGTACAGATCTCTCTGTGGAACTACCGCCACAAGGTTCGCCTCCGTGGGAAGAATGCCAAGGGCAGGCCCACCTGCAGGGGTCCGTCCGGCCTGGCGCAAAACGCACCAAAACGAAAAACGACCATTGGACCTTGTCCAGTATGAAATTCTTCCTCAATTATACCTGTCTACTATTCCTGAATCAAGGCTTCCGCTGGCGCCGCGTTTCGTATAAGGCCAGCGCAACAGCGACTCCTGCGTTGAGGGACGAAACCTTACCAGCCATCGGAATCCTCGCGATGATGTCACATTTCTCTTTGACCAGCCTTCTCAGGCCCCTGCCTTCTCCCCCCGCCACGATGACGACTGGTCCCTTGAGGTCGACGTCCCACAACACGTCTCGGCCGTCACCGTCCAGACCAATGACCCATAGACCAGCACGTTTGAAGTTATCCAGTTCCCGTGCCATGTTCACTATGCGTGCGACGCGGACGTGTTCGACGGCTCCGGCGGAGGCGCGCGAAACGGCCGGGCCAAGGCTGACGGACCGGCGTTCCAGTATGATGACGCCGTGCACCCCGAATGCGTCCGACGACCGCAGCACCGAGCCGAGGTTTTGCGGATCCTCCAATTGGTCCAGTGCCACCACGAGAGCCGGCTCCTTGCGGCTTGATGCCGCGTCGAGGATTTCCTCAACGGACGCGTACTCGAGTGGCTCCGCAAAGGCCACCACACCCTGGTGAAGCGTCTTGACCAGTGCGTCGAGGTAATGCCTGTCGACCATCTCGACGGGGACGCCTTTCTCTACTGCCCGGCCCTGCACGTCCTCAACCTTGGCGCCTTGAGCGAGCAGTATCTTCTCGATCTTGCGCCCGGCGGCGAGAGCCTCGAGAACAGGGTTCTTTCCCGCTATCCTTTCAAACCGCTTTCCGTTCCCCAATGCTGCTCACCCGGTTTTCAAGCTTTCCCGTTTTCGCGGCACCACTCGCGGAACATTGACTCCAGCCTGTCTTTGCGCAGGCGGAGCATCTTCTTCACCACCCAGGCCTCACGGCTGGAGAGATACGCGCCCTCTTCCACATCATGCACCCGGTCGACTATCGCGTCTGTGGCTTCGTCCGGGATCCTGTTGACCGTCTCGATGACGGGGCCAAGGTCATCATAGCTTTTTATCAACTGGCCGACCTCGATGATCCGGAGAAACGGCTCCGCCCGGAACCACAGCCGGTGCCTGTAGTCGAACCGCTGCCACTTCCGTTCGGTGCCGTAAAGTGCAAGATCATGATCTATAAGGAAGATATCGTGCTTAATTCCCGAAGGGGAAACAGTGTAAAGCACATTGCCCTCATGCCTGTCGTGGTTGCATGTCCAGACGTCGAACACAAACATGCGGACCAGCACACCAGGGTCATTGAAGTACCGCGGTATGTTCCGTCTCATCCCCACTTCGACGAAACTCCAGTTACTGCAAGTATACGGGACAGCCCACCTGATATGGCCCTTCAGCCCGAGATGCCTGTAGAACTGGACAGGCATGACGGGGAGATCCAGCATCTCAGCCAGCTCGTACGCGATTCGCTCGTTGGCCGCAAGCGGCCCGCGGAAATCCGGATCGACGCCCAGTTCATAACCGAACTTGAAATAGGCCAGTCTCCTGGGGTTGTCGAGCGACTGGAGCACCACGTGGAGCTTGTTTCGCGCCGTTTGGCGGTGCACTTCCTCCCAGTTCTCGAACGAGTAGTACCCTACCGCCATGCAGGGTCACCTCTTGCGCTTGCATCTCGCCGGGCCAGGACGAAATCGGAGCCGGGATGTTTACTCAGGTGCTGCTCCCGCGCTGCTACCGCCAGCATCCAGCATCTGGTAGAGCCTCGCGTGTTGCCCCGACAATAGGAGGAAGCCCAGAAGCGCTTCGAATGCGGTGCTTCGGGAGTACGATGCGCCGGGCGCCCTGCCCTGGCGGCTCGAACGCAGATTCCTGGCGCGCCTGCACACAAGGGCCTCTTCTGCAGTAAGACCAGAAGCCAGTGGCCCGAGCAGGGCCGCCTGCGCGGGCGCGCTAACCTGCGCTGTCGCTCGCCGGTGGATCTCGACAGGTGTTGACGGCCCAGTCGAAAGCACCTGGAGCCTTACGTACAGATTGTAGAACGCATCGCCGATGTACGCCAGCACCTGTGAGGGCAGTTGCGATGCGTCGCCCTCAACATCCCAGCTTTTCCTCACTGCCCGAAGCAGGCTGTCTAGCTCTTCCAAACCTCACCGACCTCCGGTCTCCACCTGTAGCCATTACGGGCATCTTCCAGGATGATCCCGGATGCTGCAAGTTCATTCCGGATCCCGTCCGCGACTGGCCATCGTTTTTGGGCTCTGGCCTCCTCCCGCATGACAGCGAGGTCACGGACCATCTCTCTGAGCTCGCGGGCAGGGTTGCGTGATGAAAGCATGGTGCGGCCCGTCCATTTGCTCCACGCCGGTCGCACTCGCTTCGCTATTTCCGAAGGTTCGAACCTCGGCTTTTCTACGAGCCCAAGCACTCCGCCGATCTCAAGAAGAGTCGACACTGCGGCACCGAAGGCATCCATTTCCTGTTTCGAGGTGTTGTTGAACGACAGGGAGGCAGCCGTCGTATTGATCTCCCTCGCAAAGTCGAAGAGAACGCCGATAGCGCCGGCAGTGTTGAAGTCGTCGTCCATGAACTCCTCAAATGCCACGCGGGCATCCCGGGTCTTCTTTGCCAGACTGCTCTCTTTCGCCGCTGCATCTTCCTTGCCGGGCCGGCTCCTCCACCCGAATGCCCACAGGTAGGAGGCTGCGTCGCTGGCGCTCTTCTGCAGCCGCTGCCAGCCTTTTGTTGCGTCCGCCAGTATCTCGAAGCCGAACTCGAGGATCTTGCGGTAATGGGTCGAAAGCAGGAAATGCCTTACGGCCGGCCCGGGGAACCGGTCGAGCACGGCTTTCATGGTCACCACGTTACCCAGGGACTTGGACATCTTCTCTTGCCGAAGGTTGAGCATCTCATGGTGTACCCAGTACCTGGCGAACTCGGGCGCACCGAGGAAAGCCTCAGACTGGGCAATCTCGTTTTCGTGGTGCGGGAATATAAGGTCTGTCCCGCCGCCGTGGAAGTCGAAGTTCTTGCCCAGGTACTTGAGGGACATTGCAGAGCATTCAATATGCCACCCGGGCCGGCCCGCTCCCCACGGGCTGGGCCAGGAGGGCTCGCCGGGCTTCGCCGCTTTCCAGAGGGCGAAATCGCGTGGATCATGCTTCCGCTCATCCACTTCCACTCGCGCCCCGGCCATGACATCGCCCGCCTGACGACCGGATAGTTTCCCGTAGTTCCGGAAGGAGTTCACTTCGAAGTAGACATCGCCGGAAACCACATACGCATGGCCTTTCTCGACCAGGACCTCTATCATCGCAATGATGTCATCTATGTGCTCGCTGGCCCTGGGTTGCAGCTGCGCGGGCACGACCCCGAGCCGGGCCACGTCTTTATTGAACTGCTTTGCGTACCTCCTGGCAATGACCATCGGCGGCTTCCTTTCCTCGCGGGAAGCCTCAATGAGTTTATCTTCAACATCGGTAAGGTTCTGGACCATCAGCACGTGATGGCCCCTGTACTCCAGGTAACGCCTCACCACATCCCAGAATACCGCGAACCTGGAGTGGCCGATGTGGCTTTCGGAATAGGGCGTGATGCCGCACACATAGACCCTGACCTCTTCCGGGTTCGAAGGCACGAAAGTCTCCTTGTTCCTGGTCAGCGTATTGTAGACTCTGATCGCCATGCCATGCCCTCCTCAACGTGTCCGGCTTGCGACACAATAACCCCACCTCATACAGAGGCGGGGTTAGCGCTGTTCCACTCTGTGCCAGAAGCATACCCTCTTGGGCACACACGATGCCCTGGCACGCTAACGTGTGCCATGCGGCCCACCCTACTTCTGCCTTCGGGCGGCGGCTCCCGGGTGCACTTCATGCGTCCCTCAAGCCAGGTCCTTTGCACCGTGCGGACCCTCTCTTAGGCTTTCTCGGCACATTACTCTACCCGTTCATCGCTTTCCTTAAATGCATTATAGCTTCCGGCAGAGGTAAGTGTCAATCCGGCACAAGCCGCGGTGCGTGAAACGGCACTTCGCGGCTTCAGTGCGTCGGTAGCACCTGAGCAATGACCCTGCTTATGCCCCGAGCCGCCATGCCGAGCTGCTCCGCGGCGCGCGCGGAGAGATCGAGCACGCGGTTACCGACATATGGACCCCTGTCGTTGATGACGACCACGACGCTCTTGCCGGAAACGCTGTCCTCGACAAGAAGCTTGGTGCCAAACGGTAGTGTCTTGTGAGCCGCAGTCATTGCATTCTGGTCGAATATCTCGCCGCTTGCGGTCCGACGACCGTGAAACCCGGGACCGTACCAGGACGCGACGCCCTCAATGATCTGCGCGCCGGGCACCTTCTGAGCCACCTTTGGGGGCGCTGGCTCAGGAGAATCCTCCTGAGCCAGCGCTCGCCCAGGGGCCGGCCGCTGGCTATCCACAACCCGCTCGTATTCGGGCCGGATGCCTGCGCGGGTTTCAAGAAGTGTCACCAGCCGTTCCGACCATTGCCTGGCAAGCACCTGCGCGCTCGCCGCACCCTCAAGCCCGGCGGAGATGTTGTCGGCTGTTACAAGAATTCCGAGATTGGTCCTGACCACCGGTATGTCGCCGTACATTTCCACGCGTACCGAAGCAGGATCGCCGGCTTCTATGAAGTTCTCAAGCCTGCACGCCACGATATCCGCGCGTGCCCTGGCCGTAAGACCTCCCCAGGCGGCGAGACGCACAACCGGAGACCCGTCCAGTAGCACGGAGAATGTGGCACCGGATTCATTCCTTGTGTCAATGATGGGGTGGGCGCTCACCATTGTCGCGAATGCCGTCACAAGTAAGACCACAATAATCCTGCGCATTCCTGACACTCTAATGGCTCCCCCTTTGGGGTTAGTGCTGGGTATTTTTCCCAGTACTGGAGCCACTTATGCGGTGGAGCTTCTTCAGGGGACGAGCACGACGCGCATGGCCGCACCGGATTTCATTAATTCGAACCCGCGGGCGATCTCGTCGAGGGGCAGAACGTGCGTGACCAGAGGGGTTACGTTCACCCTCCCTTCAGCAATGAGTTCAAGCGCCAGATCGAAATATCGCCGCGAGGCGCTCCGAGCCCCTATGATCTTGAGCTCGCTGTAATGGATCAGATTGGTGTTGATGGTTGCATCCGGCGAACCCGCCGGGAGGGCGGCGAAGAAAAGCACCTCGCCCTGCTTGTCCGCCATCTGGATGGCCTGCGCCTGGGCCCGGGCCGAAACGCACGCCACGATGACAATACCCGCGCCGCGATGCTCGGTCATCTCTCGTACCGTTTCAACTGGGTCGCACGTTGAGGCATCCACCAGGGCAACCGGCCCGAAGGAGGCGTTTGCGTCAAGTCTCGACCTCAAGAGGTCGATCATGATCAAGCACCGCGATCCCTTCATCCTGGCAACTTGCATATGCAGGTTGCCGACCGTGCCCGCGCCGAGGATGGCGACCGTTTTCCCGGGCCCGGTGGATGTCTTCTCGCTACCGCTCAGCACGCAGGCAAGAGGCTCGACGATCGTAGCTTCCAGGTCACCGAGCGTATCCGGGATTTTCAGGATGAAACCACCCTCGATCGCTTCGGAACCTACCTGTACAAGCCCGGCGAAACCGCCCTGGTTTGTCGTCCGGACTTGCTCTTTGCGCCGGCACAGGTGATATGCTCCACGCAGGCACATGTCGCATGTTCCGCATGTCACGGGGCACACGATTATCCGGTCGCCTGGAGAATAGCTCCGCACATCGCGGTCAACTTCAAGCACTTCCAGCACGCACTCGTGCCCGTACACTGTGGACGGGTCCGCCGGCCCGCTTGTCATCGTCCGAAGGTCCGACCCGCATATCGCGCATGCCCGGACAGATGCCAGGAGACCGCCCGGCGGGCACGACGGCTCAGGGACGTCCCGCACACTCACCCTGCCTGGGCTGTCGAAGAACGCCGCTTTCACGGCTTCTCACCCCTCACCTGACACGCAAACTGGATCTTCCCGCCGCAGCAGGCCAGGTAGATACTGAAGTCCGGGTTCAGCACGACTATGTCGGCACGCTTTCCTGGAGCGAGGCACCCAATCTCCCGGAGCCCGAGTTCGCGAGAAGGGTTCAGGGTTGCGAGCTCGACAGCTCTCTTGAGGCTGAGTCCTGCGTGCTCTACCATTCTTCGCACGTGCATATTCAGCGGGAGTCTTCCACCGGCCAGAGTTCCGTCCACGAGCGTGGCGCAGTCATCCGCCACCAGCAGTTCGACACCCGCAACGGTGACCCGTGAGCCTGGGGCCGCCGTCTCGAGTCCTATCCCGTCAGTGACCAGTACGACCTTGTCATGGGGCTTGATCTCCGTCACCAGTCGCGCCACCGCCGGGTGCAGGTGAATCCCGTCGCCGATGACCTCGTTGGTCACGTGGGGCGAGAGTAGAGTGGCCGCAGCCGGGCCTGGGTCGCGGTGGTGGAACGGCCGCATGGCGTTGAAGGTATGTGTCGCGTGTGTTATTCCCCAGCCGATCGCCTGGATGCTGGTCTCGTATGAGGCTCCGGAATGCCCGAGCGATACGATGATTCCAGCGCGGGCAAACATGCGCACGAGAGCTTCCGCCTCAGGAACCTCGGGCGCCACCACGGCTATCCTGATAGTGCCTCTGGAGGCTTCAAGCAAGTCCCGCGCGTCCCGGAGGGGATCGCCGAATCCCTCTTTCGGCCATGCCTTGCTGACTCCTGGCATGCTCTCGGAAAGGTACGGTCCCTCAAGATACACGCCAAGAAGAGACGCGCCGCCCCCATCCCCTGGGCCGGTACATCGGGAAAGGATGTCAAGAGCGCCCGCATAGCCGCTCTTAGTGGACAGCGCCATGGATCCTATGGTCGCGAGGAAGGCAGTTGTGCCGCTTGAGAGCAGGCACCGTGCGGCTGCGCCGATGTCTGCGGCGCTCCGCGCAGCTGCAAAAAGCAGACCGCCCGCGCCGTGCACGTGCAAGTCAATGAAACCTGGGACGATCATGCGGCCGCCGGTTTCGATTACGCCAGCGCCGGGCGGTATACACGCCGTGGAAAACGGGCCTGCATACTCGATGGTCTCGCCGCGCAGGACAACCAGTCCGGGGCTAAACTCATCGAGAGGCGTGACAAGGTGGCCTCCGCTGATTGCGATAAGGCCGGGTGAGTCCACCACATTGCCCTCAGGACATGTGCGCTCAGGCATTGTCCAAGAGCGCGGTTGCGAGCGCGCAAATCCCTTCCCGGCGACCGACGAAGCCCAGCCCTTCGTTCGTGGTAGCCTTGATTCCGACGAACTCCTCAGGAATGCCGAACGCAGGTGCGATGGCAGATTTCATCCTGGACCGGTAGGGTGCGATCTTCGGCTCCTCTGCGATGAGGACAGAGTCAAGTTGCAGGACCTTGAGCCCTTTCTGCTCGACCCGCCGTCTCACCAGAGCGGCAAGCTCGATGCTGCTCCTGCCCAGGTAGGCGGGATCGTCGTTAGGGAACAGCACGCCGATGTCCGGAAGGCCCGCGGCGCCGAGCACCGCGTCCATCAACGCATGCACCAGCACATCGGCGTCGGAGTGCCCCTGGAGGCCGCGGCCGTACGGTATCCGCGTCCCACCCAGCGTCACCGCCTCGCCATCGCAAAACCTGTGCACGTCGTAACCTATCCCCGTCCTCATGTCTTGCCTCCCAAGAGCCGCGCCGAGAGGATTTCCCTGGCCACAGCCAGATCCACTGGTGTCGTTATCTTGACGTTCTCCCGCGCCCCGCACACGACCGCTATGTCCTCGCCCACCCGCTCGACGAGTGTGGCATCGTCCGTCCCGCAAGACCCCTGCTGTACCGCGAGTTCATGAGCCTTGACCAGAGTGTTCCTTGAGAATACCTGGGGGGTCTGGGCCTGCCACAGGTTGGCCCTGTCCAGCGTGCCCGCTACCATGCCATCCCGGACGCTCTTCAGCGTATCGCTAACCGGAACGGCGGCGATGGCGTTGCCGTATTGAAATGCAGCTTCGATGACACGCTGTATGAGATCGCCAGTGACAGCAGGGCGCACCCCATCGTGAACAGCGACATAGGTACAGGATTCCGGCAGCGCTTCGAGGCCTGCCCGCACCGAGTCCTGGCGCTCCGGTCCCCCCGGAACAATGGAATGGATCTTGCGGAAGGGATACTGCCGTATGACGCGCTCCGTGGCGGAATCGCCGGCAGGCCGCACCACAACAACCGACTGGATGAAGGGGGAATCATCGAACGCCCCGATCGCCCAGGCGATCACCGGACGGCCGAGCAGGTCGAGGAGCTGCTTCGGCGTTGGAGAGTGCATCCGCTTGCCCGAGCCGCCGGCGAGGATTATGGCCGAAACATGGGGCAGGGTATCCAAACACATCACCCGGCCTATCTGGAGAAAACTGGAGAACAACAAGGCGGGCCCTCCGGCCCGCCTCTGGTCTTTCGAACGCGCTAAACCGGTTCCTGCTTACGCGCCGGCCTTCTCCGCATAGTTCTTCGGTTTTGCGAATATCATCCTGCCGGCCGTCGTCTGCAGCACGCTTGTCACAAGCACACCGAGAGTCTCGCCGATGTGCTTCTTGCCTCCGTCAACCACGATCATTGTCCCATCATCCAGGTAACCCACTCCCTGCCCGGTCTCCTTGCCTTCCTTCAGCAGGTAGACCGCCATCTCTTCGCCTGGCAGCACGACGGGTTTCACGGCGTTGGCAAGGTCGTTCACGTTGAGCACTGGGATCCCCTGGAGCTCGCACACCTTGTTCAGGTTATAATCGTTGGTCACTATCTTACCACCGAGACTCCGCGCAAGTTTGACCAGCTTGCTGTCCACTTCGAGGTTCCCGAGGTCTTTTTCCACTACCTGGACGTCAAGTTCCAGCTCTTTCTGGATGCGATTGAGAACATCAAGACCACGCCGGCCCCGGTTCCTCTTCAGCACGTCGGACGAATCCGCAACGTGCCGCAGCTCATCCAGTACGAACCCTGGGATGACGAGCGGACCTTCCACGAAACCCGTCATGCAGACGTCGGCGATCCGGCCATCTATTATCACGCTTGTGTCCAGGATCTTGGGCATGCCTTTGATCCGGTCATGCTTGTCCCTGGAAGGTTTGAAAACGCCGAACAGACCGAGCAGGTCTTCCTTTTTCTTTGTGGCGACAACTACTCCCAGGTAGCCGAACATCAGCATGCTTGCCGCCGGAAGGTAGGAACCCAGGAACGGTATCCTGGAAAGAGCGGAGCCCAGCAGATTAGCAATTATGAGTCCAAGTATCAGACCTAAGGCCCCGGAAACAACATCCTGCGTAGGTGCCCTGTTCAGCCTGGCTTCCACCCATAAGATTATGTGCCAGATGCGCCTGGCGACGGGTGGGCCGACAAAGTAAAAGATCAACGCGCTGACGCAGGCGCCGAAGACCATGAAGCTTACGACTTGCGGGAAGGGCCAGTCGGCCCCGGAAAACCGGCTTATCGGGCCGAGAAGGGCATAAGCCCCGGCGGCGCCCACGGCGAGCCCTACAAGCAGGAGGACATGCCTGAGTGTACCGTTTCTCACACAGCTCACCTCCTTTGCTAGTTTTTCGCTGAGTAGTGCTTTTATTACCTATGATTATAGACCTAGGCCGGAAAGCCTTTCAATATAATGAGAAACGGCCTTACTCGCCCCTACAGGGGGGAGTGGCCGTTACAAGTTGTCCAACAGGGGCTATGCAAGTTCCTCAAGAACATTGTCGACCAGCTGGTTGACCGTCTCTTCATTGACACCTTTTGCCAGCACCAGTTCGCTGACAAGTATCTGCCGCGCGCTCTCGAGCATCTTTCGCTCGCCCGCTGAAAGGCCTTTCTCGCGGTCTCGCGTGGCCAGGCCCTGCACCACACCTGCGACTTCATATATGTCGCCTGTCTTCATCTTTTCGAGGTTCGCCCTGTATCTCTTGTTCCAGTTGGCGCTCATGCCACTTCTCTGGGCCCTGAGCACTTCGAAAACGTCGTCGACTTCGCTCTCTTCGATGACACCTCGCAGGCCGATCATAACAGCGCTGTCGACTGGGATCATGACCTTCAGGTCACCCACCGGCATCCGCATGACGTAATACTCCTGCACGTGCCCGAGCACCTCATGACGCTCAATAGCCTCAATGACCCCCGCGCCGTGCATGGGGTATACGACTTTGTCGCCTATTCTGTAGTGGCCATTCAATGTCAACACGTCCGCACCTCTCAACCAGTGTAACATAAGGCTCGACCCGCGGCAAGAAAACTGCATTTTATCATACGGTCAAGACGACTGTCAACAGCCTGTTGTGCAACGCAGTGCGTCATTTTTGGGCGGTAACAGACATCCTCGTTTGACGGCTACTGTGATTAATGCTGGGCGTTGGTTACCTTGACGCGCCAAAGCAAGTTGGTTAGAATGAGTGTACATCTCAGCAAGATTCATAAGCGCATAGCGAGGTCCAGTATGTGGGCGTGTGGCTCAGTGGGAGAGCGTTCGGTTCGCATCCGAGAGGTCGCGGGTTCGAATCCCGCCACGTCCACCAATCTTTTTCTCCACCTGTTGTGGAGTCTCATATAATTCCTCTTGATGCTATGCCGGGTGACGAGGGGTGCGGGCAAGATGAAGGACCTTCTCTGTGATGGGTTCCAGGAAACCGTAAACGATCTGCTCGTAAGGCACCGCAGCATCCTCGATGTGGCCTCAAAGCTCCAGGAATCGGATGCCCGGATCAACAGGGCAGTGGCGAAAGCAGTCACCACGTGCGGCTGTATCGCGGTCGAAGCGAAGAAGCAACGTGTCCCCACTGATGCGAGTTTCCGAGATCTAAAGGCCTTTATGGACACCCACCTGAATGGCAAACTGTGCGAGCACTGCCGCGAGACTCTTGAGACCGAAATCGGAAATCACCTGTTCTACCTCGCCGCCATGTGTAACCTTCTTGACCTGAACCTGTATGACGTCCTCATCAAAGAGCAGGATCGCCTCTCAGCGCTTGGACCGTACCATTTTTCTTAGCCTGGTCCAGCGATTGCTGGAGGGCGGCGCGTATGTCGCGCACCGGCACAACAGTGATACCCTCGGGAAGCCTGCCTGAGCGTTTCTTGCCTGACAACGCCGTCACGCACCTGTCGAAGCCCATCCGCAGAGCTTCATTGACTCTCTCTTCGACCCGTGGAGTCGCGCGAATCTCGCCGCCGAGCCCGATTTCCCCGAACAGCACGGTCGTGGCGTTCACAGTTTTATCCAGGAAGGCAGACGCGACCGCGACACCGACCGCAAGGTCGATCCCGGGCTCCTCCACCTTTAGCCCTCCGGCTATCTTGAGATACACATCGTAGGCGCCGAGCTCGAGGCCGGCCCGCTTTTCGAGCACAGCGAGCAGCAGGGACAACCTGTTGTTGTCGAGCCCCTGGGCCATCCGTCTCGGCATACCCAGCAAGGACTTGGTGACGAGAGCCTGGACCTCCACGAGTACCGGCCTCGTGCCTTCAGAGCACGCCGCCACAGCCGAACCGGATACGCCTTCCGGCCTGCCATCGAGGAATATCGCCGAAGGATTCTGAACACCTTCGAGGCCCTTGTCGCCCATTTCGAAAACGCCTATCTCATTAGTGCTACCGAAGCGGTTCTTTTGTGCCCTGAGAATCCGGTAGCTGGATGACCCCTCGCCTTCGAAGTACAGGACCGTGTCCACTATGTGCTCAAGCACCCGTGGGCCCGCGATTGAGCCGCTCTTGGTCATATGGCCCACGAGAAAGACCGAAACACCAAGGCCTTTTGCCAGCCCGAGGAACCGCGCCGCGGACTCGCGCACCTGAGTCACACTCCCCGGGGCGGACTCGAGGTCGGGAATGTGCATCGTCTGGATGGAATCCACGACTACCAGCGCGGGGCTTTGCGCGCCAATGTGCCTCTCGATCTCCGCAACATCCGTCTCGGCATAGACAAGGAGGTTCCGCGAGAGAGCCCCAATGCGTTGCGCGCGCATCTTCGTCTGAGATGCCGACTCTTCGCCGGACACATACAGCACGCGCGCTCCCGAATGCGCGACCGCGGATGCGACCTGAAGCAGCAGAGTGGACTTGCCGACACCAGGGTCGCCGCCGACGAGCACAAGCGAGCCCTTGACTATACCCCCGCCCAGCACACGATCGAGCTCGCCGATTCCCGTGCCCGCCCTTTCGGCCGCGTCTCCTTCCACGCTGTCGACCGGTACCGGCGCTCCGGCCCGCCCCGTACCGCCCGTGCCGGACGAAGCCCTTCGAGCTGGCTCCTGGCGCTCCTCCACCAGGGTGTTCCACGACCCGCAGTCCGGACAACGCCCCATCCAGCGCAAGGACGTATACCCACAGTTCTGACAGACAAATGCTGACCGTTCCTTCGGCACACCGGTACCTCCTGCAAACTACATACAGAGGGATTCTCAATTCACTGCTTCTTCACCTTTGGTTCTGGCCAGCAAGAAACCCCCGGCGCTGGTGCCGGGGGCTTTAGAACGTACGCGACCGAGGGCCCTGCTTACGCTTCTGCCCCCTTCTTCTTGAACACGATCCTCTCGTCCTCGCCAGCGTCTATCACGACCGTGTCTCCCGCGTGAAACCTGCCTGCAAGGAGTTCCTCTGAGAGGCTGTCCTCGACGAGTTTCTGTATCGCCCGCCGCAATGGTCTCGCGCCAAACATCGGGTCCAGGCCTTCCTTCACGAGCGCTTTCTTGGCCGGTTGCGTGACCTCGATGTCGAGCCCGTGCTCCTTCACTCGCTTCGAGACCCTGGCTATCATGAGGTCCGCTATCTTCATCAGGTGTTCCTCGTTGAGCGCGTGGAACACGATCAGTTCGTCTATCCTGTTCATGAACTCGGGGCGGAAAGTCCGCTTGACCTCGTCCATTATCTTGGCTTTCATGTCCTCGTACGTCTTTTCCTGATTTTCGACGGCCGGCCGGAAGCCCATCGAAGATTCCCGGCGTATCAGGTTCGCTCCAACGTTGGATGTCATAATGACTACGGTGTTGCGGAAGTCCACCGTACGCCCCTTCGCCTCGGTCAGCCTGCCGTCCTCCAGCACCTGCAGCAGCACGTTAAAGACCTCGGGATGCGCCTTCTCGATTTCGTCCAGCAGCACCACCGAATACGGCCTTCTCCTGACCGCTTCGGTCAGCTGGCCGCCTTCCTCATAGCCGACGTAACCCGGCGGTGAGCCCACCATCCGGGACACGGTGTGGCGCTCCATGTACTCGGACATGTCGAGCTGGATGATTGCATCCTCATCGCCGAAAAGCGTTTCGGCGAGCGCCCTCGCGAGTTCCGTCTTCCCCGTGCCGGTCGGCCCGAGGAAGACGAACGAACCGATCGGCCGCCTGGGGTCTTTCAAGCCCGCGCGAGCCCGCCGGATGGCCTTCGACACCGCTATCACGGCTTGATCCTGGCCAATGACCCTGCGGTGCAGCTCGTCTTCAAGGTGCAGCAGGCGCGCCGACTCGTCCGCGGCGAGCTTCTTCACGGGCACCCCGGTCCACGAAGAAACGATGTGAGCGATGTCATCCTCGGTTACGGTGTTTTTCTGCGTCGCGGTCTTCTGGCGCCACTCGCCTTTCTGCTGCTCCAGTTGCTGCTTGACTTTCTGCTCCTCATCGCGCAGCCGCGCGGCCTTTTCGTATTCCTGGGCGCCGATCGCCGCCTCTTTCTCCTTGAGAATCTCCTGAAGCTTGGTCTCAATATCCTTGAGGTCGGGCGGAGCGGTGTACGACGAGAGCCGCACCCTGGATGCCGCCTCATCGATCAGGTCGATCGCCTTGTCGGGCAAGAACCTGTCTGACACATAGCGGTCGGAAAGCCTTGCCGCTGCCTCCAGCGCTTCGTCGGTTATTGACACTCTGTGATGCGCCTCATACCTATCACGCAGGCCTTTAAGGATCAGTATAGTCTCGTCCACAGTAGGCTCTGAGACCATTATCGGCTGGAACCGCCGCTCAAGCGCGGCATCCTTCTCGACATGCTTCCGGTACTCGTCCAGTGTCGTGGCTCCGATGCATTGCAGCTCGCCCCGCGCGAGCGCCGGCTTCAGTATGTTGGCAGCGTCAATCGCGCCTTCTGCCGCGCCGGCTCCCACGACTGTGTGCAGCTCATCTATGAAAAGCATGACGTTCTTCGCGTTTCGTATCTCGTCCATCACTTTCTTCATCCGCTCTTCAAACTCGCCACGATACTTCGTCCCGGCCACAAGCCCGCCGAGGTCCAGCGAGACGAGTCTCTTCTCGCGCAGTAGCTCCGGGACTCGCGCGTCAACGATTCTCTGGGCAAGCCCTTCCGCTATGGCCGTCTTACCCACCCCCGGCTCACCGATGAGAACCGGGTTGTTCTTCGTGCGCCGCGACAGGATCTGGACGACTCTTTCGATTTCCTTTTCGCGCCCGATGACAGGGTCGAGCTTCCCCTGGCGTGCGAGTTCTGTCAGGTCGCGGCCGTACTGCTCGAGCGCAGGTGTCCTGGAACCCCGTGCCCGCGGAGCGCCCTGCGGCGCCTGGCTCTGGGGCTCGCGCCCTGCTGTACCTCCCAGAATCTCCAGCACTTTGTCTCGTACTTTCTCAAGGTCTGCTCCGAGCCCGACGAGAACTCGGGCCGCGACACCCTCATTTTCCTTGATGAGCCCGAGCAGCAGGTGCTCGGTGCCGATGTAGTTGTGGCCGAGCTCGCGCGCTTCTTCCTGCGACAGCTCCAGGACCCTCTTGACGCGCGGTGTGATCCCGATGGCTCCGACCGGGGCTTTCTGACCGGGGCTGACTATCTTGAGAACCTCTGCTCTGACCTTATCCGCATCTATGTCAATCTCCGCCAGGGCTCGGGCTGCGACGCCGCTGCCTTCCGCGATAAGCCCCAGCAACAGGTGCTCTGTCCCAACATAATCATGGCCGAGCCTGACCGCTTCCTGCTGTGAAAGGCTCAGCGCTGCGTACGCGCGTTGTGTGAATCCAAAGCCGTTCATGTTTTCCTCCAGTCTACCCGTCGAGTCCCAGCAAGCCTCGGACCATGGATGCTCGCTCCACATCGCGCTCAAAGGCAGACAGCGCCTTTCCCGCATGCTTCTGCACAAAGCCGGGGCGTGTGGTGACTATCAGGTTGTTGAGTGATTTCCGTTTTACATCCTTGATTATGTCAAGATCGGCTCCAAGCTTCACTTCTGACCACAGTTTCATCGCTTCATCGGACGGCAGGATCCTTGCGGACCTCAATATGCCGAACGACCTGTAGACGCTGTCCTCAACCTGCTCCCTCATATCCCTCAAGAACACGCTGCGGGCTCTTCTCTCCTGCTCGATGACCTGGCGTGCCACAGCCCCGAGGTTCGAAATAATCTCCTCCTCGGACTGCCCGAGCGATATCTGGTTTGAAAGCTGGAAGATGTTCCCGAGCGCTTCTGTGCCCTCCCCGTACATGCCTCTCACCACCATGCCCATCTTGGACGCCGCGGTGAAAATCCCACCTGCCAGGCTGGCCTTTACCAGCGCCGGAATGTGCACCATGACGGAGGCGCGGAGACCCGTTCCGAGGTTGGTGGGACACGCAGTGAGGTAGCCGCGGCGTGGACAGAAGGCATAGTCCAGCCTGGCCTCGAGCGCATCGTCGAGACCCGTCGCCGCCACCCAGCCCTGGCTGAGCTCAAGCCCGCTGAACAGACACTGTATCCTCAGGTGATCTTCCTCATTGACCATCACCGAATAAACCTCATCCTCGCTCAACATCAGGCCTCTGCCTTCGGGAGAAGCGGCATGCTGCGGGCTCATGAGGTGCTTTTCCACCAGCACCTGGCGGTCAAGCTCCGAGAGCTTATCGAGCTCGATGAACTCGAACCTGCCCCACCCGCCCCGCTGGTTTATGACGGTGCAGGCTGCGGCTACAAGCCTCCTGACAGATTCAAGTTCAGCGCCGCCGGCGGCCTCAGGGAACGTATGCCCTTCCAAGTTCCGGGCGAGCCTGAGCCGCGTGGAGATCACGACATCGGATTCTGGTCCGGTACCGTCCATCCAGCCCGGCAGAGGGTTTCTCAATATCTCGTCGAGCATCGCTTTCACCTCGGCTCCTGCTGGCGCTTCTCCAGATCGCGGATCTCGTCCCGCAGACGGGCGGCTTCTTCGTAGTCCTCCCTGCGGACAGCTTCATCCAGGCTGCGCCGCAGGCCGTCAATTTCCCGCAACTTGAGGAGCGGGCCGGACCGCCTTCTCGGCACTTTCCCGGCGTGCTCCGGATTTGAGGCGATCCTGCGTATCACAGGCTCGATTTCCTTCTCAAACTGGATATAGCAGGTACCGCAACCAAGCCGCCCGGCCTTTACGAAATCCCGGTAGGTCCTGCCGCATCCTGGGCAGCGCTCTTTCGGGTCGGGCTCACCCTGACCTTCGACCGGCTCGAAGAGTCCCGAGAGCATACCTGCCACCGAGAAATGGGGGAGAAACATGAAAGTGATGCCGCCCTGCTTCTTGGCGCATTCGGAACAGAGATGCTGCTCCACCTTCTGCCCGTTGACCACCGTTATGACGTGTACTTCGGCCGGGTTCTTGCCGCATACCTGGCAGAGCATTCCGGGACCTCCTCGATGAGCGAGACTCTGGAACAAGACCCGCGTCTCCGGCGCCACATCTTCGCGCTTGCGCTACCTAGCTTTCCGCCAGCTCCGCGAGCGTCAGCAGGATCATGCGGAACAGACGGGCCCTCGCTGAATCCCTGACCCTGGGGTCGGTATGCTCCACGCTCTGCAGAGCAATGCTGGCGAGAGCGGCTTCGCGTTCCGAAATGACCTGCTTCTCCCTTAAGTAGAGTACGTAGTGTTCGGCCTGCCTGGCACTCAGGGAATCGCTCATCTGGTTTGCGATGAACTCCATGACGCTGGATGGCTCTATCTCAAGCCTGGTTATCCTGACGAACCCGCCCCCGCCCCTCCTGCTTTCGATCCTGTAGCCCCGCGCGGGCGTGAACCGGGTCTCCAGGACGTAGGTGATCTGAGACGGGGCACAGCGGAAAGTTGAGGCGAGGTTCGACCGCTGTATGCTCAGGTTCCCCGTGCTTTCCATCAGGTCGAGCAAATACTGTTCAATGATGTCGGCAAGGTTGGCCATGATGCTCACTCCGCCGGTATCAGTCTTTGCCTTTCTTTGCCCTTACCACGGGCTATTATATCACCGAGAAGCCAGTATGCACCAGATTTCTCATGACACTTCAAAGATGAGGCACTTCAAATACCCCGTTTCGGGCGCCGGCACAAGCACAGGGTGATCGGGAGCGGCGCCGCGCTTTTCGATAAGCCTGAGCACCACACCCGTGTCGGACGCGGCCTCTCTCACGATTTCGAACAGCATTTCCTCGCTCAGGTGATGCGAGCACGAGCAGCTCGCGAGAATCCCGCCTGGGCGCAGTATCTTCAGAGCTCGAAGGTTTATTTCCTTATAGCCTCGGACCGCGCCGGAAAGAGCGCTCCGTGACTTGGCGAACGCCGGAGGGTCCAAAATGACCATATCGAAAGCCCGGCCCTGCTTCTGCATCTGCCGAAGGACGTCGAACGCGTTCCCTTGCTCGAATGAACAGGCTGTGGCCTTGTTCTCTAAGGCGTTGGCCCTGGCCAGATCAAGAGCGCTTTCTGCCTGGTCGATGCCCAGCACCTCCGCCGCGCCTCCAGCAGCTGCATTCAGCGAAAACCCACCGCTATAGCAGAAGCAGTCCAGCACACTCCTGCCCGGGGAGTACCGGCGCACCGCGGACCTGTTCTCACGCTGGTCCAGGAAGTAACCAGTCTTTTGTCCCCGCTGGATGTCCACAAGAACCCGCAGGCCGTTCTCCTCGATCTCGACCAGAGTGTCAAAAGGTTCCGAGGCAAAGCCCGTAAGCTGCTCGAGACCTTCGAGCTCACGCACCGGCGCATCGTTGCGCTCATAAATGCCTTTGGGAGAGAGCATTTCCTGCAAGAGTGACACTATCGTGTCCTTCCACAGGTCGATGCCCAGGGCGAGCGTCTGGAAGACCAGGTAGTCTCCGAACTTATCCACGATCAGCCCGGGAAGAAAGTCTGCCTCAGCGTGCACCAGCCTGTATGAGCTCTGACCGGGCATCACCTGGAGGCGGTAATTGAGGGCTCGCTGCAGTCTTCCGGCGAAAAACGTCTTGTCTATGCTCTCATCCTCTCGCGTCAGCAACCTGACGGAGATCTGAGAGCGAGGGTTCAGGTAACCGCGGCCCATAAACTCACCCGCGTAGTCCCGGACGTCGATGATGTTGCCCGGTGCAGTCTCCCCGGCAACCTCCAGGATCTCGTTAGCATATATCCACGGGTGACCGTCCAGGATCCTGGCATGTTTCCCTTTTGTGAGCCTGACTTCTGCCATCTCTGCGCACCTGCGAGCCGGCTTATGCGCCGGCCCTTCCAGTCTCCGACAGGTAATGGTCAACGGACACTGCCGCCATGGCGCCGTCGGCGGTGGCAGTGACGACTTGTCTGAGGCCCTTGTGCCTCACATCTCCGGCCGCGTAGATACCGAGCCTGGAAGCCTTCATGCTGTCGTCGGTGAGCACGTAGCCCCACTCGTCGAGGTCCACGAAACCGCGGACAAACTCGGTGTTGGGCAACAGGCCGACGTACAGGAACACACCGTCCGTGAAAATCGCGTGAACGCTCCCATCCTTTACGTTCCGCACGGCAACACTCTCGACTTTGTCGCCGCCATCGATTGAAGTGACCACAGACGACCAGACGAACTCGATCTTCAGGTTCTTAAATGCCCGGTCTTGCAGGACTTTTGTAGCCCTTAACTGGTCGCGCCTGTGAATAACGTAGACTTTCCGGGCGAACTTCGTGAGAAACATGGCCTCGCCGATGGCCGAATCCCCGCCGCCGATGACGACCACCACCTTGTCCCTGTAAAGCGCCCCGTCGCAGGTCGCACAATAGGATACCCCGCTGCCTCTGAAGCGTGCCTCGCCCGGAACGCCCAGTTCTCGTGGGCGCGTGCCACTCGCGATGATCACGGCCGGGGCGCGGAGGTCTCCTTCAGTGCAGCACAGTGCATAAAGGCCATCCTGCTCTTTCAGGTTTTCAATCTCCGCAAGGGTGATTTCCGCACCAAAGCGCCTGGCCTGCTCTTCCATCTTCGCCGACAGGTCGAGCCCGCTGATGCCTTCCGGGAACCCCGGATAGTTTTCAACCCAGTCTGTGGTAGCCACCTGGCCCCCAGGGCCCATCCTGTCGATTATGCAGGTCTTGAGGTCGGCCCGCCCGCAATAGATGCCTGCCGAAAGGCCGGCAGGGCCTGCTCCGATGATGATCACATCGTATGTTGTCTTACCGTCTGCCACAGTAACGACCTCCAACCAGCGTACTCCAATCTAGGCTTCCCGCCGCCTTATCCTGCGACTCTGGCTCTGCGGCGCAGTATCCCAACCGCGCTGCCCACCATGTGCTCAGGTGGATGCCTGGTCACATTCATCAAATCGCCAGCAGTTTCCTGCCCGCGACTGCCTGCGGCGCCTCGCCGGAGGCACCAGACCCGCATGACAAAAGAGCCCCGGCCCATTCCTGGGTCGAGGCCCGCACGATGTCCGGAAGATTACTTGGCCTCAGCTTCTTTAGCTTTCTTGGCCTCTTCGATGATTCGCTCGGACTCGCTCGACGGCACTTCTTCGTAATGGTCGAACTCCATCGTGTATACGCCGCGTCCCTGCGTTATGGAACGCAGGTCTATCGCGTATTTGGTCATCTCTTTGGCCGGCACTGTCGCGCGGATGACCTGGCTTCTGCCCTTCGGCTCCATGCCCAGTATCCTGCCGCGCTTCTTGTTCAAGTCACCCATGACATCGCCCATGAACTGCTCTGGCACAGTGACCTCAACTCTCATTATGGGCTCCAGAAGGACCGGCCTGGCTTCGATGATGCCCTTCTTGAAGGCCAGCGAAGCTGCGATCTTGAAAGCCATTTCCGACGAGTCGACCGCGTGGTAGGACCCATCGTACAGGATCGCCCGGATGTCTACGACCGGGTAGCCCGCAAGCACACCCTCATTCATGCACTCGCGGATGCCCTTTTCGACCGCCGGGATGTACTGCCTCGGCACGGAGCCGCCGAATATCTTGTCGACGAACTCGAACTGAGTTCCTGTGGGCAGTGGCTCGAACTGCATCAGGACGTGCCCGAACTGGCCACGGCCGCCGGTCTGCTTCTTGTGCCTGCCTTCCACATCGGACGAGCCCCGGATCGTCTCCCTGTACGCTATCAAGGGCTCCCTGAGCGTGACCTCAACGCCGAACTTTCTCTTCATGCGCTCGACGGTGACGTCGACATGCTGGTCGCCCATGCCCGACAGGATGGTCTGGCTTGTCTCTGCGTTCCGCTCGACCCGCAGTGTCGGGTCCTCTTCAATGAGCCTTGCGAGGCCGTTGCCGATCTTGTCCTCGTCACCTTTGGTTTTCGGCATGATAGCAACCGAGTGGACCGGGTGCGGGAACTTGACCGGCTCGAAAACGACCGAGTTTGCCTCATCGCAGAGCGTATCGCCGGTCTGCGTCTCGGCGAGCTTGGCAACAGCGCCGATGTCTCCGCACCACAGTTCGGATGCCGGATCCTGGTGCTTGCCTTTGAGCGTGAACAGCTGGCCGATCCTCTCGGTCCGCCCCTTGTTGGCATTATAGACCGAGGAGTCGGAGCGGATCACGCCTGAATACACCCTGAAGATCGTGAGTTTGCCGACGTATGGGTCGGCGGTCGTCTTGAAGACGAGCGCGGCAAACGGCTCCGTGTCGGCCGGCTTCCGGGTTACGTCCTGTCCCGTCTTGGGGGACTTGCCCTGAGCCTCGCCGGCATCCTCCGGTGATGCCGCGAGCGCAACAATGCTATCGAGCAGCGCCTGCACGCCGGCGTTCTTCGCGGCTGAGCCGCACATCACCGGGAACACCTTCCGGGCGATGACGCCTGCACGCAGCCCTTTCTTGATCTCGTCTTCGGTTAGTGACTCTCCCTCGAGGTACTTCATCAACAGGTCATCGTCGTGCTCGGCCGCCGCCTCGACAACGGCGACACGCATTTCTTCAGCCCTGGAGAGCAGGTCTTTGGGCACATCCTCCACCTGAACCCGGCTGGATGCCCCGCCCGGCTGGATATGAGCTTTCATGGATATGAGGTCCACGACACCCCGGAAGCTGGCTTCCGCGCCGATGGGAATCTGGATAGGCACCACACCGTTGCCGAAGGACGCTCGGAACGACTCGACGGCCTTGAAGAAATCCGCGTTCTCGCGGTCCATCTTGTTAATGAAAATGAGCCTGGGAAGCCTGCCTTCCTGGGCGTAATCCCAGACCAGTTCCGTCCCGACCTCGACACCGGCGACCGCGTCGGCCACGACGAGCGCGCTATCCGCAACACGCAGCCCAGCCTTAACGTCACCGACGAAGTCGAAGTAGCCTGGAGTGTCGATGATGTTGACTTTGTGGTCCTTCCACTCGCAAGGTGCGAGTGCCACGCTGATGCTTATCTTCCTGCGGATTTCCTCAGGTTCGAAGTCGAGCGTCGCGTTCCCGTCATCGGTCCGGCCGAGCCTGTCTACTGCCCCGGCGTCAAAAAGCATAGCTTCGGCGAGGGATGTTTTGCCTGCTCCACCGTGCGAAATGATCGCCAGGTTCCTGAGGTTTGGTGTGGGGTACCGCTTCAATAGAGATCTCCTCCTCACATCCCAAGACGCGTGATGAACCAATCAAAGAGTCGCTTCGAAGGTCTTGTTAAGGGCGCGGCCTGGAAAAACGAAATCCTCCGCCGGGTCGCCACCAAAACTAGTATTGCCCCTGCATGGAAAGACGGCCCAGATGGGCCGCCTTTTGCTCAGGCGTGCATTAAATTATACCACACTGTCTCTGACTAAGCACCGTTTAGGCGCACTACCTGACGGCATCTGTAGTTGCCGAGGGAAACTTCAACATCGGAAGTGGTGAGCTGGCGGGCTATCCCCTCAGTAATCGCGTGATGGAGCCTGCAGACCAGCGCCGGGTTCTCAGGGACAAGTTCCTTGAAAATGCAGTTTTGGGTCTGGATCTCGATCTGGTCTTCCTTCTTGCCGATAATCAGTGGTTCGAATCCGAGATCAGCGAGCGTGCGCGCAAGGCCTCTGCAAACGTCGTCAATGCTGCCCGTGGACTGGAGCGTCGTCGAGCGCTTTCCAAATTCCACGCCCGCCCCGCGGGCCTTCTCTTCCAGCGCGTCGTCGCTATCCACGAGTCCCAGCAGGAGTTTCGAGAGAAGTGCATAGTTCCTCTGCGGGATCGAGATTTCGACTATGGCGCTGCCTGGTAGATAAAGGCGCTGCGGCCGGCCTTTGCTGCGTGACGGGAGCGACCGTGAGGTCACAAGAGCTTCTTTTTCAAGTTTCGATAGGTGCAACCTGGCTACGTTTGGATGGAGTCCGACCTCACCCGCCACCTCCTTGACTGTTGTTCCGACAGGTCTCGACTTCACAATGTCGTAGATCCTGAGACGCGTTGAATCCCCTAGCAGTCTGCAAACCCTCAGTAGCTTCTTATCTGCCAATCTTCTCCTCTCCCTAACTATACTAAAGTTAAAAAAACATCCTTGGACATTATAGGAGGAATTGCCATAAAAATCAATAACTAGATTAAGTTCTCTTGGGGGGTTGCGAATTCCCCTGTGCCCTAGCTCGACCAGTTCTGGTGTTTTTCGCGGTCCTGTTTTCTCGCCAGCAGCCTGGAGGTGTTTATGGTTTCGCCTCTGGCCGCTGGACAGGGCTCAGGTGGATTGTTCGCGGGCTCTGGTGCAGGGGCGTATTGGTTGGGCGCGGGGTGGCTGGCCGGACCGGCATCTGTGCGTGCCGAGTCGAGGCCTTTGCTGATTTGCTCGCGCCGGCCCAGCAAGTGTGAAAGAGCAGCGTCGCGTTCCGCCGGAGCCTTCGCTGGCCACAGAGAAC
>Ga0315277_10001290_pt1 | contig 36893 bp, 23 predicted proteins | sample YL17G05_15_MG_FD_203695 | JGI IMG/M metagenome (GOLD analysis project Ga0315277, IMG submission 203695) | Sediment microbial communities from Yellowstone Lake, YNP, Wyoming, USA - YL17G05_15 | ecosystem: Environmental > Aquatic > Freshwater > Lake > Sediment | place: USA: Wyoming | collected...
GTGCCACTGCGTTGATGCCAAGTTCGCCGCTAAATGAACGGTATTGCGGCTAACCCGGCTTCCTCGCCGCGAGGCTCACCACGCAGCCACGGAGCACACGGAGAAAAGGATCTCAATCCATGCTCTCCATCGTCATTCCCGTCTACAACGAGCAAGAGAGCCTCCAGGCCCTGCACCGGGAGCTGAGCGACGTCGCTGCCGCCGAGGCGTACGAGTTGGACGTGATCTTCGTCGACGACGGCTCGACTGATGGGTCGTGGCGGCGGATCGAAGAATTGGCCGCCGGCGACCACCGGGTGCGGGGCATCCGCTTCCGCCGCAATTTCGGCAAGGCGGCCGCGTTAAGCGCAGGGTTCTCGCAGGCGCGGGGGGAGCTGGTGATCACCCTAGACGCCGATCTCCAGGACGATCCTGAGGAGATCCCCCGCTTCCTGGCCGAGATGCAAAAGGGGCTCGACGTCGTCAGCGGCTGGAAGAAGGTCCGGCACGACCCCTGGCACAAGGTGGGGCCCTCCCGGGTGTTCAACTGGCTGGTCAGTGCCGTGACGGGAGTGAGGTTGCACGATCACAACTGCGGGATGAAGTGTTACCGCCGCGAGATCTTCGACGAGGTGCGGCTCTACGGCGAGCTGCACCGCTTCGTGCCGGTGCTGGCCGCCGCCCGCGGATACCGCGTGGGCGAGCTGGTCATCCGGCACCGCCCGCGGCGGTTCGGCCGCTCGAAATACGGCGTTACCCGAATCATCAAGGGTTTCCTTGATCTCTTGACGGTGAAATTCCTTACCGGCTTCGGCCAGCGGCCGCAACACCTGCTGGGCACACTCGGCTTGGCGTCGTTTTTCTTGGGTCTGGTGGGGCTGATCTGTCTGGCTGGCTTGTGGGTGACGTCGCGGCTGATACCCGGCCTGGAGCCGGTACACCTGTACCAGCACTTCCCGGCAGTGATCTACTCGGTGGCCCTGCTGCTCTTGGGCGGCCAGTTGATGTCGATGGGGTTCGTCGCCGAGTTGCTGATTGCCTATCACGGCCCCGACGTCAAGCCCTATTCCATCGCTCAGCGGGTTGGTCCCGTGGATCCCGCTGCCGAAGCCGGCAGTCGGGAGTAGGCAGAGGGCAGTAGGCAGTACGCGGTTTGCAGTATGTCAGCATTCAGCATTCAGCATTCAGCATTCAGCATTCAAGACGATCCGCCGGCCCAACTCCGCCGCAGCGTCTACCTGCTGCTAATCATCGTCGGCACCGGGGCGATGCTGGGCCGCGTGCTGGCGGTCGACTCGGTCGACAGACTCGCCCTGGAAAGGCACCTGATCGACGAGATCCCCGGCGAACTGGAGAGAAGAGAGGGCGAGTTGCGGAGAAACGGGCTCCAAGGCGATCCGCTGAAGAAGAACCTGGCCGTCATCGAGGAGAGACTCCGGCGGCGGGCCCAGCTCGCGCGGCCTTTCCTTAGCGCCAACGACCGCAGCCGGTGGTGTACGGTCCGCGCGCTGGTCGAAGAGGACATGCAGGTGCCCGGGTACCCCTACGCCATCGACAAGGTCATCCAGGAGTCGAGCTGGGACACGATCGACATGGTCAAGCACGACGGCCACCTCTATTCCAGCAAACCGCCGTTGTTCCCCACGTTGATGGCGGCGGAGTACTGGGCGATCTACCGTCTGACGGGCATGTCGCTTTCGACCAATCCTTACTGGGTCGGGCGGCTGATGCTCGTCACGATCAACGTGATCCCGCTAGTGGTCTACTTCCTGCTGCTGGCCCTGCTGGTGGATCGCCTCGGCCAGAGCGACTGGGGGCGGTTGTTCGTGATGGCCGCCGCCGTGTTCGGTACGTTCCTGACTACCTTCGCGGTGACCGTCAACAACCACCTGCCGGCCGCCGTGTGTGCCCTGGTAGCGTTGTATGCCGCGGTGCGGATCTGGTTCGACGGCGAGCAGCGGTTGCGCTACTTTGCCTTGGCGGGGCTGTTCGCCGCCTTTACTGCGGCCAACGAGCTGCCGGCGTTGGCGCTGTTTGCGGGCTTGAGCGCCGCGCTGTTGTGGAAGGTCCCGCGCCAGACGATCCTTGCCTACGTGCCGGCGGCAACCGTCGTAGTGGCCGCCTTCTTTGGCACCAACTGGATCGCCCACCGCAGCCTGCGGCCGCCCTATATGCACTGCGGCCCGGCGAGTAAACGGGCGCCGGACGCCGCCGGGGCGCAAGCCGAGCAGCCGTGGCGGCCGACGAGACTGGCGGAGGTGAACCTCGATCAGCTCGAGGAATCGACCGACCAGCACGACTGGTACGACTACTATTACGTCCGCAACGGCATGGTTTACCGCAGCCATTGGGTTCAGCGGACGGGGATCGATCGCGGCGAGCCGTTGTTGCACGTCTACGCCCTGCACGTGCTGGTCGGCCATCACGGCATCTTCTCCCTGACGCCCGTCTGGCTGCTCAGTGCAGTTGGTGCGGCCCTCTGGCTCCGACAGAGGCGAGACGGCCGGCTGCGGGAGTTGGCCTTGCTGATCGCCGCGCTATCGGTGGTATGTGTGGTCTTCCATCTGACGCGTTCGCAGGTCGATCGCAACTACGGCGGCCTGGCCAGCGGATTCCGCTGGATGTTCTGGTTCGCCCCGCTGTGGCTGCTGGTGATGGTTCCGGCCGCCGACGCGATGGCCCGGCGGTGGTGGACCCGCCTGGTCGCCCTGCTGATGCTGGCCGTTTCGGTCCTTTCGGCCAGCTACCCGACCTGGAACCCGTGGGCGCCTCCCTGGATCATGGACTATCTGGAGTACCTGAACCGGATCGGGTAAGGCACTGAGGGCAGCCCGCATTCCCCACCACAGTGTGCCACTGCTTGACGTAAGGCAAGCAGCGATAAGTGGTTCTGCGCCGCACTGTTTCTGCGAAGCAGTGGCACACTTCGATCTGACGTCGGGTGTTGGTAAGGAATGCGGGCTGCGGTCATGGGGAAAAACGGTTGACAGAGGTTTCAGGCTTGGTATGATGAAATAGGCTGCATGGGCGGTCTGCATAGACTAAGTGATGTAGGCAATCTCAGAATAGGGTGAGGCATCACCTCAATTCCGCCCGCGCCGCGGGCGAACGGAACAGGCAATTCTACCCGCCCCACGCCAGACTTGGGGATCCGGAATCCTGGAACCCCCCATTTGATCCCCCCGCCGCATCTGCCCGGGACAGATGTCCCTGTGCGGCGGGAACCCACAGAGAAGAGAACAGTCCAAGTCGAGTCCGCGTTTTCTCATCGGGAGGCACACCTATGAAGCGTTTGATGCCCTGCGCTGCGGTTCTGGCCGCTATGGCAATCCTACTGGCCGGCGTGGGCCGGGCAGAGGCCGAGATCCTGAACGTCTACGAATTCAGCGGCACCTTCGACAAGATCGACGTGCCCGGCGACGGCAGCACCTTCAGACTGCTGGGGGGGAGGATTACTGTCACGGCGCCCGACACGCTGCCGGAGCAGCTCACCATCTCCGACATCATCGTGGACCTCACCGGTTACGACGACCTCAATGGCGCCAGCGTGGCGATCGTCGGGGACAGCCTGGTCATCAACAATCCGTCTAGCGGCACCAGCGCCAGCCTGGCGGTCGATTCGGCAACGCTGACGCAGGTCCTCAACGCCCCGATCGGCATAGGGTATATGTGCCTCGGGCTGAGCCTGTCGAGCAGTGATTTGAAGACGGTTGCCGGAGACACCATCAATCTGAACGTGGTCCAGTCGGTGATCACCATGAACGGGCTGCGGATCACCACGGACGGCAGCAACGGCACCGCCCATGGGGGCACTCCCGCCAGCGCGTCCATTTCGGCCGTCGTTCCGGAACCCTCCACGTTAGTGCTCGGTCTGTTGGGCTTCATCGGCTGTAGTGGGTACTGCTGGTGTCGGCGTCGCCTGCCGCCGTGTTGAACGAGCAATGTGAAATCGTTCATTGAGTGTCAGGAAGGCAATGGCGCTAGCCGGCGGCTAACAGCCGCCGGCATTTCCCGCGCTTCGGCTGGCGGCTGTTAGCCGCCGGTTATTGCGATACGACATTGCCACTGCTGAGGATCAATGGTCATGCCGCTCTGTGCGTGGTCGTTCAGAAGTCGGCCAGTCCCGCCCCCTCCACCGCGATGCAGGGGATGATGTCGGGCTTCAATCCGGCGGGCCGATAGTAGCGTGTGATCAGGGCCCTGCGGGCGGCCTCGACGCAGTCCTTTCTGGCCAGGATCATGATGCAGCCGCCCAACCCTGCGCCGGCAATCTGCGCGCCCACAACACCGCTGACGGAAGCAGCGACGTCGACCATCTGATCGATCTCGGGCGTGCTGCACGCATAGCCCCCCGGCTGCATGTAGAGTTGGGCCCGGGAGACCTTTTCGGGGTCCTCACTGCCCAGGTCCGAGATCAGCCGCTGGAGATACTCGTCGCTGGAATCTTGTTCCACCCGGCGGTATTTTCCGTCGGGGCCCGGGCGGCTGACGCGGTCTCCGTCGTGGCTGAGTTTCATCAGCTTGCCGAACTGCTCCACCTGGCCCGACTCCAGCAATTCCACGCACATGCGGCTGCGGATGATCTCCGCGGCGCCAAACAGCAGGACGCCCCGGGGATGGTAGCAGTCCGGCTCGGCGTGCGTGGCGAAGTTGGCCTCGATCAGCGGCTGATGTCGATTGGAGAGCATGGCCTGGAAGTCTTTGCGGGTCATCCGGGAAGGTACCCGCTGCAGCCAGCGGTAGATGTCGCTGGTGGCGCAGCCGATGGTCGCCGGATCGATGTCGCGGACGTACTCCACAGAGTCGGCGATTTCCGGGCAGCGCTGTTTCAACAGGGCCAGCCCCAGGTTGTAGCTGGCGATGCAGGCGTTGAACGTGTCCCTGGCGGCGCTGCTTTTGGCCGCCTTGATGTGGCTGTTGGCGATGATCACCTGGTAGTCGCGGGGGGCGTCGATGATCTTCTCCAGCCGGAAGGGCAGGTAACCGACGTGGGCGATCTTCCCCCGTTGTCCCAGATAGATCGCCGCATGATCGCCCGCCCCACCCCGAGAACCGACGAACCACTCGCCCTCGCCGCAGAGGTCGATGAACTGCTGGCTGGTCAGCTCGAAGCTGTTCAGGGCGATGGCCGCCTGGAGGGTCGCCACCACGATGGTGGAGCTGCTGCTTAAGCCCGCCGCGATGGGCACGTTGCCGCACAGCGCCAGGTTCAGCCCGCGGACCTTCACGTCCTGGTAGCGGTGCTGGAGTCGGAGCACGGCCGCCTTGATGTAGTTGCCCCAGTCGCCCGCGGCGCTGTAGAGCATGTTTCGCACCCAGTCGCTGTTGACGAAATTCAACCAGTCGCTCCAGGCAAAGCGGCCGATCAGTTGCGAGGTGCTGAAGCGGACGGGCCTGAACTTCTTCGGCTGGGTATTGACGGCCAGCACCTGGTCGTCCAGCCGCAGCCCGACCACGGCGATGGTCTCGCGCTCGATGGCCAGGAAGTTGGTCAATCCGCCGCGATGATCGACGTGGCGGCCCATCAGGTTGATCCGGCCCGGCGCGCGGACGATGCAGACCTTCTCCTCCAGCCCGAATCGCTTGCCGTAACAGCGGAGCACGGCGAGCAGGTCGCGGCACTTCTGCCGATGGAGATCGTCGTGCGGGCCGTAGATGCTGCGGAGCCAGCGGCGGAGACTGGGCCGCTGCTGTTGGATCTTGGCGATCCACCGGCGTACCGTGCAATACTGATTGGGTCGCAGCCGGGGCCGGGATAATGCCTGGAACGCCTCCTGCTGCCGGAGCTTCTTGCGTCTGACGTAATCCTGGATGGCTAGCAGCTCGTCGGGTGAATTGAAGCCCTGCACCCAGTGGGGATCATCCGCCGGCACGGCCCGGATGCGGTATCTCCGCCTGCCCTGGGCATCGGCCAGGCTGCCCAGCAGCCGCACCACGTCGGTCAGATAGTATTCTCCCTGGGCGTTGTCGTTGTCGATCATGCCCACGCCCTGGTAGAACACTTCGGCGCGAAACAGGTAGAGGCTGGGATTGGCCCCCTGGCAGATCCTCTCGAGCTGCCGGGCAGAGTAGCTTTTGCCGTCGATTTCCAGGCGGTACTCCGGCGACTGCAACAGCTCCGCGAGTCTGGGCACGTCGACGGTCTTGTTTGCCTTGGCCAGTGCCAGCAGTCCGCCGACGGCCACGGCCTGCTTGCCGGGGTCGTCCAGGTGTCTGCGGATGATCTCCAGCAATTCGCTGCCGGCCAGGTGCGGGCCATGGGCAATCTTCTCTTGCAGATCGTCGGCGATCGACAGCCTCGCCCGATCGGTCCACTCGATGATGTCCAGGGCCTGGCCGTCTGCGTCCACCACGACCCTGCCTGCCGAGCCTGCGGTGGCCTTGCTCCTGGGCAGGGTCAGCAGGGCCATGTCAACGTGCTGCTTGACGTAGGCGCTCAGCAGGGTCTCGATGGCCTCGGGCTCGATGAACTTGTCTCCCATGGTGACCAGCACGTGGCCGTCGAACCCGACGTTCTGCAGCGCCTCGGCAGCCACCTTTGCCGCGTGGCCGGTGCCCGATTGAGGCTGCTGGTAGACGTACATCACCCCGGGATGCTCCTTGCCGATCACCTCCAGCACCTGTTCCGCCTTGGAGCCGACCACCACCAGGAACTTCTCGAAGCGTTTTCTCCTGAACACGCTGATGATGCGGTTGATGGCCGGAACGTGGTCGATCTCGAAGCAGACCTTTCCCAGATCGGGTCTGCCCATCCTGGTCCCCTTGCCGGCCGCCAGGATCACCACGAAGGTCTGCTCGGCGAGGCCCTTGTTCTCAGTCATCTGCTACCCCCGGATGAGCTTGCCTGGAGAAAGGTCATGGCGAGGTGAATTCGGGGACTCTCGGCACATCTTTGAGTGTAATCGAAGCATCTCCGGGAAGCCAGGATTTGCGCGAGGCAGGCCGGCCGTGCCGGGGTAGTCCCGGCAGGGTAGAGTATTCATCACGCTCCGCGTGATGAGCCTAAGCGGCCGTCCAGCAATTACTCCCCTCTCCCGCGTGCGGGAGAGGGGCAGGGGGTGAGGGCAGTGGCCAGCGAATACACGAAGTTGTTGTTGGCCGGCCGCTAACGGCAGCGGTTTCATCCGCGTTGCGAGGCCCCATCACGCGGAGCGTGATGGCTACAGCGGGGCCCCATCACGCGGAGCGTGATGGCTACGACTGCTGGTGTACCTTTCGCCCCGGATCGACGGGCTGTACAATGGGCGCCGCCGGCAAAAACCCTGACCTATGGGAGAAGCAAGATGAACACGCATATCCGCTGGATGGTGTTGGCCCTCATTTCTTTTGTCGTGGCGGCCGATCGGGCGTTTGCCGATTGGCAGGTCTGGACGGTAACCGAAACCGGGCGCGTGCTCCGCGACGAGCCTGCCGGGCAGGGCACCTCGGTCAATCTGGCCGCCGCGCGGAACGAGTGGGAGAGCTTTCAGATCCTGGTCCGCTCCGACCAGCCCGTCCAGGGCATCCACGTCGAGGCAGCCGATCTTGCGGGACCCGAAGGGGCCGTGCTCCGCGCCGCCGCCGCGCGGCTCTTCCGGCAGCATCAGCTCCACCTGACCGTGGGAACGGACCGCAACGAGGGCTTCAAGCCGGGCTGGTATCCCGACCCGCTGATCCCCTTTAGCCATCCAGTGACCGGACAGCCGCTCAAGGGCGCGCGGCTCAGTGCGGTGTCGTTCGACCTGCCCGCCGATGAAACGCACGGCTTCTGGGTGGACCTCTACGTCCCGCCCGATGCCAAGCCGGGAGAGTATCGCGGCGCCTATCGTGTCAAGGCGGAGGGCGGGAAGGAAGTGCAGATACCCGTCACGCTCACTGTCTGGGACTTCGCGCTGCCGCGGGTCTCGACCCTGCGGACCGCCCTGGGCTCGCCCGCCGAACGCATGAGGGGTTACTATCGCCAGCGGGCCAAAGCAGGGAAGGAGAAAGAACCCTCGGATTGGGCCGCCGTGGAGACCCAGTGCGCGGAGATGCTCAGCCAACATCGCATCAACGCCACGCCGGGCACCGACCGAAGGTTGGTCGCGGGCAGCCTGGTGCCGGCCGCCCAGGACGACGGCACGTTTCGCATCCCCGCCGAGCAAGTCCGCCGGTTCCGCGAGTTCGTCGATCGGTACCACGTCAACGCCCTGCAAACCCCCAATCCCACCGGCGTGGTGAAGGACCCCGAGCTGGAGCGTGGGAGGCTCAACGCGTGGCTGGCGAGCTGGGACCGCGCCGCGGCGGAGTTGGACCGGCCCCAGGTGGTCTTCTACACCTACCTCCTCGACGAACCCAACGACGAGGAGGCCTATCGGTTCGTGCAGAAATGGGGACCGGCGATCCGCGCGGCGAAATCGGTGGTCAAGGTGATGGTCGTGGAGCAACCGTGGACCGAGCCGGGGATGGGTGGGGCCGACAGTGCCTGGGGCGACCTTTATGGGGCGGTGGACATCTGGTGTCCGCTGTTTTCGTTGTTCCGCCCGCAGCCGGCCGCCGAACGTCAGGCCTTGGGCGAGACCATCTGGGCCTATACGGCCCTGTGTCAGGGTGAGCCGACCCCGTGGTGGCACATTGATTATCCGCTGCTGAACTACCGGGCCCCGGCGTGGATTGCCTGGCGCTATCGGGTTGGCGGCCTGCTCTATTGGGGCGGGATGTCCTATTGGAGCCAGGTCGACGATCCCTGGACGGACCCGAGAACCTACTGTCCCAGTGGTCCCGCTAAGCCTCCGATCTTCAACGGCGAGGGGACCATCGTCTATCCCGGCCGGGCCGTGGGGTACGACGGCATCGCGCCGAGCCTGCGGCTGAAGGCGCTGCGCGACTCGATCGAGGACTACGAGTACCTGGCGATCCTGGAGCGCGGGGGACTTGCGGCTGAGGCCGAGAAGGTGGTCCTGCCCGTGGCGGCTTCCTGGTTCAAGTGGGAGACCGACCCGGCGGCCTACGAGAGGGCGCGGGCCAAGCTGGCCGAATTGATCCTGACCGCCCAAAACGCTGCGGCGAAGTGATAGACTTCAACCACTACAGCCCCGCCCGGAAGGGCGGGGACACACACTGTTGCCTTACTCCAACTCGGAAACCACAGCCCCACCCGGAAGGGCGGGGACGGAACTGCTGAAAACACCACGACCCCGCCATTCCGGGCGGGGCTGCGGTCAGATGCAGTGGCGTTCGCTTGTTCTCAGATAGGCGCTGGATCGATCGCTGGGGGCAACCAAGAGGACTCAAGACCATGGAAAAGAAGACCATCCGCACCGGAATTGTCGGTTCCGGCTTTTCGGCCACCTTCCACTTCGAGGCCGTCCGAAAGGTCTACGGGGTCAACGTGGAAGTCGTCGGCGTGCACTCCATCGACGAAGACGGCGGCAGGGCATACGCGCGGGAAAGGGAGATCCGCTTCTTCGACGCGCTCGATGCCCTGCTGGACGAGGTCGACGTGATCCACGTTTGCACGCCGCCGGTCACGCACGAGCCGCTCTCGATCGCGGGGCTGAAGCGCGACAAGTTCGTGGTCTGCGAGAAGCCGCTGACGGGCTACTTCGGCGACGGCTCGCCGGGTTTCCACTGGGACCGTGCCGACAAGCAGATGGCACTCAAGACCGCGCTGGCCAGCGTCGACCGGATTCTGGAGGCCGAGCAGAAGAGCCGAGGCCGGCTGCTGTACGCCGAGAATTGGGTCTATGCCCCCGCGATCCAGAAGGAGCGGGAAATCCTGGAGAAGACCGGCGGGCAGATCCTCTGGATCCACGGCGAGGAGGCCCACAGCGGCTCACACTCGGTCGACTACGCCTACTCCGCCCGCTGCGGCGGCGGGGTGATGATCGGAAAGGGTTGCCACCCGTTGACCGCGGCGCTGTATCTGAAACGTGTCGAAGGTCGGGCCCGCAACGGCAAGCCGATCCGACCCAAGGCCGTCTCCGCGCGGACCCACGCCGTGACGCGGCTGGAGAGCTTCCGCGACGAGGGCCACATCCGCTGCAACTACTACGACATCGACGACCTGTCGCTGATGCACGTCGAGTTCGAGGACGGCACGGTGGCCGACGTGTTCGCCTCCGACGTCGTGCTGGGCGGGATCCACAACTGGGTGGAGGTCTGCGCCAACAACCACCGCGCGCTGTGCAACGTCAACCCCAACACGGCCATGCAGACCTACAACCCGGTCGAGGCGAATTTCGCCGACGTCTACGTGGTCGAGAAGATCGGCACCAAGCAGGGCTGGGCCTGCACCGCGCCGGACGAGGACTGGATGACCGGCTATCCACAGGAGGCCGAGGCCTTTTACCGCACCATCGCCTACGGCGAGCCGCCGGAGAGCGACAGCCTGCTGGCGGCCGACGCGATCTCGACGATCTATAGCGCCTACCTTTCCGCCGAGCGGCAGGGGGCGGCAGTCGAGGTGCGGAGGCACTGAGGACCGACCGAAGAATGACTTGCGGAGTGTACGCATCACGCTCCGCGTGATGAGCCCAAAGGTAGTAGTTTCCCGCGCGTTGCGGACCCCATCACGCGGAGCGTGATGAGTACGACTGGCGGAAACCGGAAGGTTGTCTTCCGCCGGTCCTGATCGTCGGGCTGGTTGCCCCTGTCGGCAGCAGGAGCGTCGCGAATGTAGCGTCGATGGTCTGGATCGATTATGATATGCGGATAACGGCCGAGTGCTGCCGGCTCCTGAACCGCGGAGGGTCACCACGTGAAAAGACCGGGAGCGTTCACGATTTTCGCATCCGCAACGGTTGCGATTGCCTGTCGGTCGGCATCGGTTCGTGCGGCAGAACAGCGACAGCAGACCGGTTGCAGCCCAGTTGCGCAGCAGCAGATCACCGCCACGTTCTCCATCGTGGCGGCCGACCCCAAGACGGGCGTCTGCGGCGCGGCCGTGGCCAGCAAGTATCCGGCGGTGGGGAAGATCGTGCCTTACGTGCGGGCCGGCGTGGGGGCGTTCTGTACGCAGCATTGGCACAACCCGGCCTGGGGCGAAAAGGCACTCGACCTGCTCCAAGAGGGCAAGCTGCCGGAGGACGTCCTCGCCGAACTGCTCCGCGACGATTCCCAGCGCGGCAAGCGGCAACTGGCGATCATCGACCTTGAGGGCCGCGCGGCCAACCGCAACCCCAACGACGCCGACCCGTCGGGCGTCTACTGGGGCGCGGCAAGCGGCCGCTATTACGCCTGTCAAGGAAACACGTTGACGGGGCGGGAGGTGATCGCGGCGATGGCCCGGGCGTACGAAGAGACCCGTGGCAGCCTGGCCGACCGGCTGATGGCCGCGCTACTGGCCGGTGACTGTGCCGGAGGGGACCATCGGGGCCGCTTGGCGGCCGGCATTCGCGTGGCCAAGAAGGGCGTCGAAGGCTGCTGGCTGGAACTCCAGGTGGAGAAGAGCGACGACGCCGTGATCGAGCTGGCCCGCAAGTATGCGGAGCTGAAGCACGAGGCCAAGGGGGATTGGCCCGGCGGAAGGCTGCCGTTTAAGCATCCCTGCCCCGATCGTGCCCAGCCGAAGGCTCCGCCGACGAAAGGGGAGAGTGGAGAGTAGAGAGTAGAGAGTGGAGAGTGTCCGGAGTCAGAGTCTCACCGCTGACCACTCGCCACGGGAAGATTCAGTAGTTTGTCCCTGGCGTGGCCGCCGGGGTTGCACTTCTTGCTCGAATTGACGATCGGAGTTACGCCATGCGTTGGATGTCCTCTCTTGCTCACTTTAGTCGATGCGGTCGGACTGTGTTTCGGGCGGGCGTGATCGTTGCCCTTGTGGGTTTTGCGACCGGGAGTGCAGCCGTCTTGGGCGCCGACCGACGGCCCGCCCTGGTCGTGCCCGCAAGTAAGGTCACCCTGCACGTGGCCGTCGCGCTGCCGGAGGGGGCCGAACTCAAACCGGACGGCGCGTGGCGACTGGTCGAGATTGATGGGCCCCAGGTGCAGATCCCGGCCCAGTTGGTCCCGGCGATTGCCGCCGACGGTTCCGCCGGCGACGAGCACGGCCGGCTGGTGGCCGCGATTCCGCCGCGACCCGCAAGCAGGTACCCCGGCGGTGAAGGCCCGCGGCAGTTCCGCCTGGAACCGGCCGAACGGACCTCCGGCGATGCCCGGCAGCAGTTCCGATTCGAGGAGATCGGCGACAAGTCGCTAAAACTCTCCGATGGCCAGGCACCGGTGCTGGTCTACAACCACGGCGTGATCACCAACCAGCAAGTGCCGGAAAGCGATCAGCGCCGCAGCCGCGCCTGTTACATTCATCCGTTCTGGGGCATAAGCGGCGAGGTGCTCACCGACGATTTCCCCAAGGACCACTATCACCACCACGGCGTCTTCTGGACCTGGCCGCACATCGGCGTCGAGGGAAAAGAGCACAGCCTCTGGGACGGCAGCACCATCCGCGACGCCTTCGTCCGCTGGATCTGCCGCCAGTCGGGACCGGTGGCGGCGGTGCTGGCCGTGGAGAACGGCTGGTTCGTCGGCGACAAGAAAGTGATGATCGAGCGGGTCTGGATGCGGACCTTCAGGGTCTCCGACGACGCGCGGGTGCTGGACCTGGAGTTCGCCTGGATCCCGACCGACAAGCCGATCACGCTGCGGGGTGCGGAAGAGAAGAGCTACGGCGGGCTGACGGTGCGATTTGCGCCCCGCTCGGAGCAGGATGCCGTAATCACGGTGCCCAGCGGCCGCACGACTAAGGATCTGCCCGATACGCCGCTGGCCTGGGCTGATTTCACTTCACGACTTGGGGAGGCCGCGGAGCCGAGCGGAGCGGCCATCTTCGTCCACCCCCGGCATCCGGACTATCCGCCCACTTGGCTCACGCGGCATTACGGGGCGATGTGCGTCGGCTGGCCCGGGGTGAAGGCGAGGACCTTCGAGCCGGGCAAACCCATCCGCCTGAACTACCGCATCTGGATCCACAAGTCGGCCGTGGAGCCGGACGGACTGGAAGGGGCCTACGGGGCATACGTCACTGCGACCAAGGCCGAGTGGCAATGAACGTAGCTGATTACTGACTCCCAGAAGAGCAGCGTCATGTGACGTTTAGCGGCCGACGGTACGTCGGCCCGGGAGAATGGCTTCCATCACCGCAACGGTGACGATGGCGTCCCGCAGGCCGACGTACCGTCGGCCGCTAAACGGCATGTCGCATCGTCTTTCCGAGCATCAATAGCGGGCTTGCCCGCCGCGAAATCCGTTGAGCACAGCCCGTCATCACACGGCGGGCAAGCCCGCCCGCTAGACTCTTGAGTCATACTCACGGGAGTCACCGCCATGTGTTCTTGCACGCCACGACGTAGTTTTCTCAAGCACTCGTTGGCCGTGGCCGCGGTCCCGCTCGGAGTCCCCTGGGTGGCGCGGGCGATCGCTGCCCAGCCGGAGCCGGCGCCGGAGAGCGACAAGCTGACCGTCTACCAGGTCGAGCCGGGCAACCCGCAGATCTGGGTCCGCTGGGCCAATCGCGTGCTGACCAGCTACCGGGCACATCGCTCGCAGAAGTATCCTTACATGTATCCGCTGGCCGGGCCGGTCTCCGGGTTGTCGCTGACGACCGAGACCGCGCTGCCCTGGCCCCACCACCGCTCGCTGTTGTTCGCCTGCGATCGGGTCAACGGCGGCAACTACTGGCAGGAACGCCTCACGGCCGGCCAGATCCTCTCGACCGGCCCGCGGCTGGGCAAATCGACGCCCGAGTCGGCCGAGATCTTCGACTCCTGCGAGTGGAGGAAGCCCGACGGACCGGTCGTGTGCAAGGACGAGCGGAAGATCACCGTCACGGTGGCCGGGCCGCGGCTGCGACTGATCGATTGGCAGCTCAAGTGGACCGCCATCGAGGATCTGACCGTCACCCAGACCAACCACTCGCTGTTCGCCCTGCGGGCCGCAGAGGACTTGTCCGTCTCGGGCGGCGGCACCTTGATCAACTCCGAGGGGCAATCGGGCGAGAAGGCCACCTTCGGCCAGCCAGCCGCCTGGTGCGGCTACCACGGCAGGCGGCAGAACGTCCCCGGCAACGTGGTCGAAGGGATCGCCATCCTCGACCATCCGCGGAATCCCTGGTCGCCCTGCCCCTGGTTCACCCGCGACTACGGCTTCATCTCGCCTACGCCGTTTAACTTCATCAAAGAGCCTTGGCAGCTTCCGGCCGGCAAGTCGGTGCTGCTGCGTTACCGCGTGGTGCTGCACGCGGGCGATCACCGGGACGCCGGGCTGGACGCGATCCACAAGGCGTGGGTGGCTGCCTAGGACGGTAACCTCATAGAATGCTGTGCCGTCGGCAGTCCACGCTCAGTCATGGTTGCCGTGACCGCCGCTCTCCTTGGCGGGCTCGACGTGGATGACTACGGCACCTAGGCCGGGCACGCGGGCGCGGAGGTATTCTTCCAGCCGGACGGTGAGGTCGTGCGCGTCGGTAATGGCCGTGCTGGCCTCCAGGGTGCAATGGAAGGACACCGCCATTTCGTCGCCGGCCATTTGCACCCGTACGTCGTGCGGCGTCACGGCCAGCCGGTTTGCCCTGAGGAACTCGGCAAGGACCTTGCGGATCTGCAACTCTTCGGCGGGCACCACTTGCAGCGTGGCGGCCGCATCGCCGGCGGGCTCGATGTGGGTTACGATGCGGACCAGTTCGGGCAGGCTCTCGCGCAAGGCCCGTTCGAACTGGGTGGCCTGGCGATGGGCCTCCCCCAGGTGCAGCCCGTCGTCCACCTCCAGATGCAGCTCCACGGACCGCCGGCCGCGTTCGTCATAGATGCGGATGCCGTGCGCCGCCAAGCCGTGTCGCGCGGCCACGCTCCGCACGGTCGTCGTCACGTCCTGATCGTCGCACGCGGCCGGCTCGAAGTGCACGACCACGTCGGCGCCGGGCAGGATCGAGCGGACGGTGGCCTCGGTCCGGTCGGCAATATCGTGTGCCCTCTCGAAGGGGACTGCGTGGGCGACGATCAGGGTCACGTCGGCGAAGAGCACGGGACCGCTGCGGCGGAGGCGGACTTGCGTGACTTGCTCCACGCCCGGCACGCCGGCCGCGGCCGCGGCCACCTTCTCCTGGAGATCGTTGGGGATCCGATCCAGCAGGTCGTCGACCGACTTCTTGCCGAGTTGCAGGCTCACCCAGATGACGATCACGGTCACGCCCAGCGCGGCCACCGAGTCGGCCTGGACGAGCCACGGCAATTCGAGCGCCCCGCCCGCCCACACCCCGATCAGCCCCACCAGCACGACCGCCGACGACCAGATGTCGGTGGAGAAGTGCAGGGCGTCGGCCTCTAAGGCCTGGCTGCCGTACTTCGTGGCGGTTCTCTTCAGCGCCCGCGAGCGCGAGAAGTCGACCACGATGGAGACGACGACCACGAGAAAGGCCCACAGGCTGGGGTCCACCTCGACTTCCTCCTGGAAGAACAGGCGGGAGAAGGCCTCGTAGGTGATCCAGACGCAGGTCAACAGCAGCAGCAGGGTCTCGAACAGCGCGGAGAGGTTTTCGAACTTGCCGTGACCGTAGGTGTGCTCCCGGTCGGCCGGTCGGCCGGAGATCCGCACCGCCCAGAGGGTCATTACGGCGGCCACCAGATCGAGTCCGGAATGGGCCGCCTCGGAAAGGATGCCCAGGCTGTTGGTGTACAGCCCGACGACGAGCTTCATGGTGGTCAACAGAACGGCGGCCAGGACCGAGGAGGCCGCCACCCAGCGCTTCTCCTGGTCGGCCTTGGTAAGCTCCCTTGGTGCTTGGTGGCTGCCCATCGCTCGTCGCCCTTGTCGGCGGGTTTTGGTGAGTTATAGCCCGCTCAGAGCACGCTGTAAATGGCAGGATCGACCCAAAGGGCTGGAGAACGTGGTCGCGCTGTTCGACGCCGGGGAATCTCCTCTGCCCCCCGCATCCCACTCTACCCGTCAGCCCGGTTTTCGCACACCGCGCCAAGGCTACCGCACTTCCGCGGCAAAATACTTCGGCGTCAGCTCCTCGCCGGTGACCTCCTTGACGAACACAGGCCAGGGCCAACGTTTCCCGGGCTTGAACACCCTTTGTGTCAGCAGCGTGCCGAACTCCTTGCGGCCGTTGAAACTGAGCTTCGAGGTGGGACCCTGGTGGCCGGCCAGATCGGCCAGGACGTGGCGGACCTGGGCGGCGAACAGCTCGCCCAGCATGTAGTTGTGGTAGTAGACCGGTGCGATCGTAAAGTGGGGCTTGGCAGCCCAGTCTGGCTGGTCGCGGTCCGCAGCCCGCCGCAGCAATTGGAATCGCCCTTTGTAGTCCCACCAAAGCTTGTTCAGGTCCTGATCCGGGTTCTCGTAGAGGGCCTTCTCAAAGTGGAGCATCACCAGGGTCCAGCGGGCGAAGATCAACTGCTCCCGCCGCCGCTGCTCGTAGATCGCCTCCTCCAGCTCGCCCACCCGCTTCGGATCAACGCCCGCGTAACCGATCATCCAGGTGGGGTTCTTGCCCAACGCCCCGAAGAGCATGGCCACCCCTTCGGTGGTAAAGGCGTGGGCCGGCTCGCGGAGGTTGTAGGGCAGCGACCGATCGACGTGCAGGTCATAGACGGCGTGCCCCTCTTCGTGGAGCATGGTGTCCATCCATTCCTCGGTGGGTTTGACGTTCAGCAGCGTCCGCACGTCGTCGGCCCGGTCGATGCTGATCGAAAAGGCGTGCTGGTCCTTCCCCTCGCGTTCGTAGAGGTCGCTGCGGGCGACGATCTCATGGATGGGCAGACCGACGTCGTCATAGAACCTCTCGGCCAACGTGACGACGTCCTCTTTCTGCTTCTTTTCATAGAACTCGTCCAGGTCGACCTTCGCCGAAGGGGGCGCCGCCTGGAAGAACTGGTTGTCGTAGTGCCAGGGCATGATCTGCTGCGGCTGGACCTTGAACCGGGCGGCGAGCTCTGTGTCAAGCTTCTCCTTCATCTCCTTAAACGGCCCATCGGTCAGCCGCTCCAGCTCGGCGAAGATCTTCAGCAGCCGCTCCGGGTCGTGTTCCTGGAGCCTGATCTCCATCTCCCAGTAGTTGGCGTACCCCAGCTTGGCCGCCGCCCGGTTGCGCAACTTGGCCAACTCGACCAGCTTGGCCCCCACGGCCCCGCCGGGCTGCATTAGCGCCTCCCAGATCGCCTTGCGCTTCGGCGAGTCGTTCTCGTCGCGGAGCTTCTCCAGCAGGTCGTTATTCGAGAGCCGCTTGCCCTCCAGCTCGCCGCGGAAGGTCTTGAAGATCTGCTCGATCTCGGTCGAGAGCTTGACCATCTGGGTGAGCATTTCTTCGGGCAACTGGTTGCCCTTGTACGCCAGCTCGGCCACCTCGAGCGCCCGCGCCTCCAGTGGTTCGAACTGGTCCTTGAACTTCAAGAGCCGTTGGATCTGCCGGTAGGCCGCCGGATCGCTGTGGAACTTCTTCAGGGCCAACTGGGCGGCGGCTTGGGCGTCGAAATCCTCCTGCTTGCCCGAGTTGGCGGCCGCCCACCAGGCCAGGTTCGATTTCAGCTCCAGCGCGGCGAACTGCCGCTGGTACTTCTCCAGAAACGCCTCGGCCTCGGCCTTCATGCGGGTCTCCTTCTTCTCTGCGGTGCGACTGGCGGCCTCGGTGCGATCGGCCCCGCTCCGCTCGGCCGCCTTTCCGCAGTCCCACTGGGCGATCCACAACCCGACGATCATCGCGGCCAAAACAACGTTCTTCATGACGTAGCTCCTTGGGCTGGTCTTTTCTCATGCTGGAACACTTGGCCTCTCCAATTGTAGGGTAGAGAGCCGGGGACGTGATGCCCGTTTCCGGGCATTTTCGCCTTCGCGGCATTCGGCCCGCCCTTCCGGACGGGTCGTGCAGGCCGAACAACCCGCGGTTGGCCCACGCGTTCTTACCGCTCCAACCTCACGGTCCCTGATCGGTAGTCACACGTGAACCGAAAACGATTGAGCAGATCACGCCCCAGCACTGACGGGAGCCGAAGTATACGCGATACTTCTGCCGGCGGTAGCCGGTCCAGATCGTGTTGCGCAACCGACAAGTCGAGGCGTTCCGTGACGTCGCCCTCTTCTGACGCCCAAGTCACATCGACTGCCGGGAGCGAGAATGACCGAACGCTTCCACCGATCCCGACAATTGCCAGCGAGGACGGTTCGAGTGAACCGGCTGGAATCCTGAGACTTCGCACGTCGCGATCGACCAGAATCGTGCGCGATGCACCGGTGTCTGCCAGCATCCAGACCATGCCCTCGAAATCCGGCGCTCGCAGATGCAGGGCAAAATACGGCGCATCCCCGATGAAGCGGCCTCGAACGATCAAAGGATCATCTCCAACGGCTCGCGGGTAACGTACTCGATGCACGTATGGGAAGGATCAGGAAGCTTCGCCAGCAGGGCATCCAGATCCGCGTCGCTGGCAATCACCTGCCCCCGCTGCACCGCAATCCACCGCTCGGAAAACTCCCCGAGCAGCCGCTCCCAGTTCTCCCCTACCCAAGCGTGGTCTTCCTCGAAACCCCTGAGTCTCCTGGTGAGTTGATCAGCCATTTCTTCCTCCACGAGAACGCCAGTTTGGGCCAATCGCCATCCCTGTGACAGACCCCATCCCTATGAATTATAGGCCAGCATCCTGTTGGCGCAAGCCCTTTGGGGGGGCCGCGAGAACGTGTTGTCGCGCTGCCCGAGGCACAGAATGCTTCTGAGGGGGCGCCTACCTGTCCATTGCGCGGACTCTACCATACGACGAGCTGGGGTCTTGTTGGTTCCCTATGGTTCTGATTCCGGATCCGACGACAGCGAATCGATGAACTCTTCGCCTCTCTGGGAAAGAGCGATCGCAAGCGGAGCGAAGCTCATGCCAGCCAAGGTAGCAACAAGATCAGTCGGTCTATCAAGGGTGATGAGCTGCGCATCGAGAATCCGCTTCACGAGCAAGATCATGCATTCTGGCAACTGAAACGCTGTCCCCCGCCCTGCTTCGCGCAGACCAAAGATCACGTCTATCTCGAAATTAGAGAACTTGTCGTGCGCCAAACGGAGGTTAGCCTTGTATGCTCGTAACGACTTCCGGTCAATGTGTCCTTGCTCAGCCCGACGATGGCAGTTCGGGCAAAGTGCGATCAAGTTCTCATACTCGTGTTTCTTGCACTGCTCCCAAGGCACGATGTGATGCACGTCGACATCGATGTGACGGCACGTGGGGATCGCACATCGGTGGCCCGCTTCCAACAGCACTCGTCGCCGCAACTCCGCAGAAATGGGCGCTCTCTCCTCGGCCATCCCGTTTCCTCCCGCTCAACGTGTCAGTCAGCGGCAGGCAAGCCCGCCCGCTGAACGTTGTGGTTCCTGTAACCGCTCTACTCCTTCGCCGCCACAACGGCTGGTTCGGCTTCGCAGATCACGCGGAACCCGACGTTGTAGATACGCTGATAAGGCTCGTAGCTCAGGCGGAAGCTCGATGTGCAGCGCGGCGGGCGGTCGCGCCAGGAGCCGCCGCGGACTACCTTGCGGCCTGTGGGCGTGGCGTCGTCGCGGCCGTCGGCTGGGCTGTAGGGGTACGGTCGGTACGTGCTGCGGGTCCACTCGGCCACGTTGCCGTGCACGTCGCACAGACCCCACGCATTGGGCTGATACTTGCCCGGGGCCACCGGAATCACCGCGCCGTCGTTGAAGCGGGTGTCTTTGGGGATCCAGTCGTCGTACTTCGACGGGTTCACCAGCGGCGTGTCGACGGTATACGGATCGCTGGCGAACTCCGTGAGCTTGGCGTCGGCCAGGTTGGCAAACGGCGAGAAGTCGGCCGCCAGGTCGCCGAAGCTAAATGGCGTGGCCGTCCCTGCCCGGCAGGCGTATTCCCATTGGGCCTCGCTGGGCAGCGAGAACCGCCGGCCGGTTTTCTCGGAGAGCCACCGGCAGAAGGCCGTCGCCGACTGCCACGGCACGCGGACCACCGGCTGTTCCGGCCGGTTCATCGGAAAGCCGTGGATGCCGAACTGGTAGGCGTCTTTGGATTCCACGCGGCTGTCGTGGGCCGGATCGAACCGGGCGAACTGCCGGTTGGTCACCTCGAACTTGCCCATCCAGAAGGGCCTTTCGATCCGCACGCGGGTCAAGGGCCGTTCGTCAACTTCGCCCGAGGGGCTGCCCATCACAAACTCGCCGGCCGGCACAAGGACCAGTTCTATGGTCACGCCGTCGCCCAGGTCGATGGTCTGCCGGAGGGTGGGACCTGCGGCCGCCTGGCGCCGCTTCGCCTCGGCCGCATCGAAGGGCCAACCCGCGGGGGTGGCTGTGGTGGAGCGAAGCGACCCCACAGCATCGGGTTTTGCTGGGGGCGAGCTGCGCTCGACCCCAGCCACCCTATGCTCGGCCCCAGCCACTTCGCCGGTCCCCAAACCCCTCACCCCCGGCCCCTCTCCCCGCGAGCGGGGCGAGGGGAGGTCTCCCGACGCGCCGTCAGCCGCTTGCGGCTTAGCCTCGGCCAACGGCTCGGGCATGATCGGCTCGACCGGCCGGCGATCGACCTGCGGCACGGCCTCCGGGTCGTCGTCGACATTGGCGTAGAGCTTCAGCAGCTCGCGCCGCCGTTGCCGCTGGACGCCCGGGTCGTCCAGCTCTTCGCCCCAGGTGCCGTGATAGGGCGTGTTCAGGTCGATCCAGGTTATCAGCCGGTCCCAGGCCTCGGCGTCCAGCCGGACGTTATAGTGGCCCTTTTTGAGCATCTGGACCAGCTCGGTGGTGTCGGCGTGGAATTCCATCGGCTCGAGCATGTGGTAGTCGCTCTCGATGCCGGGCCGGCGGACGAAGCGGTGCAGCTCGGCGTAGCCCACCGAGAATTTTCCCGCCCGGGCGCCGCCGTTGCCGGGCATGACCTGCCGCCAGTCGCTGAGCTTCACGTCGCCGCGGAGATCGGCGATCGGCTTGCCGTCGGGCTGCGCCCGACCGTTGTGGCAGGCCAGGCAATACTTATCCACCACCGGCTGGACCTCCCGCGGATAGCTGAAGCCGCGGACCGGCCCGTACCAGGGCTCGATCTCAGCGGCCGGCCGGGTGTGGGCGATCGTTTGCCTGGTCAGCGGCGCGGTGTTCTGCGGCTCGTGGCAGCCGGCACACTGGACGACCTCGCCGGGCATGGCCGTCATCCAGCTTCGCATCAGTTGCACCGCCTTGCCCTCCTCGTCCAGCGGCTGGATCGAGATGGGCGTGTTGGCGGGGATGCGGAACTTGGCCGAGCCGTCTGCGCAGACGGGCACGGTGCCCAGCACCCGCTTCATGTCCCACGGCCCGTCGATCCCGATCGTCCCTATCAGCCCGCCCATCCCCTGGTACGAGAAGTGGTAGGTGAACAGCCGCAGCGACTTGACCTTTCCGCGCGGTATTCCCCGCAGTCCCTTGCCGGCGTAGACGTCGGGCAGATAGACCAGGGCGTCTTTGCTGCTGAGGTCGACCTTGTCGGGGACCACCGGCGGCCGAGGGGTCTTGCGGAGCGGGACGGGCTCCAGCAGGGCGTAGTCGGGCTCTTCCTTCACGAGCACCATGTTGTCGAAGACGTCAACCAGGTAGATCCCCCAGAGCGAGCGCGAGGTTGGCTTGCACGCCACCAGGAAATACTTCTCGCTTAGCGGATAGGGATGGAGGAACTTCGGCCAACTGCCCAGGGTCAGCCCGTCGGCAATGATCGCCTCGACCCGCTGGCCGCGGCCGGGAATCCGCTGCACGGCCCCGCTGGCCTCGTACCGGCCTTGGGCCGGGTCGAAGATCACCAGCTCGCCCATCCGCGGGTTGTCGTGATGCCCGCCCACTACGCCCACCACCTTGGTCGGATGCCTCGGCACCGGCCGCGCGTAGAAGATCGAGTTCGGCCAGTACGAATTGCTGCCGTAATACTCCATCTGCCCGGTGCCGTCGGGATTCATGCTGAACAGCAGCCGCGTGTTGGAGTGCGGGGTGTCGGTGTATTCCCAGCGGGTGTAGAGCACCCGGCCGTTGTTCATCATCGCCGGGCACCAGTCGTGCTCCTGGTCGAAGCAGAGCTGGCGGATGTTCTTGCCCTCGGCGTCCATCACGTACAGCACCGCCACGTGCGAGCTGCCGTAGACGCAGGGGACGCCGATGAAGCAGGCGGTGGACATGAAGATGATCCGGCCGTCGGGCAGGTAACAGGCGTCGTAGCTGTCGACGTCGGGTTGCTCGCCGGTGAGTTCCCGCAGGCCGGTGCCGTCGGTGCGGATCTCGAAGACCTGCCAGCGGTTGTGGCTGCCGGGCATGGAGAAGAGCAGCCGCCCGGCGTCGAAGTGCAGATCGAGGTCGCCGACGAACTTGCCGCCGGGTTTGTAGAGCGTGGTCAGCCGGCCGTCTTCCGCCAACGGCGAGAGCAGCTCGATCGAATCGTCGAAACCGGTCCTCGGCAGAGAGCAGTTGCTCTGCCAGTTCATCGGCAGACCGAGGCTGGGCGAGCCGGCGGGCCGCTTGACCAGCAGCAGCCGGTCGAAGTCCAAGAGCGGATTGGCCAGCAGGGCCTCGCGCCGCAGCGCCACCAGGGCGTCGTTGATCGACTTCCGCCCCTGCGTGTCCGCTTCGGCCAGTCCCTGCTGCTTCGCCTCTAGCGCTTCGAGCCGCCGAAGATACTCCGGCCCGCCGGGATACTCCGCGCCAAAGGTCCCCATCAGGTCGGCGATCGCCAGCCGCAGCGCCTTAAGATCGACGCTGCCCGGGGCGTAGCGCTCGGCCTTGGGCACCGGCGGGGGGCTGTCCAGCGTGCGGGCCTTGGGACGCGCGAGTTTCCAGCCCTCCGGAAACGGCTCCGACGAGTCGAACCGCAGGCTCACCACGTGTGGAAAGGCCCCGTTGCGGACCAGCTTGACGGTGTGCCGGCCGGGGTTGATCCAACTCTTGCACGTCTCTTCCCATTTCGCCCCGCTGGTGCTCCAACTGCCCGTGGCCGTGCGGCAACACGAGCCGAGCTGCGTCTCGTCAAGGTAGAGTTCGACGGGCCGGGCCTCTTCAGCCGCGTAGCAGACGTTGACGGAGTACGTGGCCCCCACCGGGAAGTCGACGTCGTACTCGACCACCACCGGGTATTCGCCGCCGTAGGCCACCATCGGTCCGGCGTCGGCATATTCCGCAGTGAAGGTCTTGGCGTTGCCGCGGTCGAAGGCGTAGGCGGGGATCAGCAGCGATCCGGCCGGCTCCGCCCAAGCGGGACCGGCAATCGCCAGCAGGCCCAGCACCGCGAGGCCGACCAACCTAGGATTTAGGATTTCAGATTTCAGATTTGGGATTTGGGATTTGGGATTTGGGATTTGGGATTTCGGATTTCGGATTTTGGGAATGGCACTGGCGTCCCGCCAGTGGCAGCCGGCGGCCACGCCGGCCACAGTGGCACTGGCGTCCCGCCAGTGGCACCGGGCGGCCGTGCTGCTTGTCCGTAAAGTCCGTGGTTGCGACGCGGGAGAATGGCTCCCCATAGCCGGCTCCTTTGCGAAAAGATGTGCTGCCCGCAGCGTCTGCGTGCGGCCCCTGCCGAGGCAGCCGTCAGTATAGCCGCCCGCAGCCCGATTGGGAACACGCGTCTGGCTGGCGTCTTTTTGTTTCTGCCGCTTTTGGCCTAGTTGCGTTGCGATGAACTCGTCCAGCAGGCCGGCTATCGCGGGGGATTCACTTCGTGACCATCCGGCGGCGCGGGGCCACGATCCTGCGGCGGTTGGCAGACTTGCCCGCCAGCCCATGGACCAAGGCAGCCATCGATACGCCCAAGCGCTCTCACCAGCAGATCCGCTACCTGCAGGAGACGCTTCGGCTGCGCGGCTATGAAGGACCGATCCGGCAGATCGCCGTGGCCGGCCTGGGACGGGATCAGCCCACCCTGTTGATCACCAACCACTTCCTGAGCGGTTACGAGAAAGCCGCTCCCAAACAGTTGTACCGCCGCTTCCTGGAAACCTCAGGCCGAGTCGAGATCCAAGAGGACCGCCTGGTCGTGTATTTCGACAAGGGCAGCCACAACCCGATCCTTCGCGAAGCCGCCCTCGATCGAGCACAGACCCCCATCCCCTGGCTCAATGATCTGCCGGTCGTATTCACCTTCCCATAACCCCCCGCGAGAACTAAAAGCGTTGATTATTCTCCGTCCGTGGAAATCGGCGCTTAACTGAACGGTATTGGGGTTAATCCGGCGGCGGTTCGACCTCCTGAGGTATGGAGGGCATGGCCACCAAACAGACGGGGCACGGTGAATTCTGCGTAATCGCTCGCGGGTCGAGCACCGCTGGCTCGCCGGCCGGAGATTCAGGCATCACGGCGAGGATCAACAGGTCGCAGTGGACCTCGCGCGCCAGGCCGACGATCTGCTCCGCCGGGTCGCCCTCCGGCAAGCGACGAACCTCCAGGTGGCGCTTCAGTTGCTGTGCCCGCGTCAAGTCCTGCTCAAACCAGTTCGTCTCGGCCTGGGGTTCGGCGTCGGCGGGGACGAGGACCACGGTCAAGGCCACGTTGGGGTCGAGCATAGTCAGGGCGGCGGCAAACAGGTCGCTGCTGACGGAGGTGCCGTAATGCAGCAGCAGCACGTGGCGCACCCCGATCCCGGCGGACCGCAGGTCAGCGACCGAGTGTGCTTTGCGCTCGCCGGCCTTGGGGATGCGGTTCCCACCGGCCAGATCGAAATAGAGATCACGGCTACGGCTCAGAATGCGCACGGTGAGCGGTTTGGGCTCGCCCTCGTGGAGGTTGATCCAATAGAAGGCGATCTGCTCGATCTGCGCGTCGGCCGAATGTACGTTCGAGGCCCCCAGGACGAGTTCCTGGGCTTGTAGGTCTCTGGCAGTCTGCACCACGGCAAACAAGGGACTGTTGGTCCGCACGATCAACGGCTGGACGTGTTTTCCGGCCTTCTCCGCCCGGTCGACTACCGCGGTCATCAGTTGGCGGTTGTACTCGTCCAGTTCGGGGCCGCCGTGGGAAATATCGCCGCGCGCGGCCACCTGCGCCGTCATGACCGCGACGTCGGTAGTCTCCGGATCCGTTTCCGCCAACGCCTTTTCGAGCATGAACAGGTTCTGCGTCGAACGGATGGCGACCAACTTGCGGTAGGGTTTGGCCAGATTCATGGCGGCGGGGATAATCTCGTCGACCGTCTGCTGGTTGAACTGCTCCAGATGCTCGTGGGCCGCCCTGCCGCGGCGCTTCTCGTGATAGTGCTCGGAGACCATGAACGTGACCAGGAACACGGAGGTGAAGGTGATGCCGCCGATCGTGGCCACCTCTTTGGTCAACGTGTTCAAGACGGCCGCCGAGAGAAGGATCAGGCAGATCACGCTCAGGCCGATCGGCACTTCGACGCCGCGGATGCGGATGTTCAACGGCACCTTGAACTCCCGGTGACTGCGGTCCTTGAAGCGGAGCATGACCATCGCCACCGCCTTCAATGCGAAGCTCCAGACAATGCCAAAGGCGTAGGCTTCGCCCAGAACGTACATGTTGCCGCGGCTGGCGATGATCACCAACAACTGCAGGCCGACAATCAGGTAGAGCACACGGTAGGTGGTCCCGTAGCGGCGATGAGGCTTAAGAAACCAGTCGGGCATCACCCCGTCCTCGGCCACCCGGTTGAGCACGCCGTTGGAGCCGATGATCGCCGTGTTTACCGCGCTGGAGAGAATCAGAAACCCCACGATCACCACCAACGCGTTGAGCACTAGGCGGGCCAGCGGCGGCCCGATCACGTTCATCGCCAATCCGCCGATGAGGTTATCCGAGTAGTACTTCATACGGATTTCGTCGGGGATCAAGAGCACCGCAAAAAACGAGACGGTCGCCGTCAACCCCAAGCTGTAGACGAACACGATGAAAGCCGCCTTCTTGAAGTTCCGCAGTTTGGGAGACTCGACCTCGCGGTAGACCTGGGCCAGCGTCTCCTCGCCGCTCATCGCCAGGATCGAGTGTCCGAACGCCAACAGCAGGCCGATCACGCCGACGATGCTCCACCAGTTGCCGGGCTGGCGCAGCCGCTCGGCGAGCCCGGGCCACAAATAGCTGACGAAGCCGAGCGGATCTTCCTGGCGCCCGGTCACCTGGTTCATCTTCGGCACGGGTCTGAGATGGCCCTGCGCGTCGGCCTGGATCTTCTCCAGCAGTTGACCGTCCGGACCTTGCTTCCAGATCTCCTTGTCCGCGCCCGTCGCGGGGTCTTCCACGGTGACGACTTCATACTCCACCTTTGGAGAGAGATTAGGCGCCAGCGGCACGTGGTTGGTCGGGCCTCGGACCGCCAGTGTGATCCCGCTCCACGTCAGCAGCACAACCGCCACGACGGTGGTGACGATCATGATCTTCAGGGCCTTGCCGCTCGACTCGCGGATGCCGAGCAGGTTCTGGCGGAAGAAATAGAGGGTGATGGCGCAGGCAATCACCACCGCCCCCCAACGGCGAATGTAATCCGCCGTGCCGGGATCGACCCTCAGATCAGGACTGAGCAAGGCCAGCGAATCGAGCAACAACCCCATGATGTATTGGCCGGCCGAGGTCGCGCTGGTGGGGCCGGTCAGCATGTAATCGAACATCAACGCGGATACCGACAACTTGGCCAGGAAGCCGCCCATCGCCTCCTTGACCACCCGGTAGACGCCGCCTCGCACGAAGAGCGAGCAACTCTCGATGTACACCGAACGCACGGCGTAGCTGAAGAGCATCACCGCAAGGATAAACCACGGGGCGGCAGGGCCGATGGAGTTCTCGACAATCCCGCCGATGTAGTAGGCGGTGCTCGCCAGATCGCCGAGCACCACGGCCGCCGTACGCCAGTAGGAGATGAACGTGAACATCACGCTACTGACGACGACGACCTGGATCGGACGGCGCAGACGATCCCCGAGGCCCTGGCTCGAACTGTGAGAACCAACAGAATCAGACATAGAGCCTTCGATGGTTGGAGCGGTCGAACCTAGGGGTCCTTCGTGCGCGCTGGAAACGCGATAGCCCTTTCAAGTCCGGCCGAGACAGACGGCCTCAGCCTCCCGACGAGGTTAGCTGACGGGCTAGGGTTTGAAAGTACCCCGGTCCTCTTGAGGACCTGTGCGCCAGAGTCGGCCACACCCGACTCATTGGTTACCCTGCTCCCCCGCCTAGCGGTGTGGGGTTAGGCTGCACTGCTCAATGAATCTACGGGCCTGGCCCGGTGTGGTCAAGGGCCGGACAACCCCACCGGCGGGTGGTGGGGCCCGCGGGCTGACAGGCAACCAGCGCGCTCCTATTGCGGAAAGTGGTCGGCCCCAACTGTGTTTAGCCGCCGCGGCCACGCGGTGGTCGATCGGTTGGCGTTTTCCCTTGTTTCCGCCGCGTGGCCGCGGCGGCTAAACGGGATATGCGCCGCGGCGGGACCTTCCGCAACGGAAACTAATTCTACTGTCCGAGTTACGACATTTGGCGTCGTGGGAGACAACAACGCTTCACAGTAGGAGGTTTGGGCAACTCCTCAGTTTACCCAATCCTCCGGTTTGTAGCGATGTTGAGCGAACTCGGATAGTAGAACTAATGCAAAACACCCGCCGGACGCATCCTAGATACCCTGCTGGGCGTGCAACCCCGCGACCACGGTCTCCAGGAATTCGCGTGCCCGGCGGGCCAGGGCGTCGACGCCTTCCGGATTGGTGGGGCGCGGGAGCAGCGGGGCGAAGATGTTCTCGCAGCAGAGCGGCATCTTCAGCCCGGTAAACGCCACCGGCTGCAACAGCCGATAGTGGTCGATCTCGCCAAACCCCGGCCCACAGTCCTCGTCCTTCGGCCAGTTGCGATGGTCCTTGATGCAGAAGCTGCGGACCTCGGCGGCGGACTTCTGAATGTCGGGGATCGGGTCCACGTCGAGATAGTCCATCACGTTGCCGGCGTCGTAGTTGACCATGATCGCCGGGTCGTTCACCTCGCGGACGATCTCGGCACAGGCCTGGCCGGTGCCGGTCGATCCGCCGTGCTGCTTGACCACGATCGTCACGCCATGATCGCGGGCGATGGGGCCCAGCTTCTTGAATCGCTCGATCCAGACCTCTCGGTTGCCGCCCTTGGTGTTCCCGAAGGTCAACACCTGGGGGATGCCGGCCGCGGCGGCCTGACGGACGCGGTTGGTCAAGACCTGCAAGGCGTTTTCCGCCTCGGGGTAGATCGTGGAAAACATCATCAGCGGCTCCAGGCCCAGGTCGCGGCAGCGCTGGCCCAACTCGCGGGCCTTTTGCGGCGGAGCGTCGGTGGGCATGGCCGCTAGCTGCTGCCCGCCGGCCTCCTGGTGCTGGGTGCCCCAGGCAACGTACCGGTAGCCGGCGGCCTTGATCCCGGTGAGTGCTCGCTGGAGCGGAAACGGCGAGTAGGGCAACGTCATGCAGGCGATCTGAAACTGCGTGGGCTCGCCGGGCACCGCCCGAAGGGTGGTCGCGGCGGCCGTCGCCTGCGAAAACGGCCCCAGCCGGTCCCAAGCGGCCACAGAAACCACCGTGGCGCCGAGCTTGATGAACGATCGCCGGTTGACGCGGGGCGGAAGTAGGGGATTGACGGCGGACATGTTTGACCTCCCGTGTGCGATTGCGTATCGAACCTCTGGACCGTATTATGGTCCCGGACGGCCACGTGCTGCAACCCGGCCCGCACGCGTCGATGTTCAGCCCCGGCGGCCACGCCGGGGAAGCCAGTACGCCGCGTGGCCGCGGCGCCTAAGGACCGTGTACCAAACAACTTCCCGATTTCGGGTTTGGAGTTTAGGGGCCGACGGCACGTCGGCCTTGAGTGGCTGCGGGGAAGAGCATCGCACCGTGGGTCGCCGTACCGGCGACCGCTAAACAGCCAAGTCGGGCAGTTGTTTAATGCGCGATGCTAAACGACACGCGCCGCGTGGCCACCGCGGGGAAACCGTCACACCGCGTGGCCGCGACGGCTTGACTCGCATGATAAGGAGCTTCGTCATGGCTACGCTCCGCCCAACCCTGGGTATTGTGTCGGCGATTCTCTCTGCGGGCCTGGCCGCGGCGGCGGACGGCCCCCAGCAGGAACCGCTCTCTCCCGGCAATCGAGTCATCCGCCTTTTCAACGGTAAGGATCTCAGCGGCTGGCACACCTGGCTGAAAGAGTCGGGGCGGGAGGACCCCAAGGGCGTTTACACCGTCGCCGACGGCGCGATCCACATCTCCGGCGAAGGCATGGGCTACCTCGCCACGCAGCAGCCGTACAAGGATTATCATCTTGTCGTGGAGTACAAATGGGGCCAGAAGACCGACGGCTCGGGCAACGTCCGCAACGCCGGCGTGCTGCTGCACGGCGTCGGCCCCGACGGGGGTGCCGGGGGTGTCTGGATGACCTCGATCGAATGCCAGCTCGCCCAAGGCTGCGAGGGCGACCTGATCGTCATCCGCGGCAACGATGACGGCGGCAAGGTCATCCCGGCCACGATCACCAGCGAGACCGTGATCGCCTCGGACGGCAAAACCCGCTGGAAGAAAGGCGGTCAAAAGACGGTCTATTCCGGCAAGCAGTTCTGGTGGTCGAACCACCAACCGGGCTTCGAGGAACGGCTGGATACCCGCGGCAAAGACGACGTGGCCAGTCCCCTGGGCGAGTGGACGCGGGTGGAGTGCATCTGCAACGCGGACCGGATCACGATCAGGATTAACGGCACCACCGTCAACGAGTGCTTCGACACCCGGCCCTCGGCCGGCAGGATTCTCCTGCAAAACGAAGGCAATGAGATCTACTACCGCAAGCTGGAATTGCAGCCGTTGAAGAAGTAAACTGCTGGCTTGACCCGGCGACCCGGGCGGTGGGTCGGAAACCTACGGTGAGGGCGTGCGTGAATTGGGGACCGTGGAAAGCCGCCACGAGTGGCCCTGGTGTTCCGCCGCCACCGGCGGCGGCTTTACACTCTGCACGCGAGCGAGACCGAGGGCCTTTCTTGGGAGGCGTCGCCATGGGATACCGTCACATTTCTCGAATGGTGCGGATTCTCGGCCTGTGTTGCCTGGGGTTGATCGCCGGCCCGGCACCTGGCGCGGCCGATGAGACGCCCCCGATCGGGTTCGAGGCCTTGCTGGGGTTCGACAAGCTGCCGTTGCTGGTCGACTGGCCGGCCTTCCAGGACTCCAGTTACCACCGGGACAACATCAATCAGGACGCGGGCAACTTCATCCGCGTCGAGCCCAACGGCGACCAGGTGCTCACCGACGTGGACGGGCCGGGCGTGATCTACCGGCTCTGGAGCACCGGCGTGGTCGGCAGACAGATGTCGGCCGACTGCCGGCTCCGCTTCTATTTCAACCGGGAAGAGACCCCGCGGCTCGATCTCTCCATGGCCGAGCTGTTCGGCGACAAGGGCAGTCGCTGGCCGTTTGTGCCGCCGTTGTCGGTGACGTTCGAGAGCGGCCGGGGCGACGGCGAGGGGCCGTGCAACTTGTGCTACGTGCCCATCCCGTTCGCCAAGCACCTGAAGATCGTGGGCCGCAACGTGATGTTCTATCACGTCGACTACCACAGGCTCCCGCCCGGCACGGTGGTGGAGAGCTTCAGCTTTGAGCTTGCCCAGAAGCACCGCAAGGTGATCGAGCAGGGGGCGGCGGAGCTAAAGCGGATTCCCGGCCGGCCGGGATCTACGCAGGGGGAGAGGTTTGATGCGCTCACGGGCATCGCGATCGGCGCGGGCGAGGCGCGGGCCATCCGTTTACAGGGCGAGGGCATGATCGGCACGCTGGCCGTGAAGCTCGCCGAGGCGTCGCCCAGCGTGCTGCGGGGCGTCGTATTGGAGGTCGCTTTCGAGGACGAGGGCAACGTCTGCGTGCGGGTCCCCATCGGCGATTTCTTCGGCAGCGGCTGCGGCGACCGGCGCTTCCAGAGCCTGCCCACCGGGATGACCGAGCAGGGCTACTACGCCTACTGGCCGATGCCTTTCCGAAAAATTGCCGTGGTGACCCTTCGCAACGACACCCCGCAGGCCGTCAAGATCGAACACTGCAGGGTCGGCCATTTTCGCGGCGCCCAAGCGGCCAACGCCGGTTACTTCCATGCCCGCTACGTCGAAAACCACGATATCCCGCTGAGCGAAGACTATCGCATTCTCGACGTCCGGGGCCGAGGCAAGCTAGTCGGCGCCAACGTGACCATGCAGAACGCCCGCGGGGGCGAGGGCATATTCTTCCTGGAGGGCGACGAGAAGATCTACGTCGACGGCGAGAAATACCCCAGCCGTTGGCTGGGGACGGGGACCGAGGACTATTTCAACGGGGCCTACTTCTGGAACGCGCCGAACAAGGCCGCCATGGCCCGGCCGCACGGCGGGCTGACCTTCCTCGATTGGGGCATCGGGCGGGTGTGCGCCTACCGCTGGCAGATCCTCGATTTCGTCAGCTTCCAGAAGGGCATTCGCCTGGACCTGGAGCACGGCGGCGTGAGCGACGTGCCCGCGGATTACCAGTCGGTGGCCTATTACTATCTCGACCGGCCCACGGCCCAACCGCCGCTGCCGCCGCTGGCCAGCCGATTGCCCAAGACGTCGCTGCCGCCGGCGCCCGTGTATCTTTGCTGCGGGCTGGCCGGCGTGCCCGAGCTGCAAGGAAAACCGCTGCTGAAGCGTGCGTTTCCCGACTTGGATCCCGGGTACTCGAGCGTCGACACGGTGCTGTTCGGGCGAGGTCGCGAAGGCCAACAGGTGGACGTGTCCTTGGACGTCCCCGGCGAGGACGAGTTTACGCTGCAACTGTTCGTCACCGGCGGGCCGGAATACGCCCTGCTGCAGGTGTCGTTGGACGGCAAGCCGCTGGGCGAGGTCGCCGCCGGTAAGCCCGCCTTCACACCCTGGTTCGCCACCGACCTGGGGAAACTGCGACTGGACGGCGGCCGGCACAGGCTGGCACTGAAGCTGGCCAGGCCGCCGGCCGGCAACGCGGCCGCCGCAGGTGGTCCCGCCAGCGGCGAGCTTTCGGTCGGGCTGGTGGCAGTGCAGTTGCAGCCTCAATCGCGCTCGATCGACCAGTGGTCGGTGATCGGCAACTGGCCCTGTCCGAAGGAGGGCGGCTGGGAGCAGGCCAACCCGCCGGAAAAGTCGCAGGACCTGGCGGCCGTCTATCGGCTGCCGGATGGAGGTGAGGCGAAATGGCGGGAGGTGAAAGGCGACTTTGTCGGGCTGGCCGGCGGCGGCTGGATGGCGGCCTACGGACTGACGTACATCCACAGCTCCGACGATCGCAGCATTGCCCTGTTTGTCACCAAGGACGACGGGCTGAAGATCTGGATCAACGACGAGGTGGTTTTCGACCAGAACACGTGGAGCCACCCCTGGCGGGACCGCTACTTCTGCACGGCAAAGCTGAAGCAGGGCTGGAACAAGGTGCTGGTGAAGTGCGTCAACCACGTCGGGGGCTGGGGATTCGCGCTGCGGCCCGGCGATCCGGACGGCAAATTGAAGTTCGCCCGGCAGCTGGAGTGAGGGCCCGCGGCGTTGCGGATATGTCGAGGAGGGGTTGTTTGCCTGTGGCTGCGAGCCACGTCGAGTTGTGTCCCCGGAGGAGGTAAGACATGAAGACAACTGTTACGAGAGGCGTTGTGCTGCTGGCCTGGGCGCTGCTGTTCGCAGCGAGCGCGCCGGCCGAGGAGCCGGTTTTCCCCGTCAAGCTGAGCGAGAACGGGAGGTATTTCGTCGACCAGAAGGGCACGCCCGTTTTCTGGATGGGTACCACCCAATGGCAGATCTTTCGGGAGTATACCCTGGACGAGGCCAGGACGATCCTCGAGAAGACCAAAGACAAGGGGTTCATCTTTGTCCAGGCCATGCTGATGGGCGTGGGCGACGGCACCAAGGCTAACGTCCACGGGGAGAAACCTTGGATCAACGACGATCCGCTCACGCCCAACGAGGCGTATTTCAAGAACGTCGACGCCGTCGTCCAGATCGCCCGCGACAACGGCCTGATCATCTCGATGACCCTCTATCACCAGCGGTACCGCAAGTGCATCACGCTGGAAAACGCCCGGCGTTGGGCCAAGTGGCTGGCGGAGCGGTACCGGGACGCACCCAACACCGTCTGGTCCATGACGCCCGAGGCCCGGCAGGAGTTCGTGCCGATACTGCGGGAATTGGCGGCGGGCCTGCACGAAGGGGACGGGGGCCGCCACCTGATCACCTTCAAGCCGGACCCGGCGCCGTACTCCTCCAGCTTCATCCACACGGAGAGCTGGCTGGACTTTGACTCGATGCAGACGTGGAACGCCGTGAAGCTGATCTATCCCATGGTCACCAAGGACTACAACCTCAGGCCGGTCAAGCCCGTGCTCATGGCAGAAGGCGCCTACGAAGCGGGCTCCGAATACGGATTCGAGGTCACTCCGCTGTGGATTCGCCGGCAGGCATATTATTCCTACCTCTGCGGCGGTCACCATACGTATGGGCACAACGACAGTTGGCGTGTGCTGCCCACGTGGAAGAAGGCCCTGGATGCACCGGGCGCAGTACAGTTGGGCATCCTCAAGAAGATCTTCCTGGCGCGTAACGAGTGGTGGTACCTCGTTCCCGACCAGTCTGTTCTGGCGGCCGGCGGCCGGACCAGTGGCGACGTCCTGAACCTGGCGGCCCGCCATAAGGACGGCAAGTGGGTGATGGTCTACCTGGCCGCCCCGGGCTCCGTTTCGGTCGAGATGGGCAAGATCACGGCGGCAAGCCAGGCGAAGGTCTTTTGGATCGATCCGAGAACCGGAGAGTCGGTGACCGTCGGGCAATTTGCCAACAAGGGTGTGAAGCCCTTCTCAACGCCCGACGGTTGGGAAGACGCCCTCCTGGTGTTGGAGGCGGTTGATGTTGCATTCCGAGCAGGCTAGAATGAAAGCCCACTTGACGCCCCCAGTTTCCCACCCACGTTTCCAAGGAGCGATTGCGATGATCACACCTCTCCATGTACTTCCGCTGGCTTTCGTCCTGCTGGCCGCCAGTGGCACTGGCGTCGCGCCAGTGGCACGCGAGGCGGCCAAACAGGCTAATCGCCTCACCGACGACGAGAAGAAGGCCGGCTGGCGGCTGCTGTTCGACGGCAAGACCACCGAGGGGTGGCGGGGCTACAAGATGGACAAGATGCCCCCGGGCTGGAAGGTGATCGACGGGGCCCTGGTCCGCGTCAGCGGCGGCGCCGGCGGCAAAGGCGCCGGCGGTGGCGACGACGTCATCACCACCGACCAGTTCGACAACTTCGAGCTGCAGCTCGAATGGAAGATCGTCGACCGGGCCGGCAACAGCGGCATCATCCTGCGGGCTTCGGAAGACGCCGTAACCTCCTGGCACACCGGGCCCGAAATGCAGATCCTCGACAACGCCGCCTATCCCGGCCGCAGTGTGAAGGAGTTGGCCGGGGCCTGCTACGACCTCTACGCGCCGGCCAAAGACGTCTCGCACCCGCGAGGCGAGTGGAACGCCGTCAAGGTCGTCGCCGACGGCAAGCACGTCGAACACTGGCTCAACGGCGTGAAACTGTTCGAGTACGAGCTGGGTAGCGACGACTGGAACGAACGGGTCGCCAAGAGCAAGTTCAAGGACATGGAGCATTTCAAGCGGCCGCCCATGAAAGGCCACATCTGCCTCCAGGACCACACCGCGCGGATCGAGTACCGCAACATCAAGATCCGGCCGCTGCCGGCGAAGAAGCAGCCGTAGAGGCTGCCGTTCCGAACGCGCTGGACGTGCCGAGACCGGCCAGAAAGACCTGCGGAAGGAGGAGCACGATGTTCCGTCAAGCCAGCTTTTCACGGTATTGGGGGCAACACGCCGCCGAGACCGAGCACTGTTGTCGGCAACGAGCTTCTCCTCGGCGGTTTTTTCGTTTGGTAGAATCAATCATGCAGGCTGCCACGGGTGCATGAGTTGTTCGCGGTGCGAGTTGACGAGGTGACGATTATGACGCTAGAGCAATTGGAGCAACGAGTACGCGACTTGGAGCAGCAAGTCGCCGAACTACGATGCGAACTGAAGCCGCTGCGTCCCCTGAGCAGCGTGACAAAGACGTTCGGCATGTTTGGCGAGGATCCCGAGTTCGACGAGATCGTTCGGCTAGGTCGCGAGTACCGGGATCAGGTCAACTCCGAGGACGGGTGATGTTGATCCTGGATACCGACCATTTGACGGAGTACCAGAAAGGTACGTCGGCGGAGGCAAGGCGTTTGAAGGAGCGGCTCGACCGTGCTACAGAGCCCTATGCCACGACGATCATCACGGTGGAAGAAATCATGCGGGGTTGGATGGCGGCCGTTCGCCGGATCAATGACCCGCGTCGTCAGATCGACGCCTACGCCGGGTTGCAGCGGCTTCTCCGTTTCTTTGCCACGTGGAACGTCGTTGAATGGAACGATGCCGCCGCGGATGAGTTTGAGTCGCTGAGACAGGCGAAGATCAGAGTGGGGACAATGGATCTGAAGATCGCCAGCCTCGTTTTGGCCCACGACGCAACGTTGTTGACTCGGAACGCGGATGATTTCCAAAAAGTTCCCGGTCTTCGAGTTGAGGATTGGCTGTCGTGAACCGGCCCCGTGGGTGCCGCTGTCATCGGAACCTGCCAGACGATCTCGGTGAGCTGGTTGAACGAAAGGTCGTTGTGACATGGTAAGTCGGCTCCATGCCGGGTTCGCGCTGCTGGCCTTGATCGCGGCGGTGCCGCCGGTCGGAGCGGCCGAGGTTGGAATCTGCCACGAGGACTTCGACCGGGAGCCGGCCAATTGGGAGGGGGTCAACAACCGCGGCACGCACTTCGCCCCCCGGACCGTGACCCAAGACTTCGGCTACAGCGCTGCGACCCGTCACGCGGGTGGACAACCCGGCGAAGTCGGCGGAAAGATCAACCCGGCCGGTGAGGCCGCCTATTACGGGTACCGATTGCCGCGGCAACTCACCTTGGATGAGCCGCTGCGGGCCGCGGGAAAGATTTTCGTCCCGCCGGGCCCGGGTCACTTTCTGCTGGGCTTCTTCAACGCGGGCACGCTCAACGAGTGGCGGACGCCCAACACGCTTGCGGTCCGCATCAATGGGCGCGGCGAAGGTTTCCACGCCCACGTCGAGTATTGCACCAGCCGCTGGCGATGTGAGGCGGGAGTGATCGGCCGCGACCAACCTTCGGTCGGTGCCCGCCGCGGTCAGCGGGTCGAGGCCCAGGAGATTCCGTGTGGCCGGGTCTATCAGTGGCAACTCGCCTATGATCCCAAGGGCGCCGGGGGCGACGGCCTGTTGACTTTCACGCTGGACGACCAGACTGCCACCTGCCCGATCGTCAAGGAACACCGCGCCGACGGCGCTGCGTTCACCCACTTCGGCCTGCTGCCGGTGCTGAAGACCTGGGACAACGCCGGTGAGGTCTGGATCGACGACGTGACGATCCAGGCCGAAGCGTTCGATTTCGGGAAAGACCCCCAGTGGGACGCACTGCACAACCGCCGCACCTACGTGACCAAAGACACCCGGCCACGCTTCGACTTCGGCTGGAGCCCGACCCACTGGGCGGGCGGCAAGGGCGCGGGCGAGCTGGGCGGATTGATCTTCCGGGGCGACTGCCGCGACCCGCACCGTATGGCGGCCTACGGCGCCCGCCTGTCCACGCTCAGCCTCGACACGCCGCTCTACGCCGGCGGCAAGCTGAGCATGATCCGCGGAGTGACCGACAGCACCGCCTCCATCGGTTTCTACCACTCGACCTGGAGCCTCCACTCCAACCCCGCCCAAGACCAGAGCATCCCCATGGACTTTCTGGGCATCAACATCGAGGGGCCCTCGTCCGAAGGCTTCTTCTTCTATCCCGTGTATCGGGTCCATGGCCGGGTCGCCGGAGCCCTGGGCGGCGGATCGGGGAAGGCCCCGCGGATCTACCCGGACCGCAAGCCCCACGACTGGTCGCTGAAGTACGACCCGGCGGGGGCCGGCGGCCGTGGCCAGATCACCGTCAGCCTCGATGGCCAGACCTGCACGCTC
>Ga0315277_10001291_pt1 | contig 36879 bp, 31 predicted proteins | sample YL17G05_15_MG_FD_203695 | JGI IMG/M metagenome (GOLD analysis project Ga0315277, IMG submission 203695) | Sediment microbial communities from Yellowstone Lake, YNP, Wyoming, USA - YL17G05_15 | ecosystem: Environmental > Aquatic > Freshwater > Lake > Sediment | place: USA: Wyoming | collected...
GTGAGATCGGCCGCCCGGCCGCAGGCCCTTTCAAGCGAGAGACCGCGGGCAAGATACGCAAGGATGGCCGCAGAGAGGAAACAACCTGTGCCGTGGACGTCCTTCTTGAGCTTTTCGTGCCCGTAGACGACCGTCCGGCGGCCATCGTAGAGGATGTTGATCGCGCTTTTCTCCAGATGTCCGCCCTTGACCAGACATGGGATTTTCGTCCGTTCAAATAGGATACGGGCGGCTTCGCGCATGTCTTGAGGGGAGGCGACCGGAATCCCGGCCATGAGGGAAGCCTCTTTCATGTTGGGCGTGAGCAGGGAGGCATGGCCACGGATGGCCTTGAGAAAAGAGAGAATGGCGTCCTCCTCCATTAGCGAGGCCCCCGAGCTCGCACGTAAGACCGGGTCAACGACCCGGGGTAAGTCCGGGTGCTTCGTAAGAATCCGGGCGAGCCCCGGCACATTCTTTTTGGAGCCGAGCATACCCGCCTTGATCCCGGCGAAAGAAACGTCGCTGGAGAGGGTCGTATACTGGGCCATGAGCACACGGGGCGCAAAGGGAAGGACGCTTTGGACCTCCCGGGTGTTCTGGACGGTCAGGGCCGTCAGGACAGCCATGCCTTGGAAATCCAAGCTCTCGAAGACCCGGACGTCCAGGATGGCGCCGGCCCCGCCGGAAGGGTCATAGCCCGTGACGGAAAGGAGGATCTTCTTCATGTTCGCGGCCGGCTCGGACCTCACGATTGTAAGGGCAGACCATTCCTGAAGTCAACGCAAAATTGCCGATGGGACGTGAGTCGGAATTCCGGGGATGACCAGAAGTCGGCGTCATCGATTAATAGAAAAGGTTCTCTTAGGTTTGGTGTGGGTTGGGGGCTTGGGCGGGGCGGACTGAGCGCACCTTGAAGATTTAGCCTTCCCGGACCGGCCTTCGAGGGGACCTTGCGCCTGAAGATGTCTGAGCTTGCTCAAGAGAACACAGACGCCACGATGTCAAAATGGGGACCTTATTTAGGCCCCATTTAAAATAACTTGAACAGATGAGATATCGGGCACGCGAGTTCTGAAGGCGCCGAGAAGGGCGGTTCGGGAACGGCGTTAAAAACCTGAAGGGGGGCGAGGGACGCCCCGTCCAAGCTATTGACCAGACCCACATCAAATGGAAGAGAACCATAAAAAATAATCCTATTAGCAATTATGGGAGTCCATGGCCAAAATCGAACCCGGTATGTTAAAATGAAAACCTATTGAAATGCTCTCCCGCGTTCATGTCTTCGTTTCAGGCCGCGTCCAAGGGGTGGCTTATCGCTATTTCGTCGAGCGTCGAGCGGCCGAGATCCCGGTGACGGGCTGGGTGAGAAATCTGCGCGACGGCCGCGTCGAGATCATGGCGGAGGGCGAGAAAGCCGATCTCGAAGGTTTCCTCGGAGTTCTACGCCAAGGACCCCGCATGGCCAATGTTGATGACCTGGACATCCTTTGGGAGGACTATCGCGGGGACTACGAGGATTTCCGGATCGAGTTCACGGCTTATTAGCCTCGAAAAAATTTTTCCGGCATTCGTCGGAACAAAAGAAGTATTCCTTGCCGTCGCGGACTTCCCGGACGGCTTCATTCCGAGGGAGATACATGTTGCAGAATTCGTCCTTGACCATGGTCCCCTGGACCGGCCCCTGTTCATTCCGTGACGGCATGGACTTGCCTATGGTCTGAAAGAACCTGACGACCGCATATATGAGGTAGAGGACGAAGACGATAAAGACGAGACGGAAGAGCGCCCGGATCATAGGATTCAAATTAAACGATTTCGCCGGCCCTGTCAATTCCCCGGCGGCCCGAGAATTCACTTGATTCGGCCGGGCGGGGCGAATTAACATGATGGCGGCCATGGATTACCTTTTGACACCGGCGCAGAAAGCCCTCAAGGAGACCCTCCGGGGCTTCGTCGCCTTGGAAGTTCCGTTCCGGCGCGCCGTGGGGGCTTCGGACAAGGAGATCGCGGAACCCCTTGTCCTGAAGCTGGGGAAATTCCTACAGGAAGGGGGGGAGCGTCCGGAGATAGGCGGGGGCGTTCCGCTCTCAGGCGTGGAAACGGTCATGGCCCTCGAGGAGATCTTGAAATGCCTCCCCGCCGCGGGACCGGGGCCGGCCGCGGGAAGGCTTTTCGGGGGCTTGAGCCCGGAGCTCCGGAGCTCCGCCGCTTCCCTGGGATCGGCCCAAGGCTTGTTGGCGTCATGCTTCGGAAGGGCCTTTGGCCGGAACGGCCTGGAGGCGTCCGCTCATCGCGGCGTTGCGTTCGACCAGGAGCTGGCCGACGTCCTGTCGGCGATCGAAGCGGCCCGCCTGATGACGTACCGGGCGGCCATCCTCGAGGACGAGAAGCGCCCGGACGCGGAAGAATCTTTAGAAGCGAAGCGACGGGCCGAAGAACTGGCCTCCAGGGCAGTTGCTTTGGCCGCGCTGATCAAGAAAGGAGAGAAGCATGAAACTTGAAGCTCTTTACAGGAAGGCCGTCGAGACGGGGATCGCGAACGATATGAGGGGTGGGGAGGAGATCCGAAGGCTTCTCGAGGAAGAAAAAGAGAGGTTTGACAAGCTCCCCGAGGATGAGAAGGATGATTTCGATCGGGACAGATTTTTCAACCCCTTCGCCGATACGCGTATCCTTAACGGATCTCAGGATATCGAGGTGAAAAAGGCGATCGTGGGCATCGACATGGAAGTGGGAGAGATCCTCCTGGCCTATGTTTTGAACAGGGATGAGGGGAAGAAAATTAACCTTGTCATCGGGCACCACCCGGAGGGATATGCCCTGGCTAGGCTCCACGACGTGATGAGGCTCCAGTCCGACCTCCTGGCTGCTTGCGGAGTCCCCGTCAGCGTTGCCGAACAGCTGATGGAAAAACGGATCGGGGAGATCGAGCGCCGCATGCTCCCCGTAAACCACGAGAGGGCCGTCGATGCGGCCCGGGCCCTCGGCCTGCCGATGATGTGCATCCACACGCCCGCCGACAACTGCGTCACCAATTTTCTGACGAAGCTCTTCCAGGAAAAGTCTCCCCGCACTCTAGGAGACCTCGTCAAGCTCCTGAAGGAGGTCCCCGAATATCGGAACTCCTCCCGGAGGAACGCCCCGCCGAAAGTCGTCAGCGGCTCGGAGAGCAACAAGTGCGGGAGGATATTCGTGGACATGACGGGCGGGACCGAAGGCTCCAAGGACATCTTCGAAAGATACGCCGCCGCCGGAGTGAGCACCCTCGTGGGGATGCACTTCAGCGAGGAAGCCCTCGAGAAAGCCAAGAAGGCCAGCCTGAACGTGATCATCGCCGGCCACGTCTCGAGCGACACGCTCGGCCTGAACCTGCTCTTCGATGAGATCGAGAAGGAAGAACCTCTCGAGTTCGTGGGGGTGTCGGGGTTCGAAAGGATCGGAAGGATCTCGGGCTGAGCGGAAGCCCACGGATTAATAGTGCCCGTGGGCGCTCATCGTCAGGACCCATTTGGCGAAGGCCATGGCGTCGGCGATGTCATGCGCGTCGGGGTGCGTGCTTGCCGAGGCCGCCATGTCCGCCCACGTTTCATGTTCCGGCGACCGGCCCAGGACTTCGAGTGCCTGCATCGATACCTTTCCCCGGCAGGCGAACGTTCCGAGGAGCTTGGCCTTGGCCACCAGGATGGACGCGTATTCCAGCGCCTCCCGCGAAAGCCGCATTCCCTGGAGTGAACCATGGGTGGAGAACAGGGCGATCTTCTTTCCGGCGGGGACCTTTTTCAGGAACACTTCGGCTTTGTAGGGGACGCTGTGGGACTGGACCGGAAAACCGATGAAGACCAGGCCGTATGGTCCCATGTCCTCGACCTTGTCCATTGGAAGGATGACCTTGTCCTGGCCGATGGAGTCATGGATGGCTTCCGCGATCTTCTTTGTGTTTCCGGTCCAGCTGAAATAGGTCACGAGGACTTTGGCCATGTCGCGTTTCCTTTCCCGAGGAGGCTATTCTTCCATAAAACCTGGAAAAATTCCAGGGAGCTCAGGGAAGGTCGACGGTAACGGTCGTCCCCCGGCCAATCCCGCTGACGACCCGGACCGACCCGCCGTGGTCCTCGATGATCTTCTTAGCGATGGGGAGGCCCAGGCCCGTCCCGGAGGTCTTGGTTGAGAAATAGGGCTCGAAGATCTTGTCCAGGACCTCCCTTGACATGCCCGGCCCCGAGTCCCGGATCGAGACCGTCAAGCCCTGATCTCCGCGCCGGACAAGGACCGTGATCTCGCCCGTTTCCTTGACCGCCTCGATGGCGTTGATGACGATGTTCCGGAACGCCGTTCCGAGCTTGGCCGCGTCGGCCATACAGCTGAAATCCGCGCCCTCGTAGGTCTCGCGAAAACGGATCCTTGAGGCGAGGAGCTTCTTGTAGGGCGCGAGCGTCCCATCCAGGACCTCCTTGAGGTCACAGGACTCCTTGCGGAGGGTCGTGTCCCTGGCGATCTCCATGAACTCCTGGGATATCCGGCGCAGGTTCTCCACCTCGCCGATGATGTAGGAGATGGATTCCTTGAGGGCCTTGCCGAAGTCCCCCCCCCGGTCCTCGTAGACCTTGAGGATGTGTTCGGCCGACAGCTGGATCGGGGTGAGGGGGTTCTTGATCTCGTGGGCCACTTTTCGGGCCATCTCCGCCCAGGCGACCTTCTTGCCCATCTCCGCCAGTTCCTGCTGATGGGCTTTGAGGCTGCGAACCATGGCGTTGAAGCCGTCGACGAGGGTCTTCATTTCGTCCTGCGAAGGGTGGTCGATCGTGACCTCAAGGTTGCCGAGACTGACCTCGTGCGTCCCCGCGAGGAGCTTGCGGACGGGGACGACGATCATTACCCGGATCGCCCTGGCAAAGAGGAAGACCAGGCCCGCGAAGAAGATGGAGATCAGGAACAGGAATTCCACGAGTTCGCCCGCGGCCCGCGCCGCTTCCTGCTTCTCGAACGGGAAGGGGAGGGAGACCAGGAACGTGGAGCCGCGGAAATCGTAGGGGACTGTCAGCGTCTGAAAAGAATACCCCCCGATCCGCTTTCTCTGGGTCCAGAAGGGGGCCTTCTCCCGGCGCAATCTGTAATAGATCTCGCCGTCAAGAAGCTCGGGGAGGAGGCCGGCATCGAAGAATTCACGTCGGCTCGAAGACAGGAGCCTGGCGTCCCGGTAGAGGTTGACATCGTTGGACAGGGTGGCGCTGACCCAGAGGACCATGTCTTCCGGCGGAGAGGGAAGGCCCGCCGGGTCTTCCGCCTGGATGTAGATGAAGTCCTCCAGGATGCTCCGGGCGAAACTCGCGTGGGTGGCGGCTTCCTCGACGAAGCGGTCGGCGAAGATCCGGTCGAAGAGGTTCCGCGTGAAGAACGTGAGGAGAAGCAGAGGGACCAGGGCGACCGCGAAAAAGGCCGCATATACCCTATTGGAGAATGACCAGAAAACGTTCCTGAAAGGTCTCCGCCGGCGGACCAAGGCCGCGGGGAGGGCCAGGACCAAAGCGAGGATGAGGTCGAGGAAGAAGAGCTTGAGGAATTCGACGGCATAGGTCCTGTAGGTCTTGCGGGGAGTGAACAAGGAAAAGACGCGTTTACCGTGCCGGAAATAATAGGAATCGTAAGCCCTGGACTTGCTTGTGAACCCGCCCCAGAGGGCGGCTCCGGGGGTTCCGAGCCTGGTCAGGACGTCCGTCGGGATCCCGGACGAAATCCGCTGGGGGTTGAAGAGCAGTCTTCCTTCCGTATCGAAAATGGCCAGTCCGAAGTCCACGGCGTTCAGGGAAGGGACCGGACCGGCCCGAAGCAGCTCAAAGTAAGGGTTGGCCGAGTAGAGGAAGGGCAGCATGTCCGGGTCCAGGGAGAGGAAGAAGAGCGTCCTCCCGAAGTAAAGGCTTCCCTCGAACCAGTCCTTGTAACCGACAAAGAAGTCCTTTTCCCGCCCGAGGGAGGTGATCGACCGCCGGGATACGGTCCAAGTCAGGCTCGGCGGGAGGGAAAGCTCCCGGCTGTAGAGCTTGGGTACGTTCAGGGAGAACCGGGACAGGGCGTTTCCCTCGGCGTCGAGGACCTCCAGGCTCGAGTACCAGTTGAACTTGGCGGCCAGGGTTTTGTCCCAAAGGGTGTGGGCGAAATCGGGGGAGCCGGGCTCTTTGAGGAAGGAGCGGATAGAGACGCTCCTTTTATCGATCTCGGGAAGGGACTCCTCGACGAGAAACCTCCCCCACTGCTCTTGCGACAGCACGGCGTTCCTGAGGAAGTTCTGGATGAGCGACCGGGTCCTGATGGCTGAGGCCCGGTCGATGGATTGGGTCAGGAAGATGGTTCCTAAAAAGAAGCCGAGGAAGAAGACCTCCTTCTTTTTCATCGTGACCGGTGAATGAGCCAGGATCAGAACAAGGGCCAGGACCGAAGCGCGCACGGCCGTAGAGAATGGACTGAACGGTTCACGCGACAGGATGATGAAGGAGGCAAATGCCGGCACGGCGAGGATGAAGGAAAGGCCTGGGCCGGGCGCATGAACGGCAGCCGCTCTAAGGACCACGATCAGGACCGTCAGCAACGTCGCGAGGAAGAAGAGGAGAGCCAAGTGGAGGAATAAAAAGGACGCCTCAGGTCTAAAGCTCAGGAGGGAAATATTGGAATTGAAAATCAGCCGCCGGACGACCGCCTGGAAAACGGACATGAGGAACACGGCGGCCGCGAGCGAGGCGGCGCTCATGGCGATCGATAACGGCCGGGGTGTGTTCCTCTTTCCGGTCCGGAAGAGCGGCTGCGCGAGAACCGCCAGAACTCCGGCCAGCAAAGCGGCCGCGAGGGCTGTCAGCAGGATGTCAGCCGGAGAACGGGTGAGGTCGCCCAGGGATAAGAACCCCGCTCCTCGAGGGGAAAAAACGGAGAGGGATTGGACCCGCTCGAGGCGGCTGAAGGGGAAGAAAAGGAGTCTGATTCCGGCGAGCGCGGCGATAATGAGGAGGGCTTTCGGGGGGTCCCCTTCCCTGAAAAAGCCGGGGGAGGTCGCCAGGAAAACGAGGAGACTGACCAGGGAAAGGATCAAAAGGGCGTAGAACCCGAAAAAGATGTTCTCCCGGAATACGGTCAGCCTTTCGGTGAGGGACCGGGAGCTGAGGGTGACCGTGGCCAGGATCCTTTTGTCCGGCCCGCGAAGAGGGAAATAAAGCGTCCGGATCTCGTTCATCTGCCGCGGTTGCCCGGCGAACTCGTCGTCGTGTTTGGCGAAGATCTTCTCGAACCCGGAAACGTCCTCGTGAAAGCTCCAATAATCGATATGATAACTCTTCAAGAGCTTCCGGCCGAGAAAATGGGACTCCTTAAGGTAGGACGACTGGAACTGGGGAATGAACGCCAACAGCCGGAAAAGGGCCAGGTGCCCGCCGTCCGGCGCTGTCTCGATGGAAACCAGGAAGAACGATGCCTTGTCCCGGACGAGAAAGGGGGCCTTCCGGACCGAAAAGGAACCCAGGTCTCCCGGGCGAATATGAGCATCCAGATCAACGACGTTTCCCAGCCAGAGAATCAGCCGGCCGTCCGGGCCAAAGCAGGCGGCGCCTTCCGTTTCGGTCCTCAAGCCAAGGCCCTTGAGGAAGGCAAAGAGCCGGTCTTCTTTTCCGGAGGGAGGCGCCCCGCGGAGGCGCGCCAGCATCCGATCGTGCGAGGTCAGGACGGCGGCGAATTCGCGGCGGACCTCGCGGGCCTTGGCTTTCAGCCCTTCAAGGCCCTTCCGGTCATAGTTCCTGGCAATGAGCGAAGGCATGAAGAGGGAGAGCCCGAGACAAAGCAACGCGAGAACGGCCCCCGCGAAGAAAGCCGTCCGCAGTCCCCTCCTCATAGCCTCTCCGCCTTGATCTCGGAGATCCTCCAGGGCGGGGTGCTAGGCGTGCCGCACGACCATGGCGGGCCGGGATCGGGGATGAGGTAGAAGAAGACCGCGAACAGGTATGGGCTGTTGTTCCTTGTGTTCCGAAAGGACCAGCGGGCCTTGAGGATGCAGCCCCGCCATTCCGGGGACGTCGGAAGTCCGGCCTCCGGAATGAACTCGAACGTCTTGTATGTGGAAAAGATCCTCTCGAAAAGGAAGTAGGCCTGCTCGTGGGAAACTTGGTCGGAAAAAGGGATGGGCTCGGGAAGCGAAACGTTCAGAGCGGCCGTCCTGGAGAAGATCTTGAAGAGTTCAGACGCGCTATTCCGCAGCCAAGCCCGCTGGATGTCCTTCGTTACGGGAGGAAGCACGGCCAGAAGGCCGGAGAACAAGGCAATACCGAAATGAAACACTGCAAAAATATTAACACAGATTTTTCAAAACAGGCAAGTCCTCCTTCCCGGTCAGGGAGCGGACGGACGCCTGTTTTTCAGGAAGACGGCAAACCCGGGAGCTCAGGCCCCCCGGCGTCAATCCTTCTTCTCTTCTTCCCTTTTTTCGAAGGTTTCTTCCTCGAGCTTCTTGGTGCGCTGGGCGTCCTTGATGCTGGAGATCCCGGCGATAAGGGCGATCAAGCCGCCGAAGAACAGCACGGGGGGGATGAAGCCGAAAACGAGCTGGTAGAATTCGCGCCACCATACGAAGATGACGAGGACGAGACCTGCGGCCATGGCGACCAGGCCACCGAGGACGGCTAAGTATTTACCCATAGGAAAACCTCCCTCAAATGGAATTTCGTGAGAGATTATAACAAATCGCTTTTTGAGAAGCAACTGATGTCCCAAAATTGCCGATACAATTCTTGCTTCTCAAGCGATGGCGCTGACCTCTGGGGATACCCGGAATTCCCCTCACGGCCTATCGGCAATCTTGGGTCTTCCGTTCCGTCTTGAGTATCCCTGCGGACTCTGGTATATTGCGCCCTTGGCGGAAATTGGGCTTCATGAAGAGGCAGATATTGAAGATAAAAAGGATGGTTCCATTCGTGTTGGCCGTTTCGGCCTTCATGTCCATGGAGTGCGGTGTCCCTCATAAGGTGAGGAACGTCATCCTGATCATCCCGGACGGCTTGAGCCTCGCGGACATCGACCTGTCCAGATGGTACCAGGATGGGCGGCCGCTCGTCATGGACCGGTTCGCCTGCGGGCTGGTCAGGACATACAGCGCGAACTCCCTGATCACCGATTCCGCCGCGGCCGGCTCGGCCTATGCCACCGGTTACAAGGTCGAGAACGAAACGATCTCGATCAGGCCCGCCATCGTGACCATGCCCGGCGTCGACAGGCCCCGTCCTGAAGACGCCCACAGGCCCCTCCCCACGCTCCTCGAAGCGGCGAGGCTCAAAGGCATGGCCACGGGACTCGTGTTCTCGGGCACTCTCAACGACGCGACGCCCGCGTCCTTTTCCAGCCACGTCCTGGACAGGTACGAAATGGAGGCGATCGCCGAACAGATGGTCTACAGCGGGGTCGACGTCCTATTGGGCGGAGGAAGTGCTTATCTGCTGCCGGGGGCCGAAAAGACCAACCGAAAGGACGGCGAGGACCTGACGAAGGCCCTGAAGGACATGGGCTATGGCTACGTCACGGACTTGGGCGGCTTGAAGGGTTCAGGCAATCTGCCCAGGGTATGGGGCCTTTTCCGGCCCAACGGGCTGGACGCTGAATTCGACCGCGATCCGGAGACCCAGCCCGACCTCGCCGAAATGACACGGAAGGCCATCGAGATCCTTTCCCGGGACGGGGACGGGTTCTTCCTTATGGTGGAATCAGGGGAGATCGACACGTTCGGGCATGACAACGACCCGATCGGCATCATCAGCGAGGTCCTCTCTTTCGACCGGGCCCTTGGCGTCGCCGTCGATTTCGCCGTGAGGGACGGGCATACGGCCGTCATCGCCTGCCCCGACCATCCCACGGGAGGATTGTCCATAGAGAACTACGGGGCGCTGGACGACTTGCTTTCCGTCCTGAAAAAGTCGCGGTCGACAAGCTACGCCGTTCGGGACAGGATCAAGGAAGACGGCTCGAACCTCAAGGAGGTCCTGGAGAAGGAGTATGGTCTGACCGGGCTCACGGTCGAGGAACTGGAATCCATCGGGAAGGACCGGAAAAAGAACTTCCCGCTCGCGATCGGCCGCGTGCTGGCCGCACGCGCCTCCCTCTCGTTCAGCACCGAAGACCATACCGGAGAGGACGTCGTGCTGTTCGCCTATCACCCGTCCGGCTACAAGCCCACGGACATGGCCGGGAGCGGCGTCATCCAGAACGTCGACGTGAACCGATACGTCCAGAAGGTGCTTGGCCTGGACCTGGGCTCCCTGGATGATGTGCTCCATGTCGCCTCCGCCGAGTTCGAAGCCCGGGGGGCGAAGGTCGCGCTCGACCGTTCGGACGAGGCCAATCCCGTCGTCCTCGTGACCAAGGATACGGACGTCCTCAAGCTCCCCGTCAACAAGAATCTGGCCATACTCAACGGAAAAAAGATCGAGCTCAACGGGCTCGTCACCGTCATCTCCGGGCGCATCTGGGTCCCGCGACAGGCGGTTGACCTTATCCGATAAACATTTCGTCAAGGAGGTCGGACATGTCCGTTCACCGCACCCCGGGTCTATTTACCATCATCTTTCTGGCCGCGTTGGCGGCTTCGATTTTTGCCGCCGGAAGGGAGGAACAGGATTCCTTTGTCATGGGAAGCATCAAAGCCCTCCCCGGAGAGGTCGTTTCAGGATACCTGGAGGTGCCCGAAAAAGACGGCGTCGGGACCCGCATCCCCGTTACCATCATCCACGGTAAAACGAAAGGAACCGTGTTAGCCCTCGTCGCCGGCGTCCACGGATATGAGTATCCGCCCATCCTGGCGCTCTACCGGCTGAAAGGGATGGTCGACCCGTCGACCCTTGAAGGAACGCTCGTCCTGGTCCATATCGCCAACCTGCCCAGCTTCCAGAGAAGGACGATCTACTACAATCCCTTTGATTGGAAGAACCTCAACCGTGTCTTTCCCGGTGACGCGAACGGAACCCTCAGCCAACGCATCGCCCGCGTCCTCAATGATGAAATCATCCGGAAGAGCGACTGCGTCATCGACATGCACTGCGGGGACGGCAACGAGGCCCTGATCCCTTACACGTATTGGATGATCAGCCGAGACAAGGCCCTCAACGAGGCGACCAAGAAACTGGCCATAGCCTTCGGCATACCGACCATCATCATCGACCAGGAGAGGACCCGGGACCCGGCCGATTCGAAGTATTTCGGGAACACGGCCATCCTTCAAGGCAAGGCGGCCATCACGACCGAAGCGGGCTTCCTCGGGGGGACGGATGAGAAGTCCATCGCCATGAACATCAAAGGCGCCCTGAACGTGATGAGACATTTAAAGATGATCGCAGGAGAGCCAGAGCCCGCGGCCGAACCCGTCTGGATCGACAAGTACGAGGTCGTCAATTCCAGCTGGGACGGGCTTTTCTATCCGCTGGCGGAGATGGGACAATATGTGGCCAAGGGCCAGAAGGTCGGCACCGTCAAGGACCTCTTGGGTAACCTGAAGGAGGAGGTGAGGGCCCCGTTCGCCGGAATCGTCCTCTATATCATCGGCACCCCTCCAACCATCAAGGGAGAACCGTTGTTTGAGGTCGGACGGGTCCAGGGGGATTGAAAAGGGTGAAAGAGAAACTCCTGCTCATTCCGGGTCCCAGTCCCGTCCACGAACGCATCCTGGCCGCGCTGGCCGAGCCGACCGTGGCCCACACCGGCCCCGAGATGCGGGCCGCGCTCAAGGGTGCGTGCGAGAACCTGAAGAGGATCGTCTTCTGCGCGAATGGCGAGGCCTTCATCGTCGCCGGCGCCGGGACGCTCTCTATGGAAATGGCGCTCCTGAACACGGCAGCGGCGGGCAAGGATCGCGTGCTTGTCCTTTCGCAGGGTTATTTCGGCGAGAGGATGGGACAGATCTGCCGGGCCTTCGGCATCGACCACGATGTCATGGAAGCAGAGTGGGGGAGGGCGGTCCTTCCGGACGAGTTGGGCGCACGGCTCTTGAAGAACGAATATGACGTCATCGTCTCGACCCACGTGGACACGGCCACGGGGGCTTGCGCGCCCGTTGAAGACTACGCCCATGTCGTAAAACGATCAGGCGCGCTCTTCATCGTCGACGGGGTCTGCGCCACCGGCGGCATCCCCGAGAAAATGGACGATTGGGGGATCGACGTCGTGCTAACGGCCGCCCAGAAATGTTTTGGTGCGCCTCCGGGCCTTGCCCTCTGCGTCTTCTCAGGACGGGCGATGGCCAAGCGACAGGGGCTGGCCTCCATCCCGGCCTATTACTCCGATATCCTACGCTGGCTACCGATCATGAAGGATCCGGCCAAGTATTTTTCGACGCCTTGCGTCAATGAGATTCGATCTTTTTTCGAAGCGACACGAATCATCCTCGAAGAAGGGCTCGAGCCGAGGTTCAGACGCCACAATCTCTTTGCCCGAGCGGTCCGGGAGGGCCTCGCGGCGCTCGGATTCGGCTTTTTCACGGACCCGGAGTTCTATGCATCGACGCTGTCGGTCCCGGCCTATCCGGCCGGCATCGAGGATAAAGCGTTCCGGGCGGCTCTTTACGATAACGGCGTCGTCGTGGCCGGCGGATTGGCCCAAACAGCGGGCAAGGTCTTTCGGGTGGGCCATATGGGTAACCTGACCCGGGAGCAGGTTCTGTTCGCCCTCGAGAACGTGGAGAAGACGTTGGATTCCCTGGGGTATCGCTTCGAGCGTGGCGCGGGCCTGAAGGCCGCCGAAGCCGTGCTTGACGCGTAGCTCCTAAAGAAGGGACGGACACCTATGAAGAGCCAAGTTTATTTCATCCCCGCCGACGGGAAGGAGAGTCCGGAGTCGCTCTCTGAAAAGGCCCGCCGGGCCTACCTCGCGATCGGGCTGAACGAAAAGCTCGAGGAAGACGACTTTCTGGCCCTCAAGATCCACTTCGGCGAGAAGCACAACACCGGGTACGTCAAGCCCCGTTGGCTCAAAGGCCTCATCGGAGAGGTCGAAAAGAAGACGCCCCGGGCCTTCTTAACAGACTCGAACACTCTCTATATCGGCCATCGTTCGAATTCCGTGGACCATATCCGCCTGGCCTGGAGCCACGGCTTCACGCCGGACGTTGTCGATGTCCCGGTCATCATCGCCGACGGCCTCATCGGCCGCGACGTCCAAGACTCGAAGGGGAGTCACGCGCGGATCAAGTCGGCCAGGATCGGGAGCGCCTTCCTGAACTCGGACGCCCTCCTCTGCCTGACCCATGTCACGGGCCATGTCCAGATCGGCATCGGCGCCGCCATCAAGAACATGGGGATGGGATGCGCATCGCGGGCTGGAAAACTTGACCAGCACTCGGTCGTTCATCCGCGCGTCAGTCCGAAACAGTGCCGCAACTGCGGCATTTGCCCGGACTATTGCCCCGAGGACGCCATCGTCCAGGCGGAGGGACACGTCCTCATCGACGACAAGAAATGCGTCGGCTGCGGCGAATGCCTGGTCGTCTGCAAGTTCGGGGCGATCAAGATGCGCTGGGACGATGACTCCCCGCGCCTCCAGGAGAAGCTGGCCGAATATGCCCTGACCATCCAGTCCCATTTCAAAGGCAAGGTGGGTTTCATCAACTTCCTCATCCAGATCACCAAGGATTGTGACTGCATGGCCAGGGCCCAGCGCCCCATCGTGGGAGACATCGGCATCCTGGCGTCCTCCGACGCCGTTGCCGTCGACAAGGCCACGGCCGATCTGGTCATCGCACGGAGCGCGGGCAAGGACGTCTTCCGGGCCGGCTATGACCGCGACTGGTCCGTCCAGCTCAGCTACGGCGGGAAGATCGGCCTCGGAACCATGGCGTACAATCTCATCGAGCTCGGATAATCGTCCGCTTATTGGGATCTCCTCGGAAAATGCTATAATAAGCGCAGACGACAGGCGCGGGTTGCCTGCAACAATGAGAAAACGCCTCAAGAAGCTTCTGCGCATAGGCGGCCTGGCCGCCGGCGGTCTTATCCTGTTCCTCGCCGCCGCCGTCCTTCTTTTCCTTGTCGACAAACCGCTCGTCAAGGACGTCTTCCAAAAGTATCTGGCCAAGAAAGCCGGGATGGCCGTCCAGATCGGGGAGTTGGACTACACGCTTTTCCCGTTGCGGATCGTGATCTCGTCGATCAAGGCGACCTCTGAAACGCCCGTTTTGACCATGGATGTCCAAATCAACCGGGTCGAGGCCAAGGGCGTACCGGGGAGACTGCTCAACGGGGACAAGCCGACCTTCGAAACGGCCGATATCGATATCGCCGACCTCCGTGTCAACCTTAAAAAAGTATCCGAAACGCCGATCGACTTTGAGACGATCATCCACCAAACCGCGGACCTTCTCTCTTATGCACAGCACGTATCCATTAAATGCGGCCGTATGGGCTTTTCCCTGCCCGCCGGGAATATCCGTCTGGAGGAAGCGGGTTTCGTCCTTACCGGAACGAATGCGGACGGGACCTACAACCTTCTCCTTGACGCCGGATATATCGGCGCCGCGACGAACGACGGAAGCCTGGCCTTCGAGAGCCGGCTCCATGCGGACGGCGCCTTGGCGCTTGCCCGGACGACCGGGATCAACCTCCGTCTAGCCCTCGATGCCCCCCGATTCACCGCGGCCGGGAAGGACGAATCTCTCAAGGCTCTAAACATCGAAGCCGACGGTGTCTGGACGACCAGCGAAAATAAGTTCTCCATCATGAAGTTCGCCATCGGCGTCCCCGATCTTATCGCCATCACCGGTTCCGGCGCCGCCGATCTCGGCAAGAACATGTCCCTGGATCTCAGCGCTCGAGCCCAAATCGACAGCTTGGAGTCCATCGCGGCGATCACAGCCCCATATTTTCCGCCGGCCGTCCGGGATGCGCGAATTCAGGGCAAGACCCGCCTTGAAGGACATTATCTCCTGGCCGCAGGCCAGCGGATAAACACGGGTAAGCTCGAGGCCTCCGTTGATCTGGACAATGTGAAACTGGATTACAACAAAGCCGGTTTCCCAATCCATGGCGAGCTCTCGGGTCTAGTGAAGTTCGCCGGCTCTCCGCCCGAAATCCAGGCTTCAGCCGATTTCCGGGCCGCGATCGGCCGGATTTCCAAGGACAATATCGATATCCGGCAATCCTCCGTCCGGGGCAAGTTTGCGGGGATCCTGAAGTTGGTCGGCTCTCCCCCCGAAATCCAGGCTTCGGCCGATATCCGAGCCGCAATCGGCCGGATTTCCAAGGACAATATCGATATCCGGCAATCCTCCGTCCGTCTCAAGGTTAATGCCACGAGGAACACCGCGGAGATCACGGGCTTCGAGGGCACTCTCCGGGGAATGGCCTATGCGCTTCCCGGGAAAAAGGGTCTCGCGTTCGAAGAGGTCAAACTCAACGGGGCCGCCCACCTGGACTTCAACCGCAAGTCGATCGTTCTGACGGCCCTCGAAACGCGCCTCCCGAACCTTGCCCCCATCCGCCTTTCTGGGCGGTTCGACTTCGGCCCCCGGGGCGTCAGGCAGGCGCGTCTCGAAAGCAAAGGTCTGAAGATACCGGCCACGCGCGGCCTCCTGGCGCCGTTTATCCCGGCGGGCCTGGCCGGCTGGGAATTCGACGGGGCTCTGGATGTCGGGGTCGAAGCCGGAAGCCTCCCCGGCCGGAAGGGGGTCTGGGAATATTCCGGCGAGTTCGCCATGACCCAGATCAAGTTCAACGACCCTTCATTCACCATCGCCGGGGACGGCCTTCAACCGGTCATACGGATCAAGGGAACTTATGAGCTCGCCGAAGGCCTCCTTGTTTGGACGGGGGCCATGGAGCTCGCCCAGGGCGAATCCCTGTGGAAAAATTTTTACATTTCCTGGAACAAACAGCCGCTTAAGGCCGACATTGCCGGCCGATTCAGCCGCATCGCAAGGACCGTCGACGGCCTTAAGGCACGGATCGTCTTTCCCGCGGTGGGTGAGATCCATGCCGACGGGGGAGGCCGCCTGGGGACACCCCCGTCCTTCCGGCTTCGGGCGGGAGCCCGCCTGAGCCTTGAACCTCTCTATGCGCTGTATTCCCAGGCCGGAGCCAGCCCGGAGAGCCGGATGCACGTCAGCGGCGAGCTCTCGGGCGACTTCGAGATCGCGAGGGACGGAGACACGCTGAGCCTTAAGGGCCGTCTTGCTGTCGGCGACGCCACGATCGAGAACCCCGGCGCCAAAGTTGCGTTCCGCGGGATCAACGCCGACGTGCCGGTCAATTATGTGAGCGCGCCGGAAACGGGTACAGCCGGCGCGGATAGCCGCACGGAACCCTCTGAGAAGGGCGTGTTACAGGTCCAGGAAATCAAAACTTCTTTCCACACGTTTCCGCCGATCTCTCTCGGCCTTCACAGCCTCCCGAATGCCTGTCGGATAGACCCTTTTTTCCTGGACATCTTTGGGGCCCGCCTCGAGTTCGGGGAGACGGCCCTGGCGCTCGACCCGCGGACGGGCGCTTTCCACGGCGGCACATCGCTCAAGCTGCCCGGCCTCGACCTTTCCCGCCCGCCGATCGCGTCGGCCCAATTTCCACTGTCGGGTCAGGCGCGGGCCGAATTCCCGGTCCTGGATATCACGCTTGGCAAAATCACAACGACCGGCCGGGCGGAGATCGATATTTTCGGAGGTCGGGTCGTCGTCCGCGATGTCGCGGTCGCCACTCCCTTCTCTCCGGGCCGGGCCATTTCCTGCAACGTCGATCTCCTGGACCTCGACCTAAAAAAAATGACCGACGTCGTTCCCTTCGGAGAAATGACCGGCATCATCCGTGGCGAAGTCCTTGGACTGACGATCTCGTACGGCCAGCCGGAGAGCTTCAACCTGAGCCTCCAATCCGTCCCGCGGAAGGGTGTCGCCCGGACCTTCAGCCTGAAAGCCGTCGACAGCTTAACGGTTTTGAGCGCCGGCGAGAAGGCATCGATGGGCTCGGGCCGGTTCTGGATGCGGTTCATCCGCGGATTCCGCTACGAGAAAATCGGTATCATGAGCACCCTGAAGAACGACACCTTTACCCTCAACGGGACCATCCAGGAGAGGGGCGTCGAATACCTGGTGAAGAAACCCGCCCTTTTTGGGATCAATGTCATCAACAGGATGCCGGAGAAAAAGATCAGCTTTAAAGAAATGATGAACCGGCTCGAGCGAGTCGGACAACCGGAAAAATCGGAAGTGAAAAAGTAAGGAGGAAGGTCCGATGAAAACGAAATTCGTGGGTCTCGCCTTGTTCGCCGTCTCCCTAACCCTCATTCTCGCCTGCATCACGGTCAACATCTACTTCCCCGAAGCGACGGTCAAGAAAGCGGCCGATGAGATCGTTGAAGAAATCAGGAAGAAGGATGCGGAGGAGAAGACGGCTCCGGAGGCCATCAAGAAAGAGGCCAGGGTGTCGCGGCGCGCGGGCTTTGCCCTCGTCCCGGCCGCGTTCGCGCAGGAGGAAACGAACGTGTCCAATCCGGCCATCCGGGCCCTCAAGGACGCGATGAAGCAGAGATTTCCCGGCCTGAAGCCGTTTTTCGACGCCGGCAACATCGGAGAAAACAACAAAGGCCTGGTCGAGGTCCGGGGCGAAGGGGGACTGAATCTTAAAGACAAGGCCGCCCTGCGCGGGCTGGTCAAGGACGAGAACGGCAACCGGATGAAGCTTTACGCGGAAGTGGCCAAGGCCCTCAACATCGATGCCGACCAGGTCGGGCGCGTCCAGAAGATCTTCGCCGAGAGCTGGATCAAAGCGGCGTCGTCGGGCTGGTGGGTGCAAAAAGATGCCGGCGAGTGGGTCAAGAAGTAATGGGGTTCTTTATCCCAACATGCTCTTCGGGCGCCGCTTTTCCGGCTGTTGACATCGCCGCGCGGCGGGCGATATAATGCCGCCGTGTCGAGAAGGGGACATCCATCGCCCCGGGCGGGAATTCGCTATGCGGCGAAAAAATGAAATTCATATCTCTATAGGGAAGCTCCTCTAGGGGAAGGCTCCTTTATGCCTTTAGATCGTCGGCCGGTCGAAAACCATTTTCTTCATCGATATCGGGTGCCGTTGATCATCGGGGTCATCTTCATGGCCATCTTGGCCATGCGCCTCATCCATTTAGAGGCCGATCCGCCCTTGAATCTGGATTGGAGCGGAGGTTTTTTCGGAGACGAGATGGCCTATGCCCATAATGCGCGGAATAAAGTTCTTTTCGGAGAATGGATCAGCGACGAATGGAATCCCTTGATTTATAGCCCCTTTCTGACCCTGATGGAATATGCCTTTTTTTCTGTTTTGGGCGTAGGCCTGATCCCGCTTCGGCTGGTCAATATTTTCCTTCTTTTTCTGGGTTTCTGGCTGCTTTTCTTCACGCTTCGTCGTGACCGGGATCGGCCGACGGCCTTACTGGCTGTGGGGCTCTTGGGCTTTAACTATCTCTTTCTGATGTACAACCGGCTCGGGTTAAACGATACCTTCTTGGTTTTCCCTATGCTTTTGACCCTGTACCTCTGGCATCGGGGCTTGGAAAAGTCCCTCTATTTTTTTCTAGCCGGAGTCAGCGCATTTATCTGTTATGCCACCAAGGCTACGGCCCTGTATTTTATCCTGTCCGCCGCTCTGTCCCTCGTTTGGTCCATCCTGCCAAGGCTCCGAGAGGCCGGGGGCCTTAAAAAAGGAATCCAATCCTTAGGCTTCTTTCTAAGCGGGCTAGGTCTTTCTTACTTTGTTTGGTACGGGTCCTTTTTCCTGCCCAACCAAGGGCGCTTTGACTCCGTCATGCGGAGTTGGTTTCGCCTGGCGATGCCCAAGAATCTCGGCCAATATTGGAGCCATGTGACTTCCGCGCAGCTCTTGAAATATTTTTCGCTGTCGCCGGTCGAGCTTTTGGTCGGACTCTCCTTTATTCTCTGGCTTTTCATAACGCTTTTTAAAGACTGGAAAAAAATCAAACCCCTGGAGGTCTTTCTTTTCTTGTGGGTGTTGGGGGGATATCTGGCCATCAACGGCCTCAATTACCGTCCTTTGCGCTATTACGTGCCCCTCCTCCTGCCCTTGATCATCCTCGCGGCCCTGCTTCTTTCTAAGATCTGGAACTGGTCGGATTCGGGGAATTTCAACCTGAAGCCGGTCCTAACGAAGGGCTGGCTTTTTGTGCTCTGGATTTTATTTGTGGGTCAATCTTCTCTGGGGTATAAAAAGTTGGGTGTGGATACCTTGGCCCTTTTTAGCCTGGTTTCCGTTATTATGCTGGTTTCATGGATGAAACCGAGGCTCCTGGGCCTGGCGAAGGCCGGATCCAATCGGGATCGGCGCACCCGTCTGTTTCTCCGTTCTGCGGTGGTGGGGCTCATCGGTTTCAGCCTGATGATTCAAGGCGCTCATTACTGCCGCTGGGTCCGATCGCCGGCCTACACCGTTCGGAATGCTTCCCGTTCCCTGCGAACGCTACGGGGGGAGGTCCTTATTGCCGGGCTTTGGGCCCCTTTGGCCACGATTGAAAACCGGCACCGTTCCCTGGTTTTAGGGAACAATTGGTTCAACTACGAAAACACGTTTGTCAAATATCCGGTTACCCATCTGTTCCTTTGGGATGGGAACCGCCAGGAGGAAATACGCTTTTTAATAAAAAAATATCCGGAAATCATGGAGCGGGCGATCCTCATCAAGACCTATACCATCGACAAACTTCCTGTGCGCCTTTATAAAATTATCGGAACATAAAAAGAAGGATGATGTCATCGATCATTCGCGCTGGACATGCATGGTACAATGGACCGGGTTAAAAACATGACGCAAAAAGAACACATCGCCGTTCACCTGGTGGAAGGATCGGCGCTCCACCTGGCCAGGACATCAGATCGACTGCTTTGAACTCGATCACGAAGCAGGTCGGTGCCATTTAATGAATACTTAAGCTGTAATTATCGTTACCGGACCTGCAATATCTGGCAAAGAATGCCGGTCAACTCTCGAAATCGGAAAACGCCGTCCGGGTGCAACGGGAGATAGAAAATTTCTACTGTCCGCAATGTTGGACCCCTTGCGAGGCCTATCAAAGCATCCTGGGGAATCTAGCGCCTCGAATCTTTACATTCCGGAAACGGCGGCCGTGAAAATAGAAACCCGGGCTCCCGGCGGGCGGCCGGCGCTCATCAGGCCAGCTTATGGAGCTTAGGAACGAAGAAGAAAACGGCCAGGGCGAAAAGCAGGGAAATGGAACCCCCGATGATGACCGCTGCCGGCTCGCCGAATTTCTCGGCCGCGCCGCCGATCCAGAGGGCGGCCACAGGCATGAGGCCGAAGAAGACGAAGCTGTAGATGCTCATGATCCGGCCCCGCAGTCCGTCCGGGGAAAACGACTGGACGAGCGAATTACAGAGGTTGAAGATGAGGATATGAGACATGCCGGCCGCGATGAGGATCAGAAGAGAGAGCGGGAGCCAGCGGACGAAGGCAAAGAGGATGACGAACGAGGGGAAGGCCAGCGTGCCGAACGTCAGGAGCCTGCCTCTGAATTTGAAGCGGCCGAGAGATGCGATAAGGAGGGCCCCGATCAAGGCGCCGACGCCCCGGGCGGACAGGAGGAAACCGTTTGTCGTCGAATCCCCCCCAAGGACCTTGACAGCCCAGGCAGGCATCAAGGTAGCGTAGGCGAAGCCGAACAGAGTTACAGCCCCGACGGTCACGATGATGGTCCGGATCATCCTGTGGGAGGCCACGTAGCGCAGTCCCTCCTTGAGGTCCTGGAGAACGGAGTTCATCTGCGCCTTGGGGATGAAGGGCCTGAGCTTCATCAGGGCCAGGGCGACGATGACAGCGATGAAGGAGATCCCATTGATGGTGAAGCACCAGCCCGGACCGAAAAGAGCGTAGGTCACGCCGGCGACAGCGGGACCGAGAGCGGTGGCCGAGTTGAACATGGCCGCGTTCAGGGCGATAGCATTGGTCATGTCTTCCGGCTCGACCATCTCCAGGACGAAGGCTTGCCGGGCCGGGGCATCGAACGCGTTGGCGACGCCCATCCCGAAGGCCAGAACGAGGATATGCCAAGGCTGAACCAAGTGTCCAAATGTCAAGCCGGCGAGGATGAAGGCCAGGGCCAACATGGCGGCCTGGGTGATGAGGAGGAGCCTGCGGCGAGGCACGCGGTCGGCGACGACGCCGGCGTAGAGCATGAAGATCCAAGTCGGCAGACCTGCAACAAACCCAACCAAGCCTAAGTATGCGGGTGATTTTGTGAGCTGATAGATCAGGAAGCCCTGGGCGGTGATCTGCATCCAGGAGCCGAAAAGTGAGATCAGCTGTCCCCAGAACCAAAGCCGGTAGTTAGGGTATTGAAGCGCCGCGAAGGTCTGCTTCCAACTCAATCGCTTGACGAGCCCAAAGGCCCTCTGGCTGAACGGTGGCTTTCGGCTCTTGAGATATTCTTCCATCTTTTGGTTTTTTCGAGGGATAATCGTCCTTGTCTGCCGGCTAAAGAACGGAGTTGTGCCTTGGTAACAGGAACTTCATTTTATACTCTTTTTATCCCGCGTTTTCAAGACGCAGTCCACGGCCCAAAATTTCAGATAGGACGCGAGTCGGAACTCCGGGGATCAGCAGAAGTCGTCGTCATCACTTGAAAAGAAAGAATCCTATCGGCAATTCGGGCCACGGTCATGGCAGGACAACCCGCTCATTTCTTCGGGAACGAGGACTTAAAGGATCTCTTCGTCTTCGGGACGCCAGGCCGGGTCCACAATACAGAGAAAGTCCAGATCGGAACGTCCCGTGTTCTCGATGAACTGGACGGACCCCGGAGGGATATAAACCGCCTGGTCGGGCCGCACCTTCGCGGTCTCCTTGTCGATATGCATCGTCCCGGACCCGGAGAGGACGTAATAGACCTCGGACGTCTTGAGGCGGTGGGGGAGGGTCTTCTTGCCGGGTTTGACGACGCCATGGGCCAGGCTGTAGCGGAGGGCGAGCGGAGATTTCCCGGGATGGAGGAGTTCGCGGAGGACAACCCTGTCCCCGGAGATGAATTTTTCGCTGGTTTTTAGGTCCCTTATAAACATGATGGATGTCGAATCGGGGAGGTGGGACTTGAACCCACGGCCCCAGCGTCCCGAACGCTGTGCGCTACCATGCTGCGCTACTCCCCGATGGAACCGTTATTATAATGGAGTCGGTCCCGGATGTCTATACCACGAATTTCGCGACGCCGGGATTATCAAGGAATTCCCATCTCCCCGAGACGCCGGCGGCGAGGGCACCGAGCTCGATGTGGAGCATGGCGATGCCGCAGTCCAGGCGCCGGGAGATGAAAGAGCTGTCCCTCGCCGCCTCCATGGAGACCGTGACGGAGTTGTCCCCGATGCTGAACCTCCAGGGCTGTCTGTTGGCGGCCGACGGCGCGAGCCGGGCCGCTTCCAGGGCCTTCTCGACCCAGGGGGAGTGGATGTGGCCGTGGATGATGAGCTGCTTGAGGGACCTCCGCTTCTCCGACTTGGCGAATCCCTTGAGGAGTCTTTCGGTGGCGTTGTAGGACACCTCGGCATAACCGACAGGAGTCACCGAAAGGACCTTCTCTCCGTCCCCGATGGGGAAATGGGCCGCGGCGGCTTTCGGCCGGAACATGCCGCCGACCCAGCAGCTGTCCAGGCCCAATGCCGTGGCCTCCAGGATGACGGCCTCCCCGACATATCCCGCGCATTCCTGGACGCGTGGCGAGGACATGTCCCCGATAAAAGCCATATAATGAGGCGCTCCGGTCACTTTGCCGTATCGGCCGATGATCCCCTTGAAGACCTTCACGGGCTTGTCTTTGACGAGTTCGACCCGGACCTCGGAGAAGGGCCTGAATTCCCGGCAGACGCGCTCGAGCTGGGCGATGATCCCTTCCTCCGGGAGGCGGGGGAGGAAGCTTCGCCTCGACTGACGCTTGAAAAGGGCCGGATACCAGCTCTCGAAAGGTATGTCCATGATCATGTCTCCTGGGTCTTCTTCGATATTATATCAGATAATTCCCTTAGCCATTGGTCAACGTGAAGATTGACCATCCCGTTCAGCGTGTGATAGAAATTGTGAGATGTTTTTTAAGGAGGCTTGTCGATGAAAAGAATAATAACCATCATGTTTCTAGCGATCGGGATCACCTCGGCCGGGTTTGCGGCCGAGGAGGCGAGGTTCATGCGCTATCCGACCACGAACGGGGACAAGGTCGTCTTCACTTATGAAGGGGACCTCTGGTCCGTTCCCGCGGCGGGCGGTCAGGCGACGCGCCTGACGACCTTCCCCGGCATCGAAACCTTCGCCAGGTTCTCCCCGGACGGCAAATGGATCGCCTTCACGGCGAGCTATGACGGCCCCCAGGCCGTCTACCTGATGCCGGCGGAAGGAGGGATGCCGAAAAGGCTGACCTATAATCCCGGCAGCGCCCAGGTCGTCGGCTGGACGCCCGACGGCGCCAAAGTCGTGGTTCGATCCATGTTCGAAAATATCGTCGGGCGCGACCCCAATCTCTATTTCATCGGCCGAGAGGGAACGGCGCCGGAGCGCTTCCCGCTCGACCGCGGCGTCCTCTGCAGTTTTTCCGCGGACGGCAGGAAGATCCTCTACTGCCGCCGGGGCTACGAGGAGTATTACTGGAAACGTTACAAAGGCGGCCAGTACCAGGATATCTGGATGTATGACTTCGAGAAAAAGACATACACCCCGGTCTCGGATTATGTCGGCAAGAACAGCTACCCGATGTGGATCGGCGATACGATGTTTTTCGTGTCCGACCGAGGAAACGGGATATCGAACCTTTACGCCCAGAAGATCGGGGCCAAGGACGTCGCGCCGGTCACGGCTTACGGCGACTTCGACGTCATGACCCCGTCCACGGACGGCAAGACGATCGTCTACGCCCAGGACGGCACCCTCCATCTCTTTGACGCCGCGGCGAACGAGGACCGGAAGATCCAGGTCTTCGTCCCGTCCGACCGCTGGGCGCTGAGGCCGCGGACGATCAACCCGCGGGATTACATCCACAGCGTCAACGTTGCCAACGACGGCAAGACGGTCGTCCTCGAGGCCCGCGGAGACGTCTTCACCGTTCCGACAGGCAAAGGGCCGTCCGAGAACCTCTCGACGACACCCGGGACCCGCGAAATGCACCCTGCGATCTCGCCTGACGGCAAGACCATCGCTTTCTTCTCGGACAAGAGCGGCGACTATGAGCTTTATACGCAGAAGGTCGAGGGCGGGGAATGGACGCAGATCACTTCCGGACTTGATAGATTCGTCTATCACCTCCACTGGTCTCCGGACGGCAAAAAGATCCTCTTCGGCAACAAGGACTTCGCCCTCTTCACCGTGGACGTGGCGACGAAGAAGCTCGTCAAGGTCGACGGGTCCAACCAGATGAAGAACGACGAGTTCACCTGGGAGGTCAGCGACTACGGCTGGTCGCCCGACAGCAACTGGATCTGCTACAGCTTCGTCCAGTATAACCGAAACAACCAAATTTTTCTTTATAACCTGGCCCAGGACAGAAAATACCCGGTGACGGACGATTTTTACGACAACCTCAATCCCTGCTTCGATGCCAACGGCGATTACCTCTACTATCTTTCAAGCCGGAATTTCGATCTCCAGATGGATTTCTACGAGGACAACCATGTAATCGCAAGGCCCCAGCAGGTCATGGCCGTCCAACTCCGCGACGGTGAAATGCCCCCGTTCGCCGAGAGCCCGGCCGCCGGGAGCATCGAGAAGACCGACAAGAAGGCCGCGCCCGAGCCGTTCCGTATCGACACCGAAGGGCTCCGGAAACGCACGTATCCTCTCCCCGTCGATCCGGGCAATTTCTTCCACCTCCGGGCAGCCAAGGGCAAAGCCGTCTGGTGCTCCGTAGACAGGTTTACAGAAGACGAATACGAAGAGATCTTCAAACCCAGGGGCGCCACGAAGTGGTCCCTCCATATCTTCGACATGGCGGACAAGAAAGAGGTCGTGCTTGAAGACAAGATCCGCGAGTTCGGCCTTTCGACGAACGGAGAACAGCTTGTCTCCCGAAAGGATGGAGACATCCTCGTCTCTCAGCTGGACAAGGCCTTTCAGTCGAAAAGCCTGGGCGAAAAGCTCGGCCTTCAGGGCCTGGTCTATTCCGTGGACGTCCAAAAGGAATGGAACCAGATCTTCAGTGACGCCTGGCGCTGGTATCGTGATTTCTTCTACGATGCAAACTTCCACGGCCGGGACTGGAAGGCCATGGGCGAGAAGTATCGTGCTTACATCCCGTATCTGTCTTCCCGAGATGAGCTGAACTGGGTCCTTTCCCAGATGGTGGGCGAGCTCTGCGTGTCACACACCTATGTCGGCGGGGGAGACTCCGGCCCGCTGGCTCCGCCGCAAGGGTTATCCGTTTACACGGGGCTCCTGGGCGCCGATCTTGTCCCGGACAAGGCCGCCGGACGTTACAGATTCGAAAAGATCTATGGGCCGACCGAGATCAACCTCGGACTTAAGGGGCCGCTCGTCCGTCCGGACATTGTCCTCAAGGAGGGCGATTACCTTATCGCCATCGACGGGACCGATGTGAGAACGGACGATGATTACTTCAAGCTCCTCCAGGTAACGCCAGGGCGGAAGATCAAGATCACCGTCAACGGCACACCCGCCCCGGCCGGAGCGAAGACCTACGAGGTCGAGCCCGTCCGCGTCGACCAGCAGCTCAGATATTTCCGCTGGCTTTCGGACAACATCAAGAAGATCGAGAAGGCTACCGACGGCCGGGTCGGCTATATGCATATCAACGCCATGGGCAGCGGCGGCATCGGCGAGTTCGACAAGTTCTGGCGGGCCTTCCGCTACAAGGACGGCGTCATCATCGACGTCCGCCGGAACTCCGGCGGCTGGACCGAGTATTTTCTGATCGACAAGCTCGAGCGCCAATTGACGGCCTTCAACGTCCTCCGGGACATGGTGCCTTTCCGCTATCCGGGCACGGCCGGCAACGGCCAGTATGTCGTCATCTCGAACGAGAACAACGGCTCGGACGGCGAGGCCTTCGTCGAGGACTTCCGGGCGCGAAAACTCGGACCGGTCGTCGGCGTGCCGTCCTGGGGCGGTCTGGTCGGTATCCTGAATCAGCAGCTGACGATCGACAACGGGACCGTCGAACAATCGAACAACGCCTTCTACGGGAGCGAAGGCACGTGGCTCATCGAGAACCACGGAGCCGACCCGGACTACCTCGTCGACAACGACCCGGCGTCCGTCATGGCCGGCCGTGACGCGCAACTTGAGAAGGCCATCGAGGTCATTCTGGAAAGGATCAAGGCCAATCCGTTCAAATTCCCGGAGACGCCGGCTTACCCTAAGAAATGACAACAGACCTGCTATAATACGAGGGTCCGGGAGAGCGATTTGCCCAGGGCCCTGAACCATCGGACTAAAAAATGATCGTCGTCGACAACCTATCGAAAAACTACGGAAAACAATCCCTTTTCGACAACATCAGCTTCAAGGTCAACCGCCGGGAGCGGGTCGGTGTCGTCGGCCGGAACGGCCACGGCAAGACGACGCTCGTCCGGATGATCGCCGGGCTCGAGGAAGCGGATTCGGGGTCGATCTCCATGCCCCGGAACTACCGGATCGGTTACGTGGAGCAGCAACTGGACTTCAAGGCGGAAACGGTCCTCAGAGAAGCGGCCGTGGGGCTGGCCGCGGACGCGAGGTCCGAACTGTGGCGGGTGGAGAAGGTCCTGTCCGGCCTGGGTTTCGACAAGGGTGACCAGGACAAGCATCCGTCGGAGCTTTCCGGAGGCTACCAGGTCCGGCTCAACCTGGCCAAGGTCCTTCTCGCGGACTACCAGATGCTCCTCCTCGACGAGCCCAACAACTACCTCGACATCACCTCCATCCGCTGGCTGGAGCGATTCCTCCTGGTATGGCCGGGCGAGCTGATGCTCATCACCCACGACCGGAGCTTCATGGACAAGGTCGTGACCCACGTCCTGGGGATCCACCGGCGGAAGGCGCGAAAGATCTCCGGGGATACGGGCAAATACTACGCCCAGATCGGCCAGGAAGAAGAGGTCTACGAGAAGACCCGCGTCAACGACGAACGCAAGCAGAAGGAGATGGACCTCTTCATCACCCGTTTCCGGGCCAAGGCGAGACTGGGCGGTCTCGTCCAGTCGAGGGTCAAGAGCCTGGAAAAGATGGAGAAGAGAGACAAGCTCCAGGCCATCCGGACCCTCGAATTCTCTTTCGCCGAAAAGCCCTTCCACCACAAGTACGCCTTGAGCGCCGATGGCCTGTCGTTCGGCTACGACCCCGGGAAGCCCCTCATCAAGGACTTCACGATGACGATCGGGGCGCGGGACCGGGTCTTCGTCGTCGGCAATAACGGCAAGGGAAAGACGACCCTGCTCAAGCTTCTGGCGGGGGCCCTCCAGCCCGGGGAAGGGGAGGTCACGTCGCCCCAGTCGGTGGCCATGGGATACTTCGAACAGACGAACGTCTCGGGCCTCGTCGATTCGAACACGGTCCTCGACGAGGTCGCGTCCGCCAATGTCAACGAGGACCCTAAACTCCCCAGGCTTATCGCCGGGGCCATGATGTTCGAGGGCGATGACGCTCTCAAGCCCGTCCGTGTCCTCTCCGGCGGGGAGAAGAGCCGGGTCATGCTGGGAAAGCTCATCGCCACTCCGGTCAACCTGCTCCTCCTCGACGAGCCGACGAACCACCTCGACCTGGAGTCGAGCGACGCGCTCCTCACGGCCATAGATGATTTCGACGGGGCGGTGATCATGGTCACGCACAACGAGAGGTTCCTCCATACCCTGGCCGAGAGGCTGGTCATCTTCCAGAACGGGGGGGTCCTCGTTTATGAGGGAGGCTATCGGAGGTTCCTGGACAAGATCGGCTGGAAGGACGAAGAGGACCGGCCGCGGGGGAGAGCTTCCGTTGAAGTCAAAGACAAGGATGATGCGGTCCCACGGGAGAAGCCCAATCCCAGGAAGTCCCGGAAGATCAGGTCCGAGCTCGTCGCGGAGAGGTCCCGGGTGATGAGGCCGCTCGAAAAGGAGATGCAGGAAAAGGAGAAGGCCGTCGAGCGGCTCGACGCCGAGCTCCAGAAGATGAACGCCGCGATCGTCGAGGCCGCGCGGCTGAAGGACGGGTTCCGCGTCGTGGAGCTTTCGAAGTCCATGCACCAGGCCAAGACGGACATCGACATTCTTCTCGAGGACCTCGAGAAGCTGACCGGGGAGCACCAGGAGAAAAAAGCGGAGTATGACGCCCGGATCGCCGGGCTCGGCGGCGAAGGGGAAGGCCCTTCGGAAGGTTCCTGAGGGCCCGGATCGTTTGACTTGGGTTCCTCCCTTTGGTATAAGCGGAAAGGTAATGTTCCATGTTTGAGAGACGGCTCGCCTGGCTTCTCATAACCCTGTCTTTTGTCGTTTTTCCCGTATCCTGCTCGCGGGGGACGGCCTGGAACGAGATCATCGTCGCCGGATCCACGAGCATCCAGCCTTTCGCGGACAGGTGGGCCGAGGCCTTCATCAAGGGCCGGCCGGGCTGTTTCGTCAACGTCCAGGGCGGTGGCTCAAGCGCCGGCATCCAGGCCGCCAGGTCCGGGGCTGCCGATATCGGCACCTCTTCCAGGGAGTTGAAGGCCGATGAAAAAGACCTGAGGGAGATCGTCGTGGCCCGGGACGGATTGGCAATTATCGTTCATCCGGATAACCCGCTCTGCGGGCTCCGCCTGGCCGAGGTCAAGCAGATATTCACCGGAGAGATCCCTACCTGGAAATACCTGGGCGGGCCGAATGAGGCGATCACGGTCGTGACCCGGGAGGAGGGGTCCGGAACGCGCGGGGCATTCCAGGAACTGGTCATGGGGAAGTCACGGATCTCCAAGGGTGCGATCGTCGAGGACTCGAACGGGACGGTCCGGGAGATCGTGGCCGGAGACCCCAATGCCGTCGGCTACATCTCGCTCGGCCTCGTTGACGACAGGGTCCGGGCCCTCGAATTGGACGGGGCCAAGGCCTCCGAGGGGTCGATCCTGGAAGGACGCTACAAGCTCGTCCGGCCTTTTCTTTTCGTCACGAAGGGCGAGCTCACGGGCATGGCCATGGATTTCGTGGATTTCGTGCTCTCGCCCGAGGGGCAGGAGATGATCCGGAAGGAAGGGCTCCTCGCCGCCCGGTGACCGCCTTTCGCGGCCGTTGACGGCCGGGGCGGGGCTTCGAAACAAGAAATCGATGAACAAGCTGGAGAGGAACGAAAGGCTGGTCCGGCTGGCCCTGTTGTCCATCGCTTTTTCGGCGATCTCTGTCCTTGCCGTCATCACCGCCTTCATCTTCACGGAAGGCACGCCGATCATGTTCAAATACGGCTTCAAGAGCTTTCTGGGCGGGATGAACTGGTATCCCTCCGATAAGAGCTTCGGGCTCCTGCCCATGATCGCCGGATCCCTGATGGTCACGCTCGGCGCCCTCGTCATCGGGGTCCCTCTCGGCCTGTCCTGCGCGGTCTTCCTGACGGAGTTCTCGTCGAGAAGACTGCGGCGGACGATCAAGCCCGTCATCGAGCTCCTGGCGGGCATCCCTTCGGTCGTCTACGGGTTCATGGGCGTCGTCCTCCTTGTCCCTTTCATCCGACGGACCTTCGGGGGGCCCGGGCTTTCGGTCCTTGCGGCCTCGGTCATCCTGGGGATCATGATCCTGCCCACGATCATCAGCATCTCCATCGACTCGCTCCTGGCCGTCCCGCCCAGCTACAGAGAAGGCTCCTTGGCCCTCGGCGCCACTCGCTGGCAGACGATGAAGATCGTGCTCTTCCCGGCGGCGCGGTCCGGGATCGTCGCCAGCATCATCCTCGGAATGGGCCGGGCCGTCGGTGAAACCATGGCCGTGATCATGGTGGCGGGGAATGCCGTGGACGTGCCCGGATCTCTCCTCTCGCCCGTGAGGACGCTGACGTCCAACATCGCCCTGGAGATGGGCTATGCGAGCGGCGAGCACCGACAGGCCTTGTTCGCCACGGGCGTCATTCTCTTCGTCATCATCATGGTCCTGAACACGATCGCCAACGTGACCTCGTCCAGGAGGAAGGTCTAAGCCGATGCGCATCAACCCGAGGCTCGAACAGAACGCGGTCAAGGTCGTGCTCATGGTTTTGACGGCGACGACCGTCGGCATCCTGCTCTTCATCATCGGTTTCATCCTCCGAAAGGGGATCCCTGTCCTGAGTCCCGCTTTCCTCAGCCATAACCCGGTGGACATGGGACGGGGAGGGGGGATCTTTTCCACGATCGTCGGGACGCTCGTCCTGACCCTCGTCGCGGTCCTCATCGCGGCCCCCCTGGGGGTCGGAACGGCCGTCTTCCTCACGGAATACACATGGGAAAACAGGGTCACCCGGATCATCCGGTTCGGGGCCGACTGCCTGGCCGGGATCCCGTCCATCATCTTCGGCCTTTTCGGGTTCATCCTCTTCGTGACCAAGCTCAGGTTCGGCTGGTCCATCCTGAGCGGCGGCCTGACCCTGGCCTTCATGATCCTGCCGACGATCATCCGGACGTGCGAAGAGGCCATCAAGAGCGTCCCGGCCTCCTACCGCCAGGTCAGCTTTTCCCTCGGCAGCACCCGGTGGCAGATGGTCACGCGCGTCGTCCTGCCGGCGGCCCTGCCTGGCATCGTCACCGGGATCATTCTGAGCATCGGCCGGAGCATCGGTGAGACGGCCGCCGTCATCTTCACGGCCGGCAGCGCCCTTCACCTCCCAACGTCCATCTTTTCGTCCTCCAGGACGATGGCGGTCCATTTTTTCATCCTGGCCAGGGAAGGGATCTCCATGTCCAACGCCTACGGCACGGCCGCGGTCCTGGTCATCTCCATCCTGATCATCAACCTCCTCACATATTACCTTATGGAAAGGTTCATCAGGAAATACTCATGACGACCGCCATCCGGGTCAAGGGATTCAGCCACTTCTTCGGAAGCGCGCAGACCCTGAAGGGGATCGACCTCGATGTCCTCCGGAACGAGATCCTGGGGGTCATCGGTCCGGCCGGCAGCGGGAAATCGACCTTCCTCGGCGCCCTCAACCGGATGAACGACCTCATCCGCGGGTCGCGGACGGAGGGCGCGATCGAGATCGACGGGAAGAACATTTATGACCCGGACATCAACGTCGCCGAGCTCAGGCGGAAGCTGGGCATGGTCTTCGCGACGCCCATTCCCCTGCCGCGCTCGATCTTCGAGAACGTCGTTTTCGGGACGCGGCTGGCCGGCTCCGGGAGCCGGACCGGTCTGGTCGGACTCGTTCAGGATTGTCTGGAGAAAACGACGCTCTGGGAAGAGGTCAAGGACCGGCTCGATGCTTCGGCCCTTAAACTCTCGGGGGGCCAACAGCAGAGGCTCTGCATCGCCAGGGTCCTGGCCCTTAAGCCCGAGTTCATTCTCCTCGACGAACCCTGCTCGGGCCTCGACCCCATTTCGACGGCGAAAATCGAGGATTCCCTGCGCCTGTTGAAACGAGACTACACGATCATCCTCGTCACCAACAACACGAAGCAGGCCGCAAGGGTTTCGGACCGGACCGCGTTCTTCCTCGGCGGCGAGCTCATCGAGGTCGGGCCGACGGACAGGATCTTCACCACCCCCGACGACCGGAGGACGGATGATTACCTTCGGGGGAGGTTCGGGTAAGACGACCATGAACATCATCGAAGTCCGCGACCTGTCCCTTTTTTACGGGGAGTTCCAGGCCCTCAAAAGGATCGACCTCAATGTCGAAGAGAGGCGGATCACGGCCCTCATCGGACCATCGGGGTGCGGAAAGTCGACGTTCCTCAGAACACTCAACCGGATGAACGACCTCATCGAGGGCGTCAGGATCTCGGGGAAGGTCCTCATCGACGGGGAGGACATCTACCGGCCTGGAACGGACCTCCTGGCCCTGCGCAAGAAGGTCGGCATGGTCTTTCAACGCCCCAACCCGTTCCCGTTGAGCATTTATGACAACGTCACCTATGGGCTTAGGGTCCACGGGATAACGGACAAGGCCGTCGTCCAAACCAGGCTGGAAAGGAGCCTCGAAGCGGTTCACCTCTGGAAGGGGCTCAAGGACAAGCTCTGGACCGACGCCCTGGCGCTTTCCGGGGAGCAGCAGCAGAGGCTCTGCATCGCCCGGGTGGTCGCCGGAGAGCCGGAGATCCTCCTCATGGACGAGCCTTGTTCGGCGCTCGATCCGATCGCGACCTCGAGGATCGAGGAGCTGATGTATGAGCTCGAAAAGAAGTACACGATCGTCATCGTTACACATAACATGCAACAGGCGGCCCGGGTCTCGGGCTTCACGGGCTACTTCCTGCTTGGGGAGCTCGTGGAGTTCGATGAAACCGACCGCATCTTCACCAACCCGTCGGACCCCCGAACGGAGGATTACATCACAGGCCGCTTCGGCTGAAAAGGAGTGAACCATGGACGACACCAGAAAGGTCATTCGCATCGGCATCGGCATCATCCTGCTGCTGGCGGCGATCGCCGGTGTCTATTATTTCGTCACCCGCGAGCCGGGTAAGACCGTCGAGGAAAAACCGCTTCAAGTGTCCTCCCCCCCGGCCACGGAAAGCACGGCCTCCGCCGCGTCCCTGGAAGCCTTGAGCCTGCCCTCGCTGGAGCTCGACAAGAGCGATGACATCCTCCGCCGTCTGGCCCAGGACATTTCGTCGCATCCCGGGCTTTCCAAGTGGATGAAGACACGGGAGCTCATCCGGGGATTCGTTACGGCCGTGGACAATATCGCCAACGGGATAAGCCCCAAGGCCCAGATCGATTTCTTCTCCCCGAAAGGGGATTTCAAGGCCGTCAAGAGGGACGGAGGGATCACCGCCGTCCTGGCGAGCTACGACCGTTACAACCCGGTGGCCGACGTCTTTATTTCCCTCGACGCCAGGGCCGCCGCCCGGTTGTACAACGCCCTGAAGCCTTTGCTCCAGCAGGCGTATAAAGAGCTTGGATACCCCGATGCGGATTTCCATGACACTCTGACCCAAGCGGTCGCCGAGCTGCTGGCGACTCCGGTCGTCGAGGGGCGGGTCCTGCTCGAAAAGAAGGTCGCGAGCTACGCCTATGTTGACGAGACGCTCGAAGGACTGAGCCAGGCCCAGAAGCAGTTTCTGCGGATGGGGCCGGACAACGTGCAGATCATCCAGACGAAGCTGAGGGAATTGGCCGTTGCCTGCGGCATTCCGGAATACCGGCTGCCCAAGGCACGGATCTATGCCCCAGAATGATTCGGCGCGGACCTATTTCCAGGGGAACGGTTCTTTTTTGGCGAAGTCCGGGACGAGGTGATCGCCGGGCAAGAAATGCTCCGGCTGGATGAACAGGTTCTCGAAGCCGAGCTCCAGCGCCAAACCCGTCACCTTGCGATATTCATCTTCGGTCAGGGGGCGCCGGATCTCCCCGGGCGCTTTGTAGCAGGGATGGTACTGGCTCATGAGGCTGAGGCCGATGAAGGGGGAAAGGTTGGTCTTGATCCAGCGGAGGACGGAAAGCGAATCCTCGACGCAGCCCGGGATGACCAGGTGACGGATGATGAGCCCTTTTCGGGCGGCCCCTTCGCCGTCGAGCTCGAGGACCGGCTGTTGGAGGGACATTTCCCGGACGGCCGGTCCGGCGTTCTCAAAATAGTCCGCCGCGCCCGAATACTTTTTTGAAATGTCCGGAGAGCGATATTTGATGTCCGGGAGATAAATATCGATGATCCCGTCCAGGCGGCCGATGACGGCCGGGCTGTCGTAGCCGTTCGAGTTGTAGACGAGCGGAATGGAGAGCCCCCGGGCATAAGCGATCCGGAGGGCCCTCAGGATGGGCAGGACGGCGTGGGTCGGCGAGACAAGGTTGATGTTCAGGGCGCCCTGCTCCTGGAGGTCGAGCATCATGCCGGCCAGCCCCGGGTCGCTCGCCGGGCTCCCCTCGTTGAGCCAGCTCAGCTGATAGTTCTGGCAGAACAGGCACTTCAGGTTGCAGCCGGAGAGGAAGATCGTCCCCGAGCCCCTCGAAGGCCGGCCGCGGGCCTGATCGCTCCGCGAAAGATCCGCGTGGCCGCTGAGGACCGGCTCTTCGCCGAAGTGGAGAAGGGCATGCGAGACACGCGCCTGCACGCCGGTCTGGCAGACTCCCGTCGCCTCCTTCCGCCTGTCCACCCGGCACTTTCGCGGGCACAGCGTGCAATCCGATTCGACCCCGGACATTGCCTCCAGCGCCCGGTCGATCCTGTGAAGCTTGTCTTCGTTTTTCATGCGCGCCTTCGCAGGATATTCTAGCAGATATCTTAGGGTTTTTATTGATTTTAGCCCGGGGCGAAGATATATTGAAGGCCTTAAGGAGCCGGAATGATGCTGATCATGAAATTCATCGACTTCATCCTTCACCTGGACACGCACCTGTATGTCCTTATCGGAAAATACGAGATCTGGACCTACCTTCTGCTGTTCCTCGTCATCTTCTGCGAGACGGGTCTGGTGATCACGCCGTTCCTCCCGGGAGATTCCCTCCTGTTCGCTTGTGGATCGCTGGCTTCCATCGGCACGTTCAAGTTCTTCAAGGTCGGCTGGCTGTTCATCGTCCTGGCCGCGGCGGCCGTCCTGGGCGACACCATCAACTACTGGATCGGCCATGCCGTCGGGCCGAAGGTCTTCCAGAAGGAGAACAGCCGCTTCTTCAAGAAAGAGCACCTCGTGCGGACCCACGCCTTCTATGAAAAGCACGGAGGCATGACGATCATCATCGCGCGATTCGTCCCCATCATCCGGACGTTCGCTCCCTTCGTTGCGGGAATCGGGGAGATGAGCTACGGAAAGTTCATCAGCTACAACATCATCGGGGGGGTGGCGTGGGTGGCGTTGTTCGTCTTCAGCGGCTATTATTTCGGTAACATCCCGCTGGTCAAGAGGAACTTCAGCTTCGTCATCTTCGCCATCATCGTCATCTCGATGGTGCCCGGCATCGTCGAGTTCCTGAAACAACGCCGGAAGAAGAAAAAATAGGCCCGAACGACGCGCGGATCTTACCCAGGACCGGCAGCCTCATCCTTTGGTAATCCGTTAGGTCGGTGTGGAGGGGCGTGATCGTGATGAAGCCGCGCCCGGCCGCCAGGACATCGGCGTCGCTGTCGCCGGAAGCCCGGGGGTTGCCCGGTCCGATCCAGTAGGACCTTTCGCCCCGCGGGTCCTTCTTCTCGATGATCTCGGGGTCATACCTCTTCTGCCCCAGCTTGGCGACCTTGACCCCCCTGACCGGCGGGGGAGGGATGTTGATGTTGAGGGTGACCCCGGCCGGGAGCCCCTGCCTGAGCAGAAGGCGCGCCGCTTTCTCGACGAAGCGAGCGGCCGCTTCGAAATCATAATTCCATTTCGCGTCCGGGATAAGAGAAACCGCGGCGGAAGGGATGTCCAAGAATGTCCCCTGGAGCGCGGCGGCCACGGTGCCCGAGTAGGAGATGTCCTGCTGTCCGAGATTGCAGCCGAGGTTCATTCCCGAAAGGATGAGGTCGGGCTTTCGCGGCAGGAGCTTTTTCAAGGCAAGGTAGACGCAGTCGGCGGGGGTCCCGTCAACGGCGTAGATGCGCGGCCTGACCTTTTGGATCCTCAGGGGGCGGCTCAGGGTGAGGGAGAGGGAGTTGGCGCTCCGCTCCCTGTCCGGGGCCACAATCCAGGCGTCCGCGAAGCGCCTGACGCGGGCGGCCAGACTTAGGATACCCGGGGAGAAGTGCCCGTCGTCGTTGGTCAAGAGGACGAGGGGCCTTGTGGCGCGGCCGCTCATTTCTTGATCATGATGAGCAGCATCTTGAACGGACGCACGGCCTGCAGAGCGTGGGGGACGTTCGCGGGCATGATGATCATGTCTCCGGCCTTGACCCGGTTCGGCTCGCCGGCGATGAACACCTCGGCCTCGCCGTCGAGACCGACGATCATGGCGTCGAACGGGGCCGTGTGCTCGCTGAGCTGTTGCCCTACGTCGAAGGCAAAGACCGTGACGGTCCCGGTTTTTTTGCCGATGACCTCGTGGCTGACGATGGCTCCCGTCTGATAATTGACGACATCGGCCGGTTTGAAAACCTGGCCCGTCATGTCTTCGGGGCTCTTTTGTTTGGCGATCGGGGTCATGCCCTTCCTCCTGCGTTCTTCAATCCCTGAATCCCATTTTATCATACACGATTTTATTCATGGGTTCACCTCGCGGCGGTGTCCCGTCAACGAGTTCCTGTGCCATGAATGGTTTCCGGGGGGAAAATGTGGTCGGGACGGGCGGATTTGAACCGCCGACCCCACGCACCCCAAGCGTGTGCGCTACCAAGCTGCGCCACGTCCCGAACACGAGACCTGATTATAGCAGAAAACGGTGTATTCCCTAAGTCCTTTTTGTTTCTTTCTTTATGGAAGAGACAATGTCCTGGAGCTCGTCGCGGACATCGTAGAGCGCCTTTTTGAGCGTGTCCGGGTGGACCGGGGCGGTCGGGCGGAGCTCAAACTCCTCCTCGATGCGGCGCCTGATCCCGGCCATGGTCAGGGTCTTCTCGTCCAGGAGTTCCCGGACCCTCTTGATGATCTCGACATCCTTGGGGCGAAAGAACCGCTGGCCGCCCCCGGTCTTTCCGGCCCGGAGGAAGGGGAACTCCTGCTCCCAGGCGTCGATGGTCTTGACGTCGACCTTGGTCAGGCGGCTGACCTCCTCGACCTTGTAGGCCATTTTGGCCGGAGCGCTGCTGTTCTTGAAGAGCTTCGGCTCGACGGATTCGCTTTTCACAGCCATTTTTGTAAGCCTAACCATAGCATTTGTTTACGGCGGACGTCAAGAAAATTCGGGAGCAGGCTTTCGCGGGGGCCAACCGGACCGGCGCCCCAATC
>Ga0315277_10001292_pt1 | contig 36846 bp, 25 predicted proteins | sample YL17G05_15_MG_FD_203695 | JGI IMG/M metagenome (GOLD analysis project Ga0315277, IMG submission 203695) | Sediment microbial communities from Yellowstone Lake, YNP, Wyoming, USA - YL17G05_15 | ecosystem: Environmental > Aquatic > Freshwater > Lake > Sediment | place: USA: Wyoming | collected...
GACGCGGCGCCGACCGATCCGAATGATCCGCGCATCACACGGGCGGGTCGGGTGCTGCGGCGGTTCAGTCTCGATGAATTGCCCCAGTTGTGGAATGTGTTGATCGGCGATATGAGCATGGTCGGCCCGCGGCCCGAAATGCCGCAGATCGTCGCGCACTATGAGCCCTGGCAGCGCATTCGGCTCGAGGTCAAACCAGGTCTGACGGGCTTGTGGCAAATCATCGGCCGCAAGAATTTGCCGCTCGAACTCAATCTGGAATACGACCTCTACTATATCAAGAATCAGTCGCTCATGCTCGACCTGGTCATTTTACTCAAGACGATTCCCGCGGTGCTTTTCGGGCGCGGCGCGTATTGAAGCCGGGGTTGGGCGTTGAACAATGTTCGTTCTCTTCGGTCTCGACAAGCAAACGCGCCACGACTATGGGCCGACCGTTCCCGTGGTTTGCCCGCGCTGCCATAATCCCACTCACTTGCGTCTCGTTGAGATCAAAAGGTGGTTCACGCTGTTTTTTATCCCGCTGTTTCCGTGCGAATGGACCTATCGGCTCGAATGCGAAGTCTGTTCGCGCGGCATCGAACTGACCGACGAGCAATTCGAGCGGGCCAAACGGGTCTGCCGCGCCGCCCGCGCCCTGCGCGCCCAACGCATCTCCGAAGAAAAATACAACGCCATCCTCCAACGCTCCCGTCTGCTTGAATACACCGCGCGCGTCGCCGATCAGGATCGCAAGACCGAGTAAGGTCGGCGTTTTCCTGATGCGCTTGCGAAATGGAGCGCCAGTGGCCCGCCCCAGTGTTTGGATCGCCGAAACCGTCATTAATCCTCGTTCAAGTATCCCGTCGCGATAGGTGCGCGCTCTCCCGGACCGCATGAATGAATTGCCGAAGATTGACTTCTCTTTTGACAATTGCTGCCAGTTCTGGGATTGGTATTCTCATGCTTGAGGCGACGACGATCCCGATTGAATCGCTGGTGGCGCACGGGTTTTCGCGGCGCGGGGGAGAGGTGTGGCGCATACGCAGCTGCATGAGTCGCGGCCATGGCGCGCCGAAGAAACAGGGAAGCATTCGGTTCTGCTATGCGACACTCACGACCAAGCGGTGCTTGGCCAACGGAAGGGGTTTCCCCAGTTTCTGCAAGCTTTCCAAATGCAAGTCCAGAGCCTCGCAGGCGTTTGCGAACGCCTCGGGCAGCGTATCGCCGCTCGTGATGATTTCCGGTATGTCGGGGAAATCCACCGTATAGGCCGGCTCTTTCGGTTCATACCGAATCGCAAAAACGTAGCGGCGGTATTCGTGTGTGCTCTCGATCATAGTCCCAAAACCTCCAGCAACTTGCGGATGTCCGCCGGGTGGCAGGTTTTGTGCCCGCCGTGAGGCCGGACGATGGTAATCACGGTGCCATCCGCCCGATGATAGGTGCAATGGCTGCCGTGCTGGTTGAACAACACAAAACCCTCTTGTCGGAGCAATGTGTCCACCTCGGCAAACCGTAAGTCGTTCGGTGCGGCGCGCATCCGTCTGGAGTAGTCTGTCCCGTTTGCTCATGTCCGATCGCCGCTCACCGATAGACAACTAATGGCTCAACCGTCTGGCCCGCAAGGAAAAGTTGACTCTTGATTTGGGTCAACTTCTCTGAAGATGTCAAGAATCCAGAGCCGCCAAAGATGACTTCCTTTGACATTTCCGGCCGGCTCTGCGAACAAGTATCCGTGCTTGAGACGACGACGATCCCGATTGAATCGCTGGTGGCGCATGGGTTCTCGCGGCGCGTGGTTGAAACGTGGCGCGCGCACGGCTACCGCGAGTTGCTGCCGTTGCAGGCGAAGGCGCTGGCCGAGTATCCGTTTCTGCGCGGCGGCAATCTGGTCGTCTTTGCGCCTACGTCGTCGGGCAAAACGTTCGTCGCCGAAATGGCGGCCGTGCGCCATCTCGAACAAGGCCGCAAGGTCGTCTATCTCGTTCCCACCAAGGCGCTGGCCGAGGAGAAATTCCGCCAGTGGCTCTCGATGTATCGCGAGTTGGGGCTGCGCGTTGTGATTTCGACGCGCGAGCGACCGGAGGCCGACGGCCAGGTGCTCGAAGGCCGTTTCGATCTTCTGATCGCCGTTTATGAGAAGATGAAATCGTATCTGGTTGTTCAGCCTGAGCTCCTCAGCCAAATCCGGTTGGTGGTTGTGGACGAACTCCAGATGTTGGCCGACCCGACGCGCGGCGCCACACTGGAACTGGTGTTGCTCAAGCTAATTGGCTCGCCATCGCCGCCACAGATCATCGCGCTATCGGCGGTCCTGGGCGATGCGGCGCGGTTGAGCCACTGGATGCGAAGCGACCTTCTGCTCGACAAGCAGCGGCCGGTCGAGTTGCGCGAGGGCGTTTTCAACTGCGCCGACGGCCATTTCTACTATTCATGTTTCAATAGCGGCGAACAAGGCCGCGAAGCGCTCTTGCGCGAAGCCGCCGGTGGCGCAGGCATCCTGCCTGCAACCTCGCCCGAAGCAGCTGACGAAGGTTTCGGCCGCGAAGTTTTTCTTGGTCTCGCCCATCATCTCGCCCACGACCTCGCCGAACAGGTGCTCGTGTTTGTGCCCACACGCGCGATGAGCCGCCAGTGGGCTTACGAAATCGCCCATCGCGCGGATTTCGGCCCTATCGAGACGGCGCTCGCGGAATTGGAAAGTTTTGAGCCCACCCACGCGCGCGATTTGATGAAGGAGTGCCTGAGCCGCTCGGTTGCCTATCACAACGCCGAGTTGAGCTGGGAAATGCGGCGGCTGGTCGAGCAATACTACGACAGCGGCGCGATTCGCATCCTGATTTCGACCTCGACGCTCGGGCAGGGAGTCAATCTGAGCGGGCGCAATGTCCTTCACGTCGGCCAAATGGTGACGAGCGACAGTTGGACGGGCCAGGCCGCATTTGTGCCGCTCGGTCGCGACCGATTTCGCAATCAGGGCGGACGCGGCGCTCGGTTTGGGCGCGAGAGCCGTTTTGGCCGCTCGATTTTAGTCGCCCGCGACGTCGCCGAAACGCAGCGATTGGCGCGCCTCTACATTTCGGGCGGCGACGAGTCGCTCCCGCCGGCGCTGGCCGGCCGCGGCCTCGAAGCGATTGTGTGCGATCTTGTCGCCTCGAATGTTGCCCGAACGCGCAGCGACGTGGCGCGCCTGCTCGAAGCGAGTTACACGTCGGCCATTCTTTGGTCGGCCAATCTGGCGCAATTTCGGCGTGAACTCGATGGGGTGATCGCTGAGGCCGTGGCGAAACAATTGATCGTCGAACGCGAAGGCGGACGGCTCGAAGCGACCGGTCTTGGCCGCGTCGTCGCCGTTCAGGGCATCCAGCCGACGACCGCGGCGCGATTTGCCCGATGGCTCAAGCAACCAGGCGACCGCAAGCCGACCGACGGCGAGATGTTGCTGGTGGCCGCGCTGACGCCCGACGCCGACGATTGTCCGGTGCCACTGTCGAGCCGCGAACGTTCGTCGTCTGTTTATGCCGCCGCCGTCGGTGAGGTCATCGGCGCCGCGGCGCAGTCGGACGACTTACTGCGCGAGGCCCTCGATCCGCCGGGCGGATGGACCGACACGCTCGTCGCCGCGTTGAAGAAATGCCTGATTCTCCACCACTGGATCGGCGCGGCCGACACCGAGACCATCGAAGAACAGTCGGGGATGTTTGCGGGCACAATCGTCCACCTCGCCCAGCATTTCCAGTGGCTGGTCCAGGCGCTCGGAGCGACCGCGGAAGTACTTGGCCGGCAACGCGGCCTGGTCGTCCATGCCGAACGGTTGGCCAAACGGCTTCACTATGGCGTCGAGCCGCGATGCCTGCGGCTGGCCGCGCTCAAAGTCGAGGCGATGACGCGCGGCTATTTGCGGGCGTTGGTGCGCGAGGGATTCGATTCGATCGAAGCAGTGGCCGAAGCCGACCCGGAACATCTGGCGCGCTGGATTCCGCAACGCGTGGCGCGCGAATTGGTCGAGCGAGCCCGCTATGCGCTGGAACAGCAGAAAGCGCGGGCCGAGAGAGAGGGAGCGGCGGCCGCGGCGGCTCGTCCCGGCGCACGCCGTCGGAGCCGCGCCGAGAAAAAAGCGCCGGCGGGCCGGCGGCGCTCCCATCTGCCACAATTGCTTTTCGACCGCGGCCAGCCCGACCGTGTCGTGATCGGCGACACGGCGGTCGGGCTTACGCCTTATCCATACGAGTTGTTTCGACTGCTGGCGGCCAATGCGGGCCGCGTGATCGCCTACCGCGAGATTGACGAGGCGCTGTGGCCCGACGCGAAGGTCGAGCCGCAGCAGATTTCGGCGCACAAGCGGGCGATTGTTCGGGCGCTGGCCGGCGTTATTGGTCTCGAAGCGGCCCAGCGACTTGTCGAGACGGTTGCGCGCCGTGGCCTGCGCCTGAATTTGCCCGCCGACGATATCCGTTGGAAAAAATGATCTTGATTTCTCTTTCCCTTTGAACTCGAAAATCCGGGGGCTGCGTCAGATCTGCGGAAGGCTTTACAAACTGGCGGTACTGACATTGCTCCCCGATCGGGTGTTTCCATCGCCCAGCGTTTTCCCGATCGTCTCTGCAATCTTGCCCCAGTCCATCTCCTTGCTGAGAAGAATCCGGCCGTCCGGGCCGATGAGGAAGTAATGCGGCGCGCCCACGACGCCGCAGTCGCGCGTGTGTCTGCCATGCACCCGCCGCCAGGATCAGTACCACCATGCCCCAGGCCACAGCCAGCAGATGCCAGGGATGCGCACGGAGCCAATCAACCGACCGCGACCAGAATCGCTCCTAGGCAAAGGGCATCGGTGGTTCCCTGTAATCCCATTCGGCCGCCGGAAGAACCGTCGGCGCGGCGGCGAATGGCCCACCATAGCCGCCGTAACTCACGGCCACTCGCGTCACCGGCATCGCCGGCGGAGGCTCTTCGGCCGGCGGCACAACCGGCACGCGAATCCGTGGCAGCCCAAGCGCCAACAGCGGCAGCGCCATCAACCCTAACGCCACAGCGCGCCACAGCAGCACGCGCCACCGGGGGTTGCGGCGACGCAACGCAAAATGGGCAGCCCAGGCCAGAGCAAGAAACGCCGTCATCTTGAGGGCAATGTCCAGCACCGGAGGTAAATCAATGAGCGCCTCAAGCCAGATGGGTTTCATGGCTCTACTCCTTTCGCGCCGGCGCCGATTCGCCGCGCGTTTTCTTGGATGGCGCTTTTCTGGCGGCGATCCGCTGTAACTCGCGGATGTCCTCGTCGGACAACTCCTCTTCCGATTCGATCAATTGCCCGATCAAGGCGACGGCCGACCCGCCGCAAAAGACATCGGCCAGCCGACGGGTCAGCTTCTTGAAGGCACTGTTCCGCCGCGTCGTGGCTCGATAATAATAGGCCTTGCCCTGCTTGCGGCGGGTGACCTGGCCTTTTTCCGCCAAAGCTCCCAGTTGCCAGCGCAGGGCCGAGTTCTTAATGCGAAACGAAAGGCGTTGTTGAATCTCTGCGGGCTTGAGCGATCCATGCTCCCAGAGCACCTTCATGATTTCGAGTTCCTTGGGATCAAACCGCGCCATTGGAGGGCCTCCGGATCGAATCTAATGTGCAGGAATACTGCAGGTGGCGAGGCATGTCAAGAACAATCTGCAGATTTTCTGCACTTTATTTTGCCGCTCTGCTCCTCGCGCGAAGACAGACGCTTTCGACGTCTCCGCCATCACAGAAAAAACCAGTTCATTTCGCCGGGAGAGAACGAATTACGGTTTCTCGGTGTCGCGGGGCGGTCGCTCGGAATCCGCTGGTGCGGGCCTCAGGAGAAAACGCAAGACCAAACCAATCGCCACGCCCAGGAAGATGAAGAAGGCGAAATTGATCAGCAGCGGCTCGACGCGATCGAGTCCCCAATGGTCTTCGATCAGGTTATACAGGCGCCAAAAGCCGTAGTTGAGCGGTCCCACGAGCGCGAGGACGATCCAGAGCACCCATGTTCTTCGCGGCAAGCCGTGCGCGAGACGATGGTGAACTGCACCGCCCGCAATCGCTACGGCGGGTGTCGCGACGATCAGCGCCAAAAAAAGCGCCGTCACAATCCGCTCATCGTAAAGCCAGCTCATCGTCGCCCCTTACAGAACTGCCCGAAGGGAAGCACAATACCCGCATGGGCGTCAACCGCGATATGGCGGCACAGAGTGACGGCGGCCAACGCAGCTTTGCCGTCCGAAACGACCCGCACTTTTCCGTCATTCTCCTAGCGCAAAGGACACTCTATGGTGGAGGAGTAATCTCAATCAGATCTTTACCTCATTGATCCGGTGCTTCAAACCCTGTCCTTGTGACCGAGGGCCTTCCAACCATGGTCAAAGAGGAACTGGTTTGCCAGGTGAGCGGGATTTTGGATTGCGTTTATCTCATAGTCGGTCCCCTCCGCCCGCTCGACGACATACAGCCAGAACTGCTCGCCAAGTTCCTGCGCCTTGGTGAACTGAGTCGCAGAAAGCGCGACACCGCGTTCGCCCCAATCGCCTGGAAGCGATTTCACCTCGATGTATCGCTGCTCTCCTGACGGATTCGTTGACTCGATGTCGTAACCCGGATACGTCTGGCCCTTGTATTTAGGTTCGCGGCCATTGTCGTGTTCGCATTGCAGAACTTTCTGGATGCCTGCATCGCCTATCGCACCTTGCTTTTCGCGTTTGCGTGCTGTATCTTCGTCTTCTACGGCCAATCCAGCAGGCTTGACATACACGCGGGTTTCGAGTCGCACCTGCTCTTTATCAGACTTGGTTTCCTTCTTTGAGGTTTCATCTTTCTCAGCAGTAGCGACCTCAACGCCTCCCGGCGGTGGCCCAGCCGGTTTCTGGGCCTCCTCGGCGCGTTTCTGGGCCATGCGCCGCTGTAAGAACGCTTGTTCATCCGGGTTGTTTCGCAGGAAATTCAGCGCTTGTGGGTCGAGACCGTATTCTCTAGCCAGAACGTCAACGGCTCGAGGCCGCATTTGAAGGATTCGTTCAAACACCTCGTTCTTTGCGAAGTCTTCGGGCAGATCGTCGAGCGATAAGTCGGATGACTTATACCATTGTCCGTCTGTGCTTGGTAGCCAAGCAAATCCACGCAGGCGTTCGAGAAAATGAGCATCGAATTCGGTGTTCCCGTTGTAGCGGCGGGACAACCAACAATAATAGCCTTGAAAAAAGCCAGGGACACTCAAATACGACTCCAGGAATTCCCAAAGAATACCTGCGAGCTTCCTGGCTCCATGCGGCGATTCTTCTTTGATGCGCTCCAAGCAGTTAACTAGCCCGTGTAGTTCATAGTCAGTGAGTTCAATCTGACGACGCGATCTACGGCCTTGTCTGAGTTTAGAAAGTTTCGCGTCGTCGAAGCTGGGAAGAAAGGACCTCCGTCTTGGCTTGTCTTCTGCGCCCAAGGACTTCAGCAGGCCCGGATCTTCGTCGGACAAGGACTCGTGTATGAACCAGACTTCTTCGTGACACCCTTCGAAATAGGTTTCAAGTGGCGGTGTGCGTAGATACACGCCCGATGGCAACATGAAGCGAGTTTCCGCTGAATCAAGTCTGACTGCGCGCAGAAAGGCGGTCTCCTTCAATTTCGTTTCAAGGGTTGTCTTATGCCGGTCCTCTGCCGTGCGCATCGCCTTGAGAATGTTCTCCAAATCTCTGGTGTGTTGCTCCGCGGAAACCTCTTCCTTCCGCTCATAGCGTGGCAAGATATTCTCAAGCACTTCCGCAACAACATCGGGCCGCGTCAGTCCCAGCGTTTCTAAGAACTTACGAGCTTGGTGATCGGCGACAATCTCTCCCTTTACGGTTGGAAATTCCGTGTCGCCTTCTGGTGGGAGGTAGGCGTTGGGAACGTTATCCGCACGAAATGGTGCAACATGGCTGTTGTCCGCAAGGCGGATGAACGGCCTATTTCTCAGCGGGCCTGCTGCGTTCCGCCAGTCTTCTTCTTGCCAGAGCGCACGCTGGTCGGTCAGAAAGGCGTAAAACCTCACAACCCACTCGTCAGACTGCCCGGCGATAAACTCGTCGCAGAAGCGTTGAGCAAACTTCTCCGGGGTCACCTCCTCTATGTCCAGTTCTTTGGTCAGGTAAGTGTATAGCTCCGGCGACTTGTCCCGTGTGATCTCGCTCGGGAGCCACTTGATCGGCTTTTGCGTTCCATACAGAGTTGCCAATTGCCGATCGGTAAGAAGGTCCCGCAAGCCAGCCGAGCTTGCCAGCTTTGCTCGTTGGGCTGAAACGAAAGTCCCGTCGGCTGCGGGTAGAAGCGGCTGCTCTTTCAAAGTCGTACGCACCGTGTCATAGATCGGCCGAAACAATCCGTGTTCAGGAAAGTCAGATGAGCGTAACGGAAGCGATTCGAGAAAGCTTACTGTGAGCAGGCCCTTATCGCGGATTTTCGACAGTATGTCAGCCACCAGCGACGCAGTCTGCTCAATGAGGTCGCGATTCCATTTGTCATCCTCATGAATCGTCTCGCGGTGTGGGGTGGTGTTGTAGGGGCCATGAATGAGGAACTTCAACTTGGTTTCAATCTTCGTCGGGAAGAAGACCGACAGCGGCGATTCACGAAGTCCCGCGATGTATGGTGCATTACTCTCGCTATCGTTTTCCAACCGAAAGGCGACGGCAATCTTCGCGTTTGACGGTCCGTCCGTTCCCAAATCCTGCTCAAAGACAATGTAATCCTCGCATGATTCCTTCCCTTCACACAAACTAAGCAGCCTGATCGTTTGGAAGTCCGCGAGGCCACCTGCGTCTCGCCGATAAGTTCCCTTTGCGCCACCTTGGATCCCCCAGCGCACTTCATCAACACACCGGAGAAACAAAAGCGTATGGCTACCCAAATCTTGGAGACGCCCAGCGATTTCCTTGAACACAACCTGTGGCGTAACCTTTGAATGGTCGAATGGCAAAATGAACAGCGTCTCCCCGTCAGAAAGATCAACTTCTTGTGCCGAACGCGGGTGCACGTAATCCTGGATTTGGAAATGCTCATCCCCCGAATGGATTTCCGGGCAGCGCGCGTAAGCGTATACGGACTTGAACCCAATGCCAAATTTCCCAATGCGAGACGGATCATTAGCCGCAGTGCCTTCGACCAAACCGCAAATCCCTCGAACATCGGCTTCGTCAAACAGCTTCCCGAAGTGTCGAAATTCCAAACGATCAGGAAACAAGCGGAAGGAGACTCCCTTCGGGAAATCACCGTTGTCGTTGGCCCCAACCCGCCTCGCGATTGCATCTTCAGCATTCTGGAGTAGCTCGTACACAAAGTGGGTACGTTCGCTGTAAAGGTGAGCCAAGAGAGTCGGGCCGTAGCGCTCAATGTCCGTTCCATACTTTCCAACGTTCTCTTTGGCAATTTGCTCGTAGTTCGTTGCCATCTCGACCACCACCTTGCCAAATCGCTGTCGCCCGTCCATCATCGGTGCCCGACAATTCATCCGCCCGAGACAATCCCTATTTCCGGATTCTGATCCGGTGCGCTTCCACGAGCAACAGCCGGCCTTGGTAGTCACCCATTTCGCGGTGGGCAGACAAGTAGTTCAACAGGCGATGCATCATCGCCGGAATCACCTCCGGATGGTTTCGGACCTGAAGAGCGATGATGCCTTTGTATTCGGACGGCGGATAGGTCACAATGTCGGCGAAGTCGCCATTCAGCGACACCAAAACGGTATCCAATTCCTGCGCCTTTTCGATGACGAGCGGATCATCAGAATCCTGTGGAACGTGCTTCTTGAGGAATGATACTTCATGGCCCGCGTCGCGCAGTGATTGGATCACCGAGCGGGGAACACAGTGGTCGGCGAAGAACCGCAGGGGCATCACACCGCCTCTTCGCATTCGGCGATGTCGCGCGCGTAGTCCAGACAGGCGGCGATGTGTTCGGGCCGGAGGTCGGGAAATTCCGCCATGATTTGTTCGGCGTTGTGGCCGGCGGCCAGATAGCCCAGTATCAAGCCCACCGGAATCCTCGTGCCCTTGATTCGGGGTTTGCCCCGCAGGACGGTGAAAGTGCTTTCGATGTAGTCGTGCCACTTGACGTTCATTGTCCAGATCCTTTCCGGCGTTCCCCGCACTATGTTGTGGCCTTGTCCGCCGAAACCCATTGCAACCGAGCTGCCGCCCGGCCTCCGCGGGGGGAGATGCCGTCCTTTTCCGCGACTGAATCATCGCGCGCCGATGGCGACGGGCGTCAAGCGGAATCAGCGAATTGAAGGGGTTGCGAAAGAAAGTAGCATAGGCGTCTGGCCTCTGTGAATCTTCGTTTCTGCGGCCGAGACGACGCCCGCTTCACAGGCGAGACGCCTATATCACCTTGTTCAACGCCCTCCGAATCAGAAAACGTAATTGACAACAGCGCCCCGACCGCCTTGCATTGGCCGCGCATTGTTTGGCCGGCCCGAACGCAGGGCCGCTATCCTTTTTCCGGGCGGGAGACGAAAAGGCATGGGCAAGACTTACAGGATTGCGGTTATCGGGGGAGATGGAACGGGACCGGAAGTCACGCGCGAGGCCGTCAAGGTCATCCAGGCGGCGGCGCAGAAGTTCACATTTAAACTCGACCTTACGAACTATGATTTTGGCGGCGACCGCTATTTGCGCACCGGCGAAGTTCTGCCGCCGTCGGCCTTTGACGATCTGCGCCAGTTCGATGCGATCCTGCTCGGCGCGATCGGCCATCCCGACGTCAAGCCGGGCATTCTCGAAAAGGGCATTCTCCTGCGGATTCGGTTTGAACTCGATCAGTATATCAACCTGCGGCCCGTGAAACTCTATCCCGGCGTGGATTGTCCACTCAAGGACAAGAAGCCCGAAGATATTGACTTTGTCGTCGTGCGCGAGAACACCGAGGGCCTTTACACCGGAAGCGGCGGCTTTCTCAAGAAAGGCACGCCCGATGAGGTGGCCATCCAAACTTCGGTCAACACCCGCAAGGGCGTCGAGCGTTGTCTGCGATTTGCCTTCACTATCACCCGCAAGCGTAACAAGAGGAAGACGCTCACGCTGTGCGGCAAAACCAACGTGCTGACGTTTGCTTTCGACCTCTGGGAGCGTGCGTTTCACGAGATCGGCGCGGCCGACTATCCCGACATCAAGCGCGACTATGCCCACGTGGACGCCACCTGCATGTGGATGGTCAAGAACCCCGAGTGGTTCGACGTCATCGTGACCGACAACATGTTCGGCGACATCATCACCGACCTGGGCGCGATGGTCCAAGGCGGCATGGGAATCGCGGCCGGCGGCAACCTCAATCCCGAGGGCGTCTCGATGTTCGAGCCGATCGGCGGTTCGGCGCCGAAATACACCGGCAAGAACGTGATCAATCCTCTGGCAGCCATCTGCGCGGGCGGGATGATGCTCGATGCGCTGGGCGAACAGGCCGCCGCCGACGCCGTCGAAAAGGCCGTGATGCACGTCACGGGGTTCAAGGTCAAATCGCTCGCCGCCGGCAAGATGGGCTACTCGACCACCGAAGTCGGCGACCTGGTCGCCGAACGCATTGGCTGATCGGTCTCCCGCAAATCAGGATTTTAATCCGCGGCAAAACGAAAAGCGTGGGCCACCGCCTGGGGTCATCCATCACTTATACAGCGACCAGTATTGTCCAACCGACGTCTGGCCGGGATCGAACCCGTAGAAGGCGATATACGAAGGTTTGCCGAAACCGCCCAGATACAGGTAGATCATCTGGATGTTCTTGAGTCGCAGTTGGCGCAGGATGCCGGGCGAAATCCCGGATTCCAAACCGGGTTCAAAAAGGAAGTCCTCGTAGAAACTGTGGTGCGCGGGGTGATAGGTTTGGGAATAGTATCCGCGCAGGATAATGGGCTCGTTGGTCAGTCCTTCGATCGTGGTCTGAACCCATCGCGCCAGCGGCTGCGTGCCGATAAAGGTTGGCTTGGGCTCGTAGAAGATGGTCGTGATCGAAGTCCCTGTTACGGCGTCGCGGAAGGTTCGGGTCTGCCACACATCGTCGGACTGCGGTCGGGGCGTCGGCCAGAGCCGAACTTCGTCGGTCTGACTTGTGAAAACCACACGGCCGTGCGGATCATAGACACACACGGGCGGATTGTAGCGGACTGTTAGATCAAAGTTCGCAAAGTCATTGAGCACTATCAGCGGTTCATTGACGGGAACCGACAGTTGGGGGATTCGCGTCGTGAGTTCATGTCGGCGGGCGCCGGGCAGGTTGGAGAACGTCCAAGCGTCGGTCATCGTCGAACTCGTGCACGTATGTGAAGCAGCCGGCCAGGAAGAGGGTTTCCCGGTGACGAGGCGAATCCGACCTTCGGCGGCATACTCGAGAGAGCAGTTGCCATAGAGGCTTTTCTGGAGGCCGGCCGACGTGAGTCGGAGACTATCCGTCTGAAATAACCATCGCAGCTTCAGGCGATGATTGGCGAACACATTGCCGAACTCACCCTGGTAGATGACATATTCCGTGGGATCATTGACCAGAAAGGGCGTGGTCGTCGGCGTGTTGGCGGCGCGGGGTACTTCGCGCACCTGCTTGACCCGGAGACTGCCGGTGGGCGCGACCTTCTTGTATTCCAGGTCGAGCAGATAGGTCTGTTTGCCCGTCACGTGGCCATACCGCCCGCCGACCGCGAAAAGCAGCTGTCCCAGGGAAGTATAATCGTCCTTCCAACTCATCACCGCACTGCCTAAAGGCACCAGATTCGAGGACCGAACAAACGTCACGTTGCCGACTATGCCGCTGGAATTCACGGAAACTTTGACTTCCTCGGGAATGGCTCCATTCTCGGGATTGGTCACGGGGACGGCGCCATTTTGTGTGACAAGGCTGATCTGGCAGCTGCCATTCGTTTTCTTATCCACGGTTGCCACGCCATTGGCCAGTTCGAACGGATCGGGCGTCGAGTGGTGGACCAGAAGGGCCATGCCCACGTCGCTCTCGCGCACCCCAAAGCGGAGCCTTTCGAGAAAGGCGTTTTCGTTGTAGAAGCTGGCGAAGACTTTGCGGATGGCGCGGAAAACCCCCCGTTCCCCGGATTCCACAGGATCGCAAAGACACGGCCCGGCGTCGTCGCCGTCGAGGTCGTCGGCCAGGCAACCACTGAAGCTGTCATAGAGTCCGGCGCCGACGAACTGTTCGCTGTCTTCGACGTTTGTGGAACTTCGGAACCGAAGATTCTTGTTCGGATCGAAACCATACTGCGGATCGGTCAGAGTGACGATGATTGCGTTGCGCAGATTCAGGGGCATCGTGGTGGCGGAGCTTTTGAACAGATCGCGAATGGCGGCGAGATCGACTGACAAGGCGGCCATGTTGGGCGGAGGGTAGGTGGTGTAGCGAGACAATCTGGTAGCGATCTCGTCGCGCAGCGTCGTCCCGCCGGCCAGCCGCTGGTCCAGGTAAGCATTCCACAGGTCAAACGAGAAGGCGGTTGCGACGGGGCAGTTGTTGGGAATGGAGGTACGCAGAATTCCGAAGTTGGCCGCCTTTCCGCCGAAGTGCTCGATGTCCTGCGGCAAGAGACCCTCTGTGGACTCGCTGTAGCGGCCATAAGGAACCATGGGTTTGATTTGCAGAGGGGGGCGCTTTTTGAACCCAAGGATTTCCGCAACGGTCGCGCTTGTGAGGTCATTTGCATCCGCAATCCTCAGATCAAAGGTTCCGTACTTGTCGCGGGCAAGGACAACGACCTTGTGCCCGACCAGTTGCAATGCCTTGGTGACATCCTCGGCAGCAGCGAGATAGGCAAAGGGCAGTTCATGCGATTGGGCTAGAATCGCTACGTGAGAGTTTGGCGTCGAGGGAGACTGCGAGAGAATGCCGGCAACAAAAGGCACCTCGGCCGGGACGCCATCCGTCAGCAAAATGTCGCTGGGCAACAGGCTGCCGCTTCGATAAGCGCTTTCGATTTCATTCCCGCGGAAGAACTTTAGGGTGCCCAGCGCCCATCCGTAGGAATAGCCGATGTTGCCCACGACCCATCGGGCCGGCGAGCTGATCGGAATGCCCTGCGATTCAAACCACGTTCGGTAGGTTTCCGCGACACCCATTTGTTCGAAGGTGGGGAAATAGAACACCTCGACGCCGGGGCTAGTGAACACGTTCGCTTTGACCGTGTTGAACAGGTCGCGGATCATCTCTCTTGAATATGCGTCGCGGCGAACAAACTGGATGCCGTACTCCAGCGATTGTGGCTGCGTCCCAATTCCTTGCGGGTCAAAAATCACCGCTCCCAAGATCGCCTGCTGCCCCTGTGCATAGAGTGAGATCCGATCGTAATCCTCTCGACCGATGCCGAGAAAAGGATCGAGCTGCTCGGCGGCGAAATCGTAGTGAAATTTGTATTCTCTACAGTCCTGAAAGTAAACGGTCGTCGGTGCGCTGGTCAGGATCGTGAACTTGACCCAACTCGGCTCCGTGGGGGTCAGCCCGACGGCCCTGAATGGCTCATTGGGAAAGACAATCCGATTTTTCCAGAACGGCGACGGCGTGATTCCCCCCGCGCCATCCCGGACAAGCGAGCATACTGCGAGAAAGAGGACGATCGTCACCCAACGGAGCCCCATCCCTTATTCCTCCATTGCTTTACGCCTACTACGGTCTTTCTAGAACAAGACACGCCTGCATGTCAAAAGGTTTCGCTCACCGTTCCCGAATTCAGCCAAGACAGCCTGCTTGAGTTGGCATCGCAGCGGGGGGCGTGCCATAGTACCAGGCAAAAGGAGCCCGGAACTGCGACGAACGGCGAGAGGTCGGACGCCGAATCTCGGAACGGCGTTTTCCTACCAGCAACAGTTCTTGACCTTATCTCGGAACATTTCTGCGGATTCCGTTGTCACATAGTCCGTGGATTGAACTCCCGGTGAATTCATCGGGGGAGGGAGAAACCGACCATGGACACAAAAACTATTGTCAGCCAAGTTGCTCCGTTTGGGCCGAAGACCGACCAACACGGCGAGCGGACCAAAAGCGTCAGAAAATTGCTCTGGCTGGCCATGATCCTTTCCTTATGTCCTGAAGTGGGATTTGGCCAGACGGCGCAAGAAGAGATTGATTCTGCAGGATTGCCCGATCTTGTGGTGACATCAGGATCGGTGGCGCCGGTGCCGGGGTATGCCGGCGAGGTGGTGCAGATTTGGCTCCGGGTGAAGAACGTTGGGCCGACGGCCGCAGGTGGCAGTTGGGCGCACGTTCTTCTCTCGTGCGATTGTGTTCTGGGAGGAGATGATTCCGTCTGGGTTTCCGGCATTTGGGTTCCGACGCTGAATCCGGGTCAGTGGTTCGACTACACGACCACCACGCAAGATCTCTGTCTGGCCGGGTTGCATCATGTCCTCATGCAATGCGACGTGCTCAATGAGGTTTGGGAATCGAATGAGCAAAACAATGTCCTGCATGTCGGCACCCTTGGCGTGCGGCTGGACTACACCTTCGATTTGGGCACTGAGGGGTGGCAGTGGTTCGAGATGCCCAAATCAACGGTTGTAGGGCCTGCGGCCCATGTAGTGGAGCACGGCAGCCTCAAGATGACGGAAAGTGCAGGCGGCGGGGCTGAGATTGTCTATGGGGCTTGGGAATCGCCCAAAGACCCGGTGGTCGCGGCACATGCGCGGTGGGGATCTCTTGTCCGGGTCCGCTATCACATGCGCAGTTCGGTCGGCGGGGCCCGCTGCCCTGGGTTTCGGTTTCGCGCGCACACGGTCCATGCGGTGTATGCAGGCGGGCAATGGGTTCCCGACTTTCTGAACCAGGACTTCAATTCCAGCATGGAGGTGTTCTATCCCACCCCGAATTCTTCGGATCTATTTGTCCCCGGCCGCGAGCCCGGCATCGGTCGAGTCTATACACTGCTGTATTGGCCGGAGATGACCCCCACGCTCGGAATGGATAATGTCGTGATGTATTTCACCTGCGACCTGGCCGATGCGGCGAAAAGCCTTTGGGATGATGCGGGTATGCTCTACCTCGACCAGGTGGAGATTGATTATCTCGACTGCCCGCCGCTGGGTTCGGGTCGAGCGGAACCAGCGCTGAGTTTCACGGATTTCTCGTCGTGGACAACGAGCACACAAGCGATTGGCGCTTCGTTCAATGGCGCCGGCCTGCAAGTCAAGACCGGTCCGACCAGCATCTCGATTACGGTTGCGCCGGCCAACCGCTGGTTCGAGGCCGCCGCTTACAGCAATGCCGTGCCTTTGGAATCCGGTCGCTACTACCGGATGGTTTACAGGATTACTTCGACGGCGACGCCGGGCGGCGACTTTGGACCGACCGTCCGGGTTGGGCTTCCCAGCTCGCGATTCGCGTTCAATGCCAACAAGGAATTGTGGGGCGGTGGCCTGTGGGCGGCCTTCTACTCGACGACGACGCCGTTTGAAATATGGGTCGAGGCGCCTTCGGCGCTTTCCCCAACGCTGGGCTTGACCGAGCCAATGCAACTGCGGTTTGAATCGTGGCTGACCGAGAATCCGATCGGATTTCCCTGGTTCAAGACCGTCTCCGGCACCGTGCGCTGCCACGAAGTCTTCACCGAATCCTACCCGGCTTTCTGAGGCACTACTTGGTGTCGGCTCTCGGCGACCCGCGTAAATCCAGTCTCGATTGCTCATTTGAGTTGACGGCGGGATGGATAGGGTGCCATAAGTGCATTATCCAGCGAAGGTGGCATGGACCATGGAGGTGCGGCGGATTTACTTTGCGGAACCCATCTTTCAAAGAACCAGCGTGCCGAGTTGGCGGTAGCTCTGCGGGGAGAAGGGGACCGTGAAGGCCGGTGATGTAGATATGCGATCTGCTTTGTTCATGGCGAAGAGAGATACACGCGGGGGATCGGCCAAGAGGTTTCAAAGAGCATTCCTGTTGGCCACGATCGTTTGTTTGTGTTGCGGGATGGGGTTTGGCCAGCTGCCGCAAGGAGAAACTATTCGTAGGGAGTCGCCCGATCTTGTGGTGACGTCGGCATCGGTCGCGCCGGCGCAGGCACGCGCGGGCGACGCGGTTTGGATTTGGTTTCGCGTTGAAAACATCGGACGGGGAGCCGCCGGCGACAGCGTGACCGAAGTCTTTCTCTCGCGGGACGTTGTTCTCGGAGATGACGATCGGCTCTGGGTTCAGGGAATCCGGATGCCGCCGCTGAATCCCGGCGAGTGGTTTGACTACACGGCGAAAACGAAGACGCCGTCTGTCTGCGGGCCGTATCATGTTCTCTTTCGCTGCGATGGGGAGAATCGGCTTATCGAATTGAACGAAAAGAATAACTTCTTGGACGCCGGTATTCTCCAAATGCGGATGGAGTACACCTTCGACTCGGGCGCCGAGGGGTGGGAATGGTTCCCTCGGTACGGGGAATGGTGGGGATTCCGTGTCCCGGATCGTTCGGTGGTGCCCGGCAGCCTAACGATGACGGAAATCGATCAGATGCACCCCACCATCTATGGCGGCTGGGAATCGTCCAAGGATCCGGCCATCGCGGCGCATCCGACGTCAGGTTCCTTCGTTCGCGTTCGCTATCACATGCGCAGTTCCGTGAGCGGCCCCAGCTGTCCAGGATTTCGGTTTCGCGCCAACACGGCCCATGCGGAAAACATAGGCGGGCAGTGGTTTATCAGTCCCTTCCTGACGCAGGATTGGAATTCCAGTATGGAAGTCTTCTACTACACATATGATGTTGTATATGATGGTGCAGACACATACGTCCCAGGGCGCGAACCGGGACCGACCGGCCAAATCTACACGCTCCTTTATCGCCCTGAGCCAACTCCCACGCTGGAGGTCCCGGATGTAGTAACGTACTTCTCCTCGGAGTTGGTTGATCTGGACTGGTCCTGGAATGATGCCGGTACGCTCTACCTTGACCAGGTGGACATTGACTATCTCAATTGCCCGCCACTGGGTTCGGGCAGACCCGAACCGGCCCTGAGCACGCGGGATTTTTCGCTTTGGAAACGCTGGATATTTCTATTTGGCTCCTACACCACTACCGCGGGTCTGGAGGTTAAGACCGGGCCGACGAGCATTTCGATCACTGTTGCGCCCGGCAACAGGATGTTTGTGGCGTCGGCGTATAGCCCGGGAGTCTTTTTGGAACCGGGTCGCTATTACAGGATGGTTTTCACCGTCACGGCGGATACGCCCGCGGGTTACTTTGAACCCAACGTTCGGACGGGCCTTGTCAGCTCGAAATATGTCTTCGGCGGCTACAAGCATCTACGGGGCGGCGCTACTTGGGCTTCCTTCGGTACTGCACCGCAACCGTTCGAAATGTGGGTGGTGGCTCCGACGGAACACCCCGCGACACCCGGCCTGACCGAAGCAATGCAACTCTGGTTCACGTGCTGGGTGGCGGAGAATCCTGTTATCCCCTTTTGTAGAACCATGGCCGGCACGGTGCGTTGCCACGAAGTCTTCACCGAATCCTACCCGGCTTTCTGAAAAGTGGCTCACGGTTCCACCACAGTATCCTTCGATGGTTTTCGGGCTGTGAGTTTCATTTTTGACAGGATCACAGGATGAACCGGATAGAGGAGAAAGAAGAAACGCAAGCGATCAACAAGATGGCCGGCACACGATTGACCGGCTTTCAAAATCGCGTGAATCCTGTTATCCTGTCGAAAATGTAAGTCGGACTTTTTCCAATATCTGCAGGAATAAAACCATTGAACGATACCTGGCTCCACCACGTCTGATGCCGGCTTGTGTGTCGGCCGGGTCTGACAGGTTGACAGCCGATCCTACTCAACCGTCGCTGAGAAAGCCCAGCTCGTCGCCGAGGGGGCGGAGGGCATCGAGCACCGAGCGGGCTTGCGCGTGGCGGGCGAGGGCGGCTTTGAAGAGGTTCTGCGCCTGCCAGGAGAACAGCGGCAGGCCGAGCGATTTGGCGTTGCGGAGGAACGCGGCCGCCTGACGCGCGACCGTTTCATCGGGCGTTTCGACCAGTCGGGCAAGCAGCGCGTTGAGATGGCCGCGCAGGCGCGGTTCCATTTCGGCCAACCGCAATGTAATGCTCCATTTGCGCGCCAGGGCGAGCGACTCGGCGAGCCGGTTGGTTTGGCCTTTTTCAAGAAACTCCCGGATCGCGTTATCGAGGTCGTCGTTGAGGACGGTTTCGGCCGCGGCCAGGAAACATTTCGGCACCGGCGCATCCGCCTCGCCGACAAATTCCATCAGCCGCTGGTTGTCCTCGAACAGCGACCGGAAGACTCCCTCATAGTGCTGTAGTTTCTCGCGCACCACGTCGGCGAGAATCCGGCGGCGGCTTTCGAGAAAGAGATCCTTGAGCGTAAAATAATCGCTGCCGAAATGGCGGTCGAGCGCCCGAACCACATCGGTCAAAGGTGCGCTGCTGTAAGTGGCGGCAAGACCGCTTTTGACGCTCTCGTAGTTGGCGATCCCCTTGGTGGCCTGGATCGAGCATTGCACCTCATGGCCGCCGAACGCCAGCACGGCAAACGTAACGTCGTCGTCTTCGTGCGTGATGAGCGAGCGGGTTTCGAGTCGTCCGAACGTGAGCGATGTGGCGCCCGTGCTGTGGCGTTCGAAGTCGCGCGGGACAATCTGATAACAGAACAGACAGCTTTCGTCCAGTCGGCCCTCGAACGCGCTTTCCATTGCCGCATGGGCAGCCACGCGCCGCAGGTCGGCCATCGCGGGTCGGGCATAGCGCCGATAGACTTCGGCGCCATTCTTTATTTCGGGGACGTTGCTTTCGGCTTTGGCCAAACGTTGGAGAAAGGGTTCTTCGACCGCCAGCCCGAGATCGCCCGCAAGTTGGATTGCGCGACAGGCGAATTTGAGATTCTGGACCGCTTCCAATCCCGAGATGTCGTCGAAAAACCAGGCGCAGCTCGTGTACATCAACATGCCGTGGCGCTGCATTTCGAGCAACTTGAGCAATTCGACAAGCTGTGAGGGCGCCAGCGCACGCCGCTGGTGTTTGGCGCAGAATTCCGAAAGTTTCTCCGAGCGGCGGTCGGCCACCACGGCGCCGTAATCGTTGCGCGCGGCCCAGGGATCGTTGACCAGCGCCGCCGCACGCTGCTCGAAGAAGGGGTCTATTTGGCTGCGCAGCCAATCGAGCGATTCGCGCAAGGGCGTCCGCCAGCGTTGGTTCCAATTGCGGCTCGGATCGAGTTTGCAGCCGCAGTCGCTGCGCCACCGTTCGACGCCGTGCGCGCAACTCCACGACGAGTTCTCGAAGATTTCCACCTGCCAGTGGGGCGGATTCAATTCGAGGAATCGGCCATAATTCGTCAGGACGGCTTGAGGGTCGCGCTCCAGCGTTGCCAGCGCATAGGCCAGCGCCATGTCGCCGTGCGGCCAGTGATGGCCGTATGACTCGCCGTCGGTGGCGATGTGGACCAGTTGCGGGTCGGTGCGCGTGGGGTCGAGCGCGCCCCTGAGACGGCGGCCAAATTCCTCGCCGTTGGCCAGGAGTCGCTCGAAAGCCACCTGATGAGCGATTGGGGCGTCATAAAAGAACAGCGCGATGGAGCGGCCGGCGGAAAGCCGGCAGACATAAGGACGCCGCGGATCAATGCGCCCGCCCGAGACGTCTTCGGGCCGGCTTCTGTCGCGGGCGCGAACGCGCTTGGCCTGGTAGGGCGAGAGAATCGTGAAACGAATCCCGTGCTGGGCCAGCAGATCGAGCGTCTTGAGATCCACGGCCGCTTCGGGCAGCCACATCCCTTCGGCGAGACGGCCGAAATGGCGTTCGAACTCGTGCAATCCCCAAACGATCTGCGTGATGCGATCGCGCTCGCTTGCCAGGGGCATGATCATGTGATTGTAAGGCATGGCGAGGGCGTTACCGTGACCGTTCTGGCGCGCGCGGCTTTCGCGATCGGCCTCAACGATGCGGCGATATTCGTCGGGCGAATGGCGCTCGATCCAGCTGAGCAGCGTCGGGCCGAAGTTGAAACTGATGCGCGCGTAGTTGTTGACGATTTCGCGAATGCGTCCTCGGGTGTCAACGAGACGCGCCGCTCCATTGGGCGCGTAGCATTCGACCGTGATGCGTTCGTTCCAATCGTGGAAGGGGTGTGCGCTGTCTTGGATCTCGACGTCTTCGAGCCAGGGATTTTCGCGCGGCGGCTGGTAGAAGTGGGCGTGGATGCAAACGGCGTTTTTCATCGGTCAACCATCTTTCGACAGACGTTGCCGGGAGTATAGCAGCGGGAGGCGAATATCACAAGAGAATGTTTGCTTGGGGCATTCACTATTGTTTAGGATGCCTGTGTGGGCGCGCGGGATAACCGTGACCGCACCATGCGTGCTTTTTCTCCAGAAACTTGAAACCTGGAACTTGAAACGCGGCTCCGCACGGTGTCAGGATCGGTAGCAACGGATTTCGACCGAACGAAAGGAAACGCAATGGCTATTCGCAAATGGTGTGCGGTTCTTCTTTTTGCAGTCGCCTTTTGTCCGGCGACGGGCTTGGCTGGCAGCGGAGCGACATCCGGCGCCAAGAATCTAGAATTGGAAATCCGAAATCCAAAATCGGATGGTTCGATCACGGCGATTCTCGGCGCCCAAACGCGCGAAATCTCGCTTCTTCGCGCCGAACTGACCGACATGAAAGAACGCAAGATTCTCGGTATTCCGTTCTGGGAAGGGCGGCTGGCCGGACGGCGCGCCGTCATTGCCCGTATGAGCGCCGGCAAGGTCAATGCCGCGATGGTGGCCACGCTGGCCATCGAGCATTTCCGACCCAGCGAGGTCATCGTGACCGGCATTGCCGGCGGCCTGAATCCCGAGCTGGCCCCGGGCGATTTGGTCGTGGCCCGCCAAACGGTCCAGCACGACATGGTGCGGCTGCACGCAACGGGGGTTGAGCACCGTGGTGCGCGCCACCCGATCCATGGTCGTCGCAATCCTGTTTTTCTCGAACCGCCGACGCGTTTGCTCGAAGCGGCCCGTCGCGCCGCCGCGCAGACCCCGTTCATTGCGATTCCCCACGAGGACGGCACGGCTTCAACCCATCCCGTGCGTGTGGTCGAGGGAATCGTGGCCACCGGCGATGCCTTTGTCGCCTCGGACGAGAAGCGCAAGGAGCTGCGCGAACTCCTGAAGGCCGACGTGGTCGAAATGGAAGGCGCCGCGGTCGCCCAGGTCTGCTATCAGCTCGATGTGCCGTGCCTGGTCATTCGGTGTTTAAGCGACTTGGCCGATCAAACGGCGTTGTCGGACCTCGAAAGTTTCGCGGATATTGCCGCGGCCAACTCGGCCCGGCTGGTCTATGGAATTCTGCGCTTGCTCTCCCAGGACGAGCGTCCTGCTTCGCGCTGAACAGCCGTCGTAGCCCATCTATGGATGGGGGGCAGGTTCGTTTCAAGAGGCGCAATGCGTCAAGCCCGCAGCAGCCCATTTCATTCTTGAAAGCGAAGCAGGCAGAGAGTAACTTGATCTCCTAAGTAGTTGCGTTTGATGGAGAAATCGCTCATGAGCGACCGTCCCAGCTTCTTTCTTGTCGGCGATTTCAACGGTTGGCAACTCTGCCAGGTGGAGTATCGCTTCGAAGAAGTGACGTCCCCCTATGGGTTGCCAGATCGTTCCGATCTCGTCCTGGCACTCGGCAGCTATTATCTGGAAACCAAATTTCCCAAGGGGTTAATTCGGTTCAAGATCGTGGCGGAGGGGTCTTGGGACCATCAATGGAGCGTCTGGAATTCGTATAAGGACGTCCCGTATGAGGTCTCGCGGTATCACTTCATCGCCCGCCACGGCTTGCAGCCGAACCATATCGTCTATCGGGGCGGTGGCACGCCGCCGCACAGCGAATTCGAGTCGTCGGGCGAACCCCTGCGGTGGGATTTCCATCCCGACTCCCAAACTCTGACGATCCATAGCCAACTGCGGCGAAACCCCGGCATGATCGTTGCGCCCTGGCGGACATTTGCCTGCGGCCGCGAAGCCGAGTTTGATACCTGGTATTGTCTTCCTTACGGCTACGATCCCGACGACGCCTACAAGTATCCCGTGTGTTTCATGTTCGATGGCCGCGGACTTCTTTATGGCGAGGAAGACAGCCCCTGGCACCGCACCTGGAACAACCATGATCGCCAGTGGCCTCGCGTGTTGGACATTCTGGCCCGCCACGGCGTGATCGCGCCGACGGTCGTGATTGCCATCGGCGTCCCGCGCTACACGGTGCCCAAGACGAAAGAAGAGATCGAGGACGTGCGGCCGGTGGCTTACCTGGAGCATGAGTCCTCGCTGCACAAGGATTTCGCCGCGGCGATTTGTCGGGTCGTGATTCAGGAAGTCGAGCGGCACTTCAACGTCTCGGCCAATGCCAACGACCGCTCGCTGCTCGGCCACTCCGAGGGCGGCGATCTGGCGCTTAATCTGTTGGCCTACAGTCCCGACCGTTTTCGCGGCGCCGTTGCGATTTCGCCGGCTGCGCCTTCGCGCGCCTCCGCTTTGGCTGCGCTGCCCATCCAGACAAAAGAGCGGCTGCGGCTGGCGTTGGCCTATGGATCGTCCGAACCGACACCGCAATACCTCACGTCCGTTGCTCGGATGCGGAAGAAGCTTCTGGAGAGCGGCATTTCACACCTCGTTCAGTATTTCCCAGACGCGACCCACGACCCTGCATCGGTTCTCAAATACCTGCCCGGCTGCATTGGCTTCGTGATGCCCTGACCCGGGATCAGAGTAGAGACTTTTCGGCCTGTTCTAGATTCGGGAGTCAGCAATCTAAAATCGTAATAACCGAACACGAGCATGGGTATGTTTACGGATTCCTGAAATCCAAAATCGGAAATCCAAAATCCAGAATCAGAGAATGCGGATCGGGCGGCGGACCATCGGCTCGCTGTTGGGCGTCTGCGCCTCGCACGTCAGGCAGCGCCCTTCGAGATCGTGGTAGTAGAGGCGGCGGCGAAGTTCGAGGAAAGCGCAGCCGTTCCAAATTTGTTCGAACGGCGTTGCGGCGAGATTGCCGAATGGGGAATTGGTTTGGCGGTGGCCGCACGGGTGGACATCGCCGTTCGGCGAGATCATGATCGTCATCCAAGGCGAAGCACAGTAAATATCGTCGCCGGCGGCCTCGACGCGAAGCGACGTGGCGCGAGCGCCCGCCGCCAGGAGGTCGTCCGAGCGCGTTTGCTGAAGGCGTCGCTCGCGATCGCTTCGATCGGCCGCCGCGAGTTCTTCGGCCGTGAAAGGCGCGGGCAGCAGAACGCGCAGCGGCGCCGTCTCGATGAACCGTTTTGCCTCGATGTATGCTTTCTCGTAAAGATCCGGCGCATTGATCAACGATTCGGCGTTTTCGCGCGACCGCGGTATCACGTGGACAAATGTGACATCCTCCGCTCCAAGATCGCGACAGAGTTCCAGATAGGGCGCGATCTCGCCGACATTGCGACGCATCAAAACGAAGTTCATAAAAAGGTGGGGCAGATCGCTTGCCGCGCGCCGTTTCATTTCCTGGAATGCGCGAACGTTGGCCAGGACGCGGTCGAACGCCTCCACGCCGCGAATGGCGCGATAGGTCTCGCGCGTCGCACCGTCCAGTGAGATGCTCAGCACCGTCATGCGAGAGCGGATCATCGCTTCGGCGATGCTTTCATTGAGCAAGAGGCCGTTGGTCACCATGCCCCATTCGGGAACGTTGTGGCGCGAAGCGATCGCCAGGATTTCGGCGAGGCGCGGATGGAGCAAAGGCTCGTAGGCGCACGAAAGAGCAACGTGCACGGCGTATTGAAAGACTTGGTCGGCGATTTTTTGAAATAAATCGGGGGCCATCATTTGCGTTGGTTGGCTCGATTGGACTGACGCCGGGGAGGGACACATGAAGCAACGCATATTGCAGCGGTTGATGAGGTCCATGCGCAGGAGCAGCGTGCGACCGGTTCCCGTGAGATCGTAACGAAATCGTCTCGGCGGTCGCCGAAAGAGACGATTCCACAGGCGGGCGCGGATGGATTTTCGCGGCAATCCGGCTGTCACGGCTGCACATTCTCCGTCGGCAGGAATGCTTGCGCGTTGCCGACACATCAGACGCTACGTTGCACCGGAATTTGTATCAAGGGCGATTCGGCGCGCCATCGCTTGCTCAACTCATTGAGCACTTGAAACTGCCACGTCCCTATCGTCTAATCGTGGCCATCAGAGTTCCGCCAGTGCGAGCCTTTTGTATCGGGGAGTTGTTTTGGTGAAGCGGAAAGGGCCAATTGTCGAGCCGCGCGAACACGTCTTCGAAACCATTCTGGGCCACGACAGCGCCAAGCGGCTGTTGCGCACGATGATTGCCGCCGACCGTCTGCCCAAAGCGTTGCTGCTCCATGGCCGTCCCGGAGTCGGCAAAAAAAGCCTCGCCTATGCGTTGGCAAAGTTGATCAATAGTTACCCCGAGGGCGAGCGCGCCGATTGCCGGTCGGCGGCCTGTCGCAAGATCGCCCGCGGCGTCTATCTTGATCTGATCGAGATTGCGCCGAGCGGTCCGGGCGGACAAATCCGCGTCGAGTCGGCCCACGAAGCCGAAATGCGGCTAGCCACCTCGCCGATCGAGGCGCAGCGCAAGATTTTGCTCATTCTCGACGCCCACCGCATGAACGTGGCCACGGCCAACGCTCTGCTCAAAACCATCGAAGAGCCGCCCCGACACGCTCTCGTCGTCCTTGTCACCGATCGGCCGGGTATGCTCCTGCCGACGATTCGTTCGCGTTGCTCGCCCATTCGATGCAACGAAATCGAGTGCGAGATTCTTGCCGATTGGTTGGCTGAACGAGTCGGCGACTTGGAGGGTGATCGCGACCGGGCGCGCTTCGTGGCTTTGCTTTCGGAAGGACGGCCCGGGCAGGCGCTCACTTTGATTGCCGCTGGACTGTTGCAACGCCGCACCGAAACTCTCGAAGCCCTTATGAACTTTCACCGCGAGGGCTATCGCGCCTTTATGATCACGGCCTACCATCTCGCGGAGGGCCGTGGCGGTCTTGGCGGCGCGCTCAGTCTGCTGTTCGCCTGGTATCGCGATCTGTTGGTCAGCCAGATTGCACCCAGTGAAAGCGACCTGCTCTTGAACAAGGATCAAGTCGTCACGCTGCGGTCGCTTGGGGAAAAAATCTCCCTGCGCGGGCTGGTTCGGGCGCTCGATCAGATCGCGAAGCGATTCGGTCTGGCCGACCGCATTGCCATGCCGCAATTGGTTCTCGAAAGCCTGCTGGTTGACGTTGGAATGGCCACGCGGCCCTGAGAAATAACGAACGATGAATGATGAACGATGAATGATGAACGATGAACAGAAGCAAAAACGGAACTCGTAGCATAGCCCCTTGTGGGCGTTCGTGGTTTTTCCCACCAACGTTGGTCCATTATACACTACTGCATAAGCAATGCAATAGAACAACACCACAGAGTCATTGCGAGAAGCGCAGCGACGAAGCAATCCCCGCCTCCCCCAGACGAGATTGCCACGCCGCCTGGGGCGGCTCGCAATGACGACGGGGAGGGGCGGAACGTTGCATTACTTACGCAGCGATGTATAGTGCGATCCAGGATTGGGAAGACGCCGGCGGAGTTCGAGGGGTGGGCGGTCGAGCGCTTGTTGCCAGACGTTCCGGATTTGGCGCGCGATGGTTGTCCAATTGAAATCGGTTTCGGCGCGACGGCGGCCGCGCGCGACAAGATCGCGGCGCAGGTTAACATCGCCAAGAATGCGGTCAAGCGCCCCATGCAATGCCCGCGCATCGCCTTCGGGGAACAGCAAACCCGCGTCGCTGATGACATCGGGAATTGCGCCCGACCGCGAACCGATGACCGCCACTTCGCACGCCATGGCTTCGATCAAGACGCGCCCCAGCTGCTCCTTCCAATGCGGTCGCGTGAGCGACGGCAGCACTAGCGCGTCCATACAACTGAGATGGCGGACGACCTCGCTCGAACCGACCGAATCCACCCAAACGACGCGGTGGGCGACGGCCAATTCCTGTGCGCGTCGCTGAAGCGCCGGTTTTTCGGGGCCGTCGCCGATGAGCAGGATTTGGAAATCGCTGCCGCCGATTGCCGCCGCTTCGAGCAACGTCGCAACGCCTTTTTCTTCGACCAATCGGCCCAGATAGCCGACCGTTGGCCGCGCGAGGCCGAGTCGGTTCCGCAACTCGCTCGCATCAACTCGCCGAAGCCTGACCGGATCAATCCCCGTCGGCGTCACCTCGAACGGTCCGTCGTAGCCTTTTGCGCGGAACACCTTGATAGCGTCGCGATTGAGCGCCATCGCGCCGTCGGCCGACCGCAACACGTATTGCTCCATCCGGCAGAAAGGCGGTGGGTAGCGTTTGGGAATATTCTGGCACGCCGTGAACACCAGACGACAGCCGGGTGAGAATTGATTGCGCCACCAGGCGACGAGCCACGCAATCAGTGTGTAGGGTTCTTCGTAGAGGTCAATCAGGTCGGGCCGCACTTGCGACAAAACGGCAAACAATCGCGGATACACATGAAACGCCGCGTGCCATCGCAGCCATGCCGATGCCGCGATGAGGCGGTAGCGCGGGTCGCCGCCGGGTTCGATTTCGAGCGGTCGCGGCAGCGCCGCCGACCAACGCTTCGGCGCCAGAACGGTCAGGGCAAGGTCTGTGTCTTGGGCCAGCGCGTCGTAGCGCTCGCGGTTGAGCGCGCGAACGGCGCCATGCCAGATTGAAAGCACCTTCAAGGGGCGCTCACGGGCGTGGTTCGATGCGTGTTCCGTTTGGCTCATGGACAAGTCGTCAACTCTCCGAGCACGATTTGAACAGTCGCACTACAAACGCGGCGCACAGGGCCGACTCCTGGATTCTATGAATCATCTTCTTAAGGCAGCCTCTGGCCGCAGCTAAAAGAAGGGGCCGGCGACAAACAACGACAACATTTCTTCTTTACCGATCCCTGACCCCTCCCGTCAAAAAAGAAACTCATAGCCCGAAACCCATTGAACGCTACTGCAATGAATTGCTCGGCTAAAGTCAAGCATCCCTGTCGGATGAAGAAAAGCGGTAACCTGGAACATGCGCGACCCCTTGGACAAGAATCTTTGATGAACCATTTTTCCTTTCGGCGATTGCGTTGACTTTCGGTCAGTGCCTGCCATATACAAAAGGGTGTTGGACCTGCCGTTGTCCAAGGAAGAACCCGAAAGCGATTTTTTCCGCGAGCATCCGGTGGTCTTCTGCCAACATCTCAAAGGTTCGTCTTCGCATGAGAGAAAGGAATCTGTCATGCCAATGTCCATCTGTGGTGTTCGGACAGGTGCATACGCACGCCATGCCGCTATTTTTCTCGCCTCGCTGCTTTTGTTCCATTTTGCATCGTTCGTAGCCTTCTCGCTCGGACGGCCCGAACCGGGGGAAATCGAGCGCTATCGTCAGGATGGCTCGCTGGCCCGGCGGCTCGATTTTGTCCGACGCCTGGGCAACGACCGAGTAAGACCCGATTTGGTGCAACGGAAGATTGCGCAGCTGCAAGCCCTGCAACAGGGCCAGGCATTCGTCCCGGAGTCGTTTCCCTATGCAACGGGGCTCCCCTCGCATGGATCGCCCAAGATTTTTGCGCTCTTGGTGGATTTTCCCGACATCCCGCACACCCAGGACCCATCGGTTTTCGCCCATAAGCTTTTTGGAAATGGCGACGCGGACGAGTATCCTTATGAGAGTCTGAGAAACTACTACTCCCGCGCTTCTTACGGGCAGTTGAATCTTCAAGGAAATGCGCTTTCCTGGTATCGCGCGCAGTATAACCGCGATCACTATGGGTCAGACGCGGGTGTCAAGGAACTGATCAAAGAGGCCCTCACTTTTCACAGCGCCACGCATGACTTTGCTCAATATGACAATAATGGGGACGGGAAGATAGACTACTTCTGTGTCTTCTACAGCGGGCCGACCACGGGTTGGGGTTCCACCTGGTGGTATTGGTGCGATCTCAGCGGACAGATGTTTGCCGGCGATTCCTTCACAGTGGGTGGAAAGAAAGTCGCCGTCTTCTCCTTTCAATGGGAATCCAATCCTCCCGGAAGCGAGTATTCGCCCCATCCGGTCATGCATGAAACCGGACACGGCCTGGGGCTGCCCGATCTCTACGACTACTCCACCACGCAAGGGCCGTCAGGCGGCGTGGGCGGCCTGGATATGATGGACGGCAACTGGGGCGACCACAATGGGTTCAGCAAATGGCTGCTCGACTGGCTGACGCCGACGGTCGTCGGGGATTCGGGTGTGGTGCACAATCTGACCTTGCGCCCCACCGCGCAGTATCCCGACTGCGTGGTCATCATGCCGAGTATGACGCTTTCGAAGATCTTCAGCGAATTCTTTTTTGTGCAAAACCGCGCGCGGTGTTACAACGATGCGGATATCCCCAGCAACGGTCTTCTCATCTGGCATGTGGACGCCACGCTGAATTCCGGCAACAATGATTTTCAATATGACAATAGCTATGCCGCTCACAAGTTCATGCGTCTGATGGAAGCGGATGGCATGGAGCATATTGAGCAGGGCTACTCGGCTGATCCGTGGGATTTCTACGTGACGGGCAAAGAGTTCACGCCCGCATCCAAGCCAAACAGCACCAAGTATAATTCCTCTCGAAGCGGCGTCCATGTGCAGAACACCGCGGGAGGCGCCGGCGCAATGACCGCCTCGTTGCTCATTAACAATATCACCCTTTCGGATGGTGTGGATACGACGACGCTTGTGTGGACCACCGGCGGGAATTCGGTCTGGCTTGGCGAAACTGCCGCTGACGGCTACGAGGGCGTGAACGAGGAGCGGGCGCTCGCCCTGACGCGCAATTACCTTTTCGATCTTTACTCCTGCTCGGATACAAAACCGCATTCGTATGTCTGGATCATTCACACGATCGGAAGGCCCGAGGGAGAAAGCGAATCGCAATGGAAGCCGTCAAACGACTTGGCCGACCTGATCCGGGATCTCACGAACGAACGGTCGCTGAGAACCGGCGGCAGGGACTGCGAGCGTTCACCCGGTTTGCGCGCGTCGAGTACGCCAATGGCGAGGAAGTGCCTGCCGAACGCAAGGCGGAACCTAGGGAAGAAGAGTTGATCGACCGGTAGACAGGGGGGCGTGCCTCCTCTCTTCTCCTATTGTTCGCTCGTTTTCTCCTTGGCCCATTGTTCAAAGGTCGGCCTGGAGGTGCGCCAATCCCTGTCGTTGCCCGTACTACCGACCCACAACCATTTCCCTTTCGAGTGGACGAGGACAAACGTGTCCTCCAATTCGCTGCGCTCCGCATTTCCTGCATAGACCGGCCAGAGTGTTCCGTCTTTCGGCGGATCCGGCGGCGAGGGCGCCCGTAGAATATCCAGCCTCATGAAATACTTTCGCAGGCCGCCGTGTTGTGTGGAGATGAAGCTCAGAACGGCATGAAGCGGTGTGGATGCGTCTTCAAGCGTCTCTCCTTTCTCGATTTTCGCCTTTATCCTACGGAACTCATCGATCGCCGCCTTCTCAGCTTCTGTCATTTTCCCTTCAGCGATTTCCAGCGGCGGAGGTGGAAACACCAGAGGAAGGACTTGATCCGGGTCGAGCTGTACGCCTTTAAGGGGCGATCCGCTCTCAAACCGCACTGTGCCCACGTCCCGGAGACGATTCGTGAAGGCTCGCTGGCTGGTGCCGTCTTCGAAATGTGCCGCCACCGGAACGGGCATTTTCAAGCTCCCGAGGCAGCGAACCTCAATCTTCGAGATATATATGTCTCCAACCTTTGTGCATTCCTTTGAACCAATCGTATACGAAGGGAACTTGTTGGAGTTCACCCATTGATCGAAAAACCATCCCAGGTCTTGCCCGCTCTCTTGCTCGCACACGGCTCGAAATTCGTGTAGGCCAAGCCTGCGTCCGGCAAACTCCTTCAGGCATCGCCGGTAGATGTGATCGAAGAGCGTTTTTCCCAGGACGCAATCGAGAGCACTGATGATGCTGAAGCCTTTGCCGTGAACCACAACATTGTTGAAATCGAATTTGACATCTGCGAGCTCCTGCTGTCTCCTGCCGACGGTTGTGTCGAGTCCTTCCCGCACACCTTCTATGTACCTGGACATAAGTTCCCGGTGCTTCTGGTTGCCCAGGTTTCGCGCGCGGCAGTACTCTCGGTCCGCGTAAATGCCCAGCCCGATCCAAAGCCAGCCGGGGAACTCTTTTTCGAGTACATGCTCGCCCCAGTATTGATGGCCGATTTCGTGGGCGGTAATCCAGCGCCAGTGCAACTCCGGTTTTTCCTCCTTCCGGCCCATGCCATGGATGACGATAATGCTTGACGCCGCAGGATAACCTCCAGCCGGATAGTCCTTGCCTGGAATAATCGTCAGGATGCGATGGGGATAGAATCCGAGCCATTTGCGATAGAAATGGATGACATCGATGGCCGTTTTGTGAAGCAGCTGGGCACACTCTTGGTTCTCGGGTTTATGTAGGCAGCGGATAAGAACGTCTTGGACTTGGTCTTCAAGAACCTCGTACCCCTTGCACAAGAATACACCGAACGATGGTATTGCCTCGGCGTAATAGTAACCGGTTGTGGGGTCAAAACGGCCGCTCATGGCGACGGTATAGCCATCAGGAACATCCAGCTTGACCTTATAGTCATCGTGCGACGGAAAGCCCCACCATAGCCGGGGCCAATTCGTTATCGGCCAAATATCGTCCGGGCCCTCCTGCCGATTGGATCCGGAGAAGGCGAATTCGACTTCCAGCGTCAACGATTCACCAGGCCCAACGGGATCGGGAAGCGTAAAATCCAGTGGAAACGATGTTACGGGCGCTGGAAGCATTACAGGCTTGCCATTGGCTGTGATTCCGAGGGTTTGCTCTCCCTGTCGAAACCAGGTGATGGCAAGCGTTTGCATGGGCCTGGATGTTGTGTTGTCGAAACGGATTATTTCCTTACCCCTTATTTCCGTATTCTGCAGGAGAAGCTCTCTTCCCGGAGTGACAGCGCATTCGATTTGGTAGTGTACGCGCGGCGGATGAAGCGGCGCCCAGTAGCCCGCTGTGGCTGCCTCTGTCACCCCGGCCTTAGCAACGGTTGTGGATGTTGCCAGTACAAGGAAGATAAAGGCATATACAAAGCATGTAGAGAACCGACCCCTATGAGCTGCTCGTTGTCCGCGGAGAGATCCGTATTGAGCGTGGGATCTCATGGAACGCCCAAGTCGTGCCGCTGCGTCGGGTCGCAAGTCATTTGTGCGAGTAGGTGCCATCGTGCTTCCCGTCCGTTTTGTATAATTGAAGCACCCCTTATTCGGGGCTGTTAGAAAAGGCTTTTTCCCATTCTTTTTCTAACTCGCGCAGCGGCTTACCGTATATCTTCTCCAGCGTGTCCTTATTATGCTCCTGCACATCTTCTATGCTGGAATTCTGAAGGTCCTTGTATGCGCGCAGGAATTTATCCTTCCCGTACGTTTCGATCAAGAATCTGACGAACGAGGCCGCCTCGGGATAGGCAACAAGGGGCCGGCTCTCTTTCGAGCCGATCTCCGTATACGTCAGCAGTTCCTTGAGCGGAATCCACTCGTTGTTCTCCTTCAGTTCCCTGGCGCGCTGATAAACCGACAGTTGTCCGCCACCCATTGCGGACAGGGCAGGCGCGCCCAATCGCTCCGACATATAGACGGCAAAACCTTCATTGAATGCGGCCGGCGGACTCCCATACGGTCCCATAAGTATATGTACCGCTTCGTGATAGGGATTCAGTTTTTCCTTTTCATTGTAAACCTCCACAATAGTCGTGCCAACTGCCCAGCCGGCTCCTTGGTGCCCCGTTTCCCTTTGCTTCCTTTTCGCGTCATCAAAAAAGATTAACCGGATTCGTACATCAGAGTCCCTGCCCAGGAATCGGCAAGTTTCGCGGTAGCCCTTGTCTCGCTGTTCGGCGATTCGGTCGATTTCCTTGGCGGCCGTGGAGTCCTTGAAGAAGTAGATGTCGAAATGCTCGGTGACGCGTTTCTCCATCGTGGGGAGCAGGCGTGCCTGCCAGTCCCCGGTCTGACGCTTGACCGCGGCGATTTTCCACCGTCCATCGTCTTCAATGAAACCAAAGGAGAAGAGGACGCCGTTGTGCGTGGCTTGTAATACCAGCAAATCACGGCTCCTGGTGATCGATTGGGGACGTAAATTGCCGACTTCTGTGATAAAACCTTCATCAGCAGCTACTTCAGCCTTGAATCGTTCAAAGTCTCCTTCAGCCGCTTTGTCCTGAAAAGCCTTCGACATGATATCCCATGCCTGCTTCGGCTTACCGTCCCTGAGGCCGTTTCGGAATTCCTCAAAGGTTGCGGTGACCGCTTCGGCCTGCCGTTTTGACAGTGGCATTGGTGGCTCTGGAACGACGGCGCCGGGCTGGAGATTCTTGCCGTAATATCTCTCCTCACGAAACCAACTTTTCATATCAAGTTCATATGGAGATTCAAGAATCGACGGGGGATTATAGAACCGCAGGCGAACAAAGCTCTTATCCGTTACGGGCTCAGGGATTCTCAGGTCGAAGCTTGTCCATTTTGTTTCGCCGGCCCTTATCGTATCAAGAAACACCTTTTGCCAATTCCAAGTCGAACGAGGACTCTCCGCCCGGATATCAATACCAAAGGTCTGGTCGCGGTCGGAGGTATTTTCCACTTTCATGCGGACTGTGCTTTTCCCCTCCTGGATCGGGCCGAATTCGATGTCCGACACCTGGAGGTAGCCCTTTTCCCCGCTTTTCGCTTCGACCGGCACGAACGAAAAGGCGAGGAAGAAAGCGACGGCGATGATTCCGTACCTGTCCATTGCAATGCTCCTTTCCCAGGAAGAATGCGCCCGCATCCCTCATGGACTAGCGAAATCAGGTGGCCTGAATCCTGTCCGCGCGCTCGTCACGCCGACACAGGTGTCATCGCAGGCCGCCATGGACGGCGAGAAGTCCTCGTCTTGCCAAGTGCTGAAGCAAGCGATGTGCCAGATTGTCTATGCTAATAAGTTGAGGTTTTTGAGGCGTTTATGTCTGACTCAAATCGCGGAGCCCAGGAGAAACGCCCAAATAGTGGCATCAAAAGCCGAATGTTGGCCGATTCCGCATTCGCCTCCGGACAAGACGTGGAATTGTATGTAGCCCACTTCCTCAGGCAATCAGGCGGGTTCCGTCGTCACATTCGGCGGTTGGGAAGGGCCTTCGTGCATCCTCGCGGGCTTCACGATTACCAATGGACATGCCGACTGGGGTGCGGGTATCTTTGGCGACCGGATACATGCCACTCATGCGACGATTCAGAATAACCGGATTGTCGGCAACACGGCAGACGCGAATGGCGGTGGGATTGTGTATTGCAGCGGCATCATTCAAAACAACATCATCGCGAGCAACACGGCCCAGGTTGGCGCGGGAGTCTCGTGGTCTTCCTGCACACTCCAGAACAACACCATTTACGGCAATGCGGCCGGCATGTACGGCGGCGGGCTTTTTGCCGCCAGAGGCAAAATCCGAAACAATATTCTGTGGCAGAACACGGCGACCACGGACACGCAGGTGTGCTACAGCGACCCGCCGCAGTATTGCTGCATCCAAGGGTGGACGGGCGGTGGTACGGGAAACATATCTTGGAATCCCCTTTTCTATGACGCGGCTCATGGCGATTTCCGTCTGACGGCGAATTCTCCGTGTATTGATGCCGGTGGAATCGTCAGCGGCGTAAAAACGGATTTTAAAGGGGATGCGCGACCGCGCAACGGCACGACCAAACCGCGGGGTGACGGTTCGGATTATGACATCGGCGCCGACGAGTATTACTATCACGCAACGGAAGCCGGTCGCTGGTCGCTCTACCGATGACGCACGGGCACCAAAAAAGGGAGAGACCGGAAACCATGCACAGAAGCGTTCTACCCATTTCGGGAAGGCAAGGTTTCTTCTGGTTCTGTTTCGGTCTCTTGCTGCCTCTCACCTCGGCTTCTTTTGCGCGTGTGATCACGGTTTCTCCCGGCAATTCGATTCAGGCGGCCATTGACATCGCCACGACGGGAGATGAGGTCGTCGTCCTTCGGGGAACATACAGCGAGAATAGTCTCTTTCACGGGAAGAACATAATTCTCCGTTCGACCACGCCAACAAGTTCTTCGGTGGTCGCTGCCACTATTCTCAATGGCGGTCAGCGCAGCTCGGTGGTGACGTTTGAGGGAACGGAATCTTCCAGCTGTGTTCTCGCGGGCTTTACCATCCGCAACGGCAACGCACCGGTCGGGGGCGGCGTTCGGGGCTTTGATACCCACGCGAGCATTCACCACAATCTGATCACGAGCAACTCGGCCGTGGCAGGCGGCGCAATTGCCTGGTGCCACGGAACGATCGAGAACAACACGATCACAAGCAATACAGGCACCGGTGGGGGCGGAGGCCTATACGGCTGCAACGGCATCGTTCGCAACAACCGAATCACCAACAACAGGAGCCTATCCTTTGGCGGGGGACTGAGCTGGTCCGATGCCACGATCGAGAACAATGTCATCACCAGCAACTCGGCCGATCACATGGGCGGAGCCCTGTCGGGCTGCGGCATAGGAACTTCTCACCACGGGGCCGTCATCCGCGGCAACCTCATTTCGGGCAATCGGGCTTCCGCCAGCGGCGGCGGACTTTCGCAGTGCACCGGCGCCATCGAGAACAACCAGATCACCCGCAACATCTCTCTGGGCACGGGTGGTGGATTGATGGGCTGTGCGGGCACGATCGCAGGCAACACGATCACCAGCAACTCAGCCGGCTCCGTTGGCGGGGGATTTGACCGTTGCGATGGCATCATCCGGAACAATGCCATTTCGGGCAACTCGACGGAAGACCGGGGCGGCGGGCTGTTCATGTGCAAGGCTACCATCCGAAACAATGCCATCACCAGCAACTCGGCGCTTTATGGGGGCGGCGGGCTCGAGGGCTGTGAGGGGCTTATCGAAAAGAACCTCATCGCCGGCAATTCCGCGCTGGCTGGCGGTGGGCTGAGTCGGTGTTACTCGCTATACACGACGCCCACGGTTATTCAAGGCAACCTTATCTTCGGAAACACATCTCGTTCAGACGGCGGCGGGCTCAACTTTTGCAGTGGCACGATCCAGAACAATCTGATCTTCGCCAACTCAGCGGTGCGTTACGGCGGCGGCCTCGCGAATTGTGATTGCCTTGTCCAGAACAATATCATCACCAGCAACTCGGCCAACCAGGGAGGCGGCATCTACGGTAGCGATCAGATCGTCCGGAACAATACCCTGTTTCGCAATTGGGCTCGTTCGAGCGGCGGCGGGCTGAGCGAGTGCCGCGGGACGATTCGGAACTGTATCCTTTGGGACAACGGTGCCCCCTCCGCAGACCAACTCTACAATTGTGCTATACCTTCTTATTGCTGCATCCAGAACTGGATGGGAGGCGGCATGGGAAACATCTCTGTTGACCCTCAGTTGGCCAATCCCGACGCCGGCGATTTTCATCTTCAGCCCGGCTCGCCGTGTATGGACGCCGGCGGTTCCGTTCCCGGTTTAATCTGCGATTTTGAGGGTGATCCCCGGCCTTACAATGGAACCTCGCAGCCCCGCGGCGACGGGTCAGACTACGACATCGGCGCCGATGAGCATGCTCTACGGACGGCTGTTTCCCACTGGGCGCTTTACCGATAAGATTTGGCATAGCATAGGCACCCCTTCCCTGGCTCCCAGTATCGTTAAATGGTTTTATTCCTGCGCATATTGGAGGAGATTCGACTTACAGTTCGAGAGGACAACAGGATAACAGGATTCCCGGGATTGTGAAATCCGGGCACTCGTGTGCCGGCCATCCTGTTGATCGCCCTTACTTCTTCGCCTTTCAAAAGGAACATACGCCAGTCGCTTCAA